>Ga0209577_10000117_pt1 | contig 73707 bp, 62 predicted proteins | sample GraSoiAngelo_109_FD_185874 | JGI IMG/M metagenome (GOLD analysis project Ga0209577, IMG submission 185874) | Grasslands soil microbial communities from the Angelo Coastal Reserve, California, USA - 14_0903_12_20cm (SPAdes) (version 2) | ecosystem: Environmental > Terrestrial > Soil > Grasslands... | reverse complement strand
CTGAATTGGACTACGCCGAATTGAACGTGTGAACCATGACAATATTGTTTTTCACCGCGTACAGCACCAGCTCCACCAGAGAATGGACTTTGAGTTTACGCATGATGTTGGCGCGGTGCGTTTCCACCGTCTTGACGCTCAGTACAAGGATCGTTGCCACTTCCTTGGTACTCTTCCCTTCCGCCAGCAGCTGCACGATTTGACGTTCCCTGCGTGTCAAGCTTGTGTCTGCCTGGGTTTGCGAACGGCGCTGCCCGGGATTGAGGAATCCTTCAAGAATCATTTGTGCCACGCGTGGGGTGAAAAAGGTGTTTTTTCGTTCCAAGGCGTCAATCGCAGCGACCAGGTCGCGAGCGGCATCTGACTTGAGAACAAACCCGCGCGCACCTGATTCCAGCACAGCCCGCACTACCTGCTCCGAATCGATGATGGTCACCACCAGGACCTTCTGCTCGGCATCATTCTCTAGAATCTCTCGAGTAGCCTCCAGCCCGTTCAGATTTGGCATGCAGATATCCATGAGAACCATATCTGGCTTTAACTGCTTGGCCATGGCTACGGCCTGCATGCCGTCGCGTGCTTCGCCGCACACTTCCCAGTCGGCGCGCGTCTCGAGCACCGCCTTTATCCCCTGGCGGACTACATCATGATCATCGGCCACGAGGATTCGAAAAGGGTTCATAAGACATTCCTCGATCAATTAGTACGCCCAGCAGAGACTCTGGATTGCGCTTCGAATAGCTGTCAATACAGATATTTCTGTAGTCGCGACCGTTCGCTAGCAAACGAAAATGCCGTATCGGCTGCGTTAATTAAACCGCTTACGCAAAAGCAGCACCCTCAAGGAAGATTCAAGCGCTCTGATCGGAGTCCGGGCCGACCGGGACCGGGTTTGGCTCGGTGCCAAAATCGTGCCGAAGAATCCGGCGTCGAGGCAAACCCTTCGCTACTTCACGACCAGCGTCGGACTTGTGCCGTGGCTGAGGGCGCCCGCAGTCCCGGTAATGGTGAGGGGGTAAGTGCCCGCAGGCGTGCCCGGTGGCGGCACGGGTGTTATGGTCAGTACGTCGGTGAGGGTTACGCCGTTATAGGATGCCGAAATCGTACTCGTGGTAGCCGTGGGCACAGCCACGGTGGTTACCGTAAAGGTCGCGCTCGTGGCGCCCGCGAGGATGGTCACGCTCGGAGGCACCGCGGCACCTGCCGAATTGCTGCTGGAGAGCGAGACCACAACACCCGCACCACCCGCGGGGGCAGGCGCATTCAGTGCCACGGTCCCGATCGATGACGAACCGCCCGTAACGCTGGCTGGGTTGAGCGTCAGCGAGGTGAGGCTTGGTCCGGAAGCCGGCTGCGGCGTGATGGTGAGTACGGCACTCTGTTGCACGCCTGCGTAGGATCCCGTGATCGTACTGGTCGTAGTCGCGCTCACAGTCATGGTGGTCACCGGGAAACTTGCGCTGGCGGCTCCGCCCGGGATGTTCACGCTAGGCGGAACCGGAACTGTTGCCACTGACGTATTGCTGCTTGACAGAGAAACAACCACACCGCCGGCCGGCGCCGGGCTGCTCAGGGTGACGGTACCGGTGGACCGATTCCCCCCATTGACGCTGGTCGGATTAACTGTGAGAGAGGTGAGGGTTGGGGCGGAAGTCGCCGGGGTGACGGTTAGTACGGCGCTTTGTTGGGACCCGCTGCCGTAAGAGGCTGAGATGGTGACGGCGGTCTGGCTCGAGACTGCCGTGGTTGCGACTGGGAATCTGGCGCTGCTGGCGCCGGCCGGGACCGTAACGCTGGCCGGAACTGTCGCTACCGATGTATTGCTGCTTGACAGGGTGACGACGGCGCCGCCGCTGGGCGCCGCACCGCTCAGCGTCACCAGGCCGGTGGACGGAACCCCTCCATTGACTGTGGTTGGGGTCAGTGTGACCGAAGATAAGGTTAGAGAAGCAGGCGGAGGTGGTCCACCCGGCGGTGTGCCGGGACTGGAGCTGTTGCCGCCACACGAATATAACGCCAGCGAGAATGTAACCAGCCCAAGCGCAGCCGCGAGCCCTCGCCCTGGGCGCGAAACCAATCCCAAATGGCAAAGCATGGCCCAAACCAGCAGCCCGGCGATCCATGCCACAATCCAGCCAAGCCGCGCAGCCGATGCCCCCGAGAACGGACCAGTCGCAACGAATCCCGCAGGCGCCGCCGCGCGAGCTGTCGTTTGCAGGGTCACGGTTGCGGTTGCGGGATTGGCGCCGTTGAGCGTAACCGCCGGCGGCGCGATGGTGCAGTTGGATGCTGGCGGCTCACCGCCGCAAGTCAGCGCAATGGTCTGACTGAATGCGTTGATGGGGGTAAGTGTCACGGTATAGGTTGCCACCTGCCCGGCGGTAATGGTTGCAGTCGTCGGGTTCGTCGAGATGGAAAAGTCCGCCGGGGAGATGCTTTGCAGGGCTTGAACGATGTCCAACCTTCCGTGTCCCAAGGTCGAGTCGGGGAGTGGCTGGGCGTGAGCAATCGCGGTGGCAGCTTGGGCTTCATTGGTTGATTGTTTATTGTGCAGTAGCGCGGACGTGCCCGAGACGAACGGTGCGCTGAAGGAGGTTCCCCATCCGGCGGCATACGTGTTGAATGGGTACGTGGTGACGATACCTTCCCCCGGAGCAGCTACCCAGACGACCGCACTGCCATAGTTGGAGAAGGAGGAACGCGTGTCCGAGTCGGTGGTGGAAGCCACGCCCATCACCGAACTCCGCAACCCCGCGGGATAAACGACGATGTTTTGTCCCTCGTTGCCCGCCGACGCGCCGCAAATCAGGGTTTTCTGGCTGGCATAATTTAGCGCCGTCGCCAACTCGGGGGAATACGACTTGAAATCAAAACTCATGTTGATGACGTTCGCCTGGTTCGTCACCGCGTAATAAATCGCGCGCAGGATGTCGGAGAGGTAACCGGTGCCATCGGAATGAAATGCTTTCAGGGGCAACAGACTCGCTTGCGGCGCGACCAGGTGAATGACACCCATAACCATGGTGCCGTGGCCGAAAGCCGCATATTTGGGATTCGTATCCAGGATGGCCGCGGAAGACTGGTCCAGAATAGCGGCGCTGGATTGATTGACCTTCGCCGGCTGGCAGGTCGGAGAGGGCGAGCACGAATGGATAGAAGAAGAATCCGCAGGAGATAAATCGTTCAACTCCGAGGCTCCTGCCTGGTTGTTAGTGAAGTCATAGCTCGGAAGCCGAACACCATTCCCAAGCAGAACACCCGCGAGCGCTGGATGATTAGGATCCACCCCGGTGTCGATATCGGCGACGATGAACCCAGTGCCGAACACACTAAATTGGGACTGAGCAGTCGGGACGCCGACTCTTACAGCTGCCGGCTGGTTGGCATAGCCATGCCACACCGTCGTGCCGTGATAATCTGCCGGAGCTGAATCGGTAAGGGCTGAAGGCGGTGTACCGACGACGTTCAAACCGCCTATGAGGCTGAGCAATTGGTCAAGTTCGCCATCTACGATTCCGCCAAGAGGACGCAGAAGATTTAAGAGCGTCGTCGCGTCAAGGGAAGTGGTAATCAGAAACAGTTGTCCCAGGTTACCATCCAGGGGGCCCACCACATTGCAGACCTGGAGCAGGCAAAGCGGCTGCAGAAGGCTCTCGAGGCCCGCCTGACCTAGAGTTGTTCGGACGATGATTCGGTTTTGAGCTGAGGCAGGCGCGGCCCACAGTAACGCCAGCAGCAGTCCAGCCAGAAGCCACCTTCGGTGCTTCATGACTTACCCCCCTTTGAGCAGTGATCGCTGGTGTTCACTTGCTTTCGTGCTAAGGACGAGGACGCTACTATGAGCCGCTTGGTTTACTTCGGCCGTGAATCTTGGTTCCCAGCATAGCGTTCAGGAAAATCCCGCATGTCCGGCGAGGCCAGATTCTCGCCCTCTGGGAATGTCCATTGCATTCGATACCTCTGTTCTGAATCCTCAACCGCCCAATACTTGCCTGCCGCAAGAAACGGCATTGCTGGAGTGCCTTTGCTGGCTATCAGTACCCCACTCCCTGGTCTGCATATTCAACGCTCTCTCGCTTGAGATAACACAAGCTCGCCAGCGCATCTTCAATGGCCTGCATTTCGCCCGAGCTGTCAGAATTGGACGACATCGTCTGCAGGCGGTTAAATATCGCAGCCTCGGCTGCAACCACCCGCACCTTCAACTTGTCCTTGTCGAGTTCCACCAAGGCGTCGTGATAGGGCTTCTGCCAGTCGGGGTATCGTAGGTTTACCACAGTCTGTTCTCCCAATTTCAAGCTCCGTCTCGGACCAAAAGGGGCGTGTCCGATACAGACCTCGCCAAGTGGCGGAGCCCAATGTCGGCCCTGAGTACCGCCTGCACCACAAACTCCGCCACGCGCGAAGTTCGATCGCTGAAGGAACGCTACTCCGAGGTGCGCATAGCCGCTTCGCGCCCTTAGGCGTGGAAGCGGCCGAGAGCATCCCGCAGCGAAATCACAATTGGTTCATCCTTGTCCCCGTGGAACACCAACTCCAGGTCACCGCTGTTTTCCATCTCCGCGCGGAACTCTCCGAATTGATTCGTCCTCCCCTGGATCATCCCACCGCGGAGATTGGAAAACAGGACCGGCACCTCACTCCCAACCATTTCTGGCTGCCGGAAATCCATTAACTGCCCAGTGACCAACAAACTCTTGCCTTCATTCTGGGCTTCGATCTGCAAATCGATCTGGTAGGGATCGGCACCATAGAGCATTCGTCTGCTTCCGCTGCCACCCGATCGAACCCCCGCCAGGGCGGGCTGCAGGAAGCTGTCAAACAGGACTGCCAGAACACCGCGCGCGCCCTTGCTCTGGGCTGCGAACTGGGACCCGGCAAACGCAGCCTTTACGATCCGAACGGTTTGCTCCGGCGGCTGGTAACTCGCCTCCCCTGCCCCCAGTTGCCGGATTCGCTGCCACCGCAAAAATTCTGTCGCACACTGCTTGCAATTCGCCAGGTGCTCTTCCATCTCCGGTTTCACGCTTGGCGTAACCACCTCGTTCACCAGATCGATCCACTCAACGGTTGTAAAGTGATTCATCTTTGTGTCCCCGCTCTTCGACGTTTAGCTCCCCAACCGCTGGTCACTAACCTCACTCATTGAATAAGGGATTTTCGGAGCCAGAAAAATGCAGCCCGGCCAAAAAAAAATTGGGGAGGCTTTGCCCGAGTTTTCCGGGCAGAGTTTTCAGGCGTGGGCAGAAAGGGGTGCCATTTGCTTTTCCGCGACTTTGCCCACCAGTACAAACGGCGCCCAGAAATAAGGATGGGGGTGTTCTCTCTTTAGCTCCCGCATGGCCGCTTGCAGCGAAACTGCCATATCGCCAGTGCGGATGTAGCCTTTATAGAATTCCTGCATAAACTCCGCGGTGCTGCGGTCGTTGACGTCCCACAGCGACAGTAACAAGGAACTGGCGCCGGCGTAAAACAAGCCGCGTTGCAGTCCCAGTAACTCGTCGCCGGCAGCCACGAAGTTCAAACCGGTAGCGCAGCCGCTCAAGGTGACCAGCTCCGCATCCATGCGCAACTCATAGAGATCATAGAGATTTAAGTAGCTGTTACCCAGGCGGATGCTGGAGAACATCGGATTGTCCTGGCGGTAAATGCCATGCGTCGCAATGTGTAGCAATCCGGCCTCCGGCCCCTTCTCCCGAAGAACTTCCAGCGTGGCCTGCTGGCCGAGATAGAGCTCCACTTCCGGCAGCAGGGCTGCCACGGCTTGGACCTCATCGCTGATCTGGGGCGCGCGCTCATCGGGGACGCCAATAACCAGGGAGTTGTATTTTCTCCCCGGCGCTCTCTGCTGACACAGAGCAAACAGGGTGGCGCTGGGCGCGTACGAGACGGTATAGGCCTCCCCCACATACTCGTCGCCATTTCGCAGAGCATGGAAGGGAAGAAAGTGCAGCTGTCCGTGCGGAACAAAAACCAGATGTTGCGCATTCAGCAATGGGCGCAAAGGCTCAATTACTTCCTGGTAGAGGCTCTCCAGGTGACTCAGAGTGGCGCGAAACAGGGGCTGTTCGAATTCTTGCGTGTAGCGGGCGTCCATCCGAAACTTCGAGAGCTGGAACCTGAGCAGCTGCAAGCGATGGGCAACCTGCGCCATCCCGCCCAGGGGTTTGATTTCAACATTCTCCCGGGTGACCACCGCGGCCACTAAGCGATCCCCTGCGGAATAGTATTCGACCAGAGCCGTCTCGGCCGGAATCGCGGCTTGCAGTTCCGCCACAGAAAACTCGGGCGGCACTTCGAGGCCGGCACTTTGCCGATCCTGCATGGGCAATTCGCGCAGCGCGCGCAACAACTCATTTTCGCGTGACTGCGCTAGCTGCTGCAGTTGCTCCAGCCGCTCCCGCGACATTCCCTCGGCACGCAGCTGTTCCATTTCCATGCGGTGGTAGTACCAGTTGAGCTCCTCCCGCAAATCGCGGATCCGTTGTACTTCCTGGCGGTTTTGCGCGGCTTCGCCCAGGGGCAAGCTCTGGCCGCTTTGGAAAATCATCTCCAGCATGCTCCGCGACTTGGCGGCTTCCATGATCCCAAAGCATTGGTCCACAGAAATCTGCGGAGCTTGCCCGTTTATGTACAACTCCACCAGCGCCTCATACACCTGGAGACGGTTTTTGACGAAGGAGATTTTTAATTCTTCGGTGTGCAGGCGGGTACGCAAACTTTCAAGAGCCTTGCGGGCCTCCTGATACCCGGTAAGGGCGGCCGATTGATCGCCCCGCCTTGCCGCAATCTGCCCCAGCAGGAAATGCGCCTGATACCTTAGTTCGGGCGTTTGCACGCGCCACAATTTTGCCATGACCGTTTCTGCTTCCTGTTTGGCTAGGGCAAGATCCCCGGCTTGCAACGCGATGCGAGCGAGCAGAAGATGTGCGAGCACGGCTTTGCCGGCCAGCACCGTCTGGTCAAAAAACTGCGCCGCACCGGTGCAGAGTTCTCGCGCCTCCACGTAGCCGCCCTCATGAAACAGCAGGAGTCCCTGATACAGATCGAGCAGCCAAAGCCACACGACGTTCTTTTCATGGGTGAACTTTTCGCGAGCCTTGCCGAACAGCGCGAGAGCCTGCGCCGTTTTTCCCTGTTGCCCGCAGGCGATGGCTTCGTTGGCCAGGGTTTTTGCCGCCTCATACCCCATGCCGAGTTCCTCAAAACGGACAAAGCCTTCCCGGGCAATTTCCTGGGCCTCCTGGCTGAGGTTCAGCTCCAGATAAATCTCCGAGAGATCCAGATAGCAAAGAGCCATGTGATAGGCATCGCCAGAGGCCTCACAAGACCTTTGTGTGGCCCGGAGCATCTCCAGCGCACGGCTGTATTCGCCACGAAAGTAATACAAGTAGGCGATGTTGTAGTCCGCCTGATCGCGAAGCCGCGGCATGTCGTACTTGACGCACAATTCGCGAGCTCGCTGATAACAGTCCAGCGACTTGCGAAAGTCGTTCAAGCTGATCAGGCACATGGCCATGTTGTGCAACGCTATCGCGGCATCTTCCCATTCCTGGTACTTGGCCAGCGCCTTATAGGCGCGCTCGTAGTGCGCCAAGGCCTCTTCGAATCGATCCTGCCGATGAAAAATGTTGCCGATATTGTTTTCCAGACTGGCTGTGCGCTTGCCTTCGCCCAAACCGGTGAAGATCTCGCGCGCACGCTCAGCGGCGGCAAACGCCCGATCGTATTCGCCCAGCAGGATCAGAGGCTGAATGGAATGGCTAAGGGTGCGCGCCGCTTCCAGCCAACTCTCGCATGAAGCGTACACTTGGTAAGCCTGATCGTGGTGTTCTACCGCGGCGCGATTCTGCCCGGCGCCGTAAAGCGCATCTGCCTTGGCCCGAAGGGCGAGCGCAAGCCATTCGTCGCAATCAACTTTTCGCGCGATCAGCACCACGGTTTCGGCGAGGTCCAGTGCTTCCCGCGCGTCCACCCGAATCTTCTTGACGACGAGAGGGGCGAGTTCCTCTACGATCTTGGGGTCGACGAGCGAGGGGTTCCGGGAAAGAAATTTTTCCCGCTCGACGTCGCTCTTACAGCGCATCAATGCCAGCAAGAGTTCGTTATTCTCGGGCTTTTGGCGAGCAACGGCCATTAGTCGAACCCCAATTCGTCCATTTTCTGCCGCAGCCGTTCGATGCACTTTTGCCGTGTCGACCCGATCGAGCCGACCGCCAGACCCAGCTCGCGAGCAACCTCGCTGTAGGGTCGCGAGGGCGTCTCCAGAAATAGCAGCTCGACCAGCCGGCGGCACTTCGAATCTAGCATGGCCATGGCTTCCCGCAACCTCTGCTCTTCCTCGGTCTGCTGCACCAGGGTGTGGGCGACCGCCGGCGTCTCCGGTTCCGGCAAGTCCGGATCGGAGTCGCGGCTTACCGTGCGCTGGCTCTGGCGCTTCCAGCTCCAGCACTGGTGGTGGGCCACCTGGATGAGCCATTTCGGAAGCGCGCGCGGCTCGCGCAATTCCGCAAGACGCGCCAGCAGTTCCATGCAGGTGGCCTGGAACACGTCGGCTGCCTCTTGCGGAGGTAGACCATACTTTACAGGAATAGAGTAGATGAGGGCTTTGTACTTGTCGATCAGTTGGGACCAGGCGTCTTCATTGCCGGCCAGACACTGCTTGACCAGCTGGCTATCGTCCCTGGCAGCCACCGGCGTCCTCGCTGTACGATTGTCCCTCACCGGGTTCATCGGCTGCCAGCCTCCGCGCCGTCGTGTCTGGCTACACGATAACCATCAAACATCTTGCCCTCACAACCTTCCACCCGATCACGAACAACGACGAAATTGGCGCTGGACGGTGGATGGCTGAGAAGAAAGGGCATTCGCCCATGAAAGAAACGAAACCGCCGTCACGCGCCCTCCCCCCAGGGACCAATGACGGCGGCCCGCTCGTTGCAGGAACAGAAGCGTCGGTTAACGGCTCCGGCTCCTAAACGGTAACTCGATGCAGTGCTGACCCGGCGGCACACTGATGGCTCGGTCTGCCGCGCGGACTAGGGGAGGATTAAATACTGATCGGATCAAAATTAGCATTAGCCAGAACAGACCCACATCCGTAGAATCCTGTAAGTATATCCAGGAAAGCCTGTAGAGGGCGGGCCTTCCCGGAAAACGGAGAACTTTGACCGTCACACGCTTACCTCCCATTGCTCGCTTCCGCCAGAACAGCCAAGGCCCTCGGATTGAGCACGACCACGGCCTTACGCTGGCTTTGGACAACTCCGTGCTCTTCCCAGTCAGAGAACAGCCTGCTTACGGTGAACAGCGTCGTACCGACCATTTGCGCCAGTTCTTCATGCGAGAGGTCGATACGATAGATGCCTTGTGTGCCACGCCTGCCTTGTTCGAGCAACCGCAGCAGCATCCGAGCCAGACGTGGCGCCACTCGCTCGGTAGCCAGCTCGACAAAGCGCTCCTCAAGCAAATGTAGCCGCTCGCCTAGAATGACAACCGCATTGCGCCGGACTATGGGAATTCGTTCTTCCAGCGCTGAAAAATTGCGCGCCTCCCAAGCCAGTACTTGGCATTGCCCGAGGCATTGCGCCGTTGACCGATGCCTGCTGTCCGGGCTTAGCGCTAATCCGCCGAGCACGTCTCCGCTCTCTTCGACCCTGAAAATTACTTCTGCCCCAAAGCGGCTGAGGCGCGACATCTTGACTCGCCCCGCGACCAGCACGAACACAAGCTGGGCGGGACCGCCTTCGCGGAAAATGGTCTGTCCCTTTGTGAAGCGTCTTTCCTGTGCCCGCGAAGCCACCTCCGCACACTCTGCCAGCGACAGGCCACGGAAGAGTCGCGACTCCTGGATGCAAGAGACTCGCGGATCGAGCGGAAGTGTTCGAGCGGAAAGCGGCGCGGGCGTCAGGAACTCGCACGCAAACTTGCTCTGCGGATAAGGCTGTGGAACGTTAAGGCTCGCCATATTACCCCTCCACGGTTGTGTCTATCCCATCAGTGATAAACGTCGTCCTTCGAGTTCAACCTCTCCTGAAAAAGAAGGAGGTTGAGCGCCAGGATTCAGGCTGCGTGGGGAGGGTTTGCGACTGACATTAACGCGAAGCATCGGACTCTGAAGTGAACCCAAGAATCACCGGTTCCAAAGTAAGTCAGCCGCATCGTACTTTGCTTCTGCTCTGGAGCCATCGGGCGGTTTCTGTACTCCCCTCAAAGATTTGCTGTATGTACCTTTTTAGACAAGATGTTAGACAAGATGCAAGATGATGGAGCTGCCCCTTGGTGCCACGGCGGCCTGGGAACCTGCCGGGTGAAACGAGTACCCTAACTCCTGTATTGCTCAAGCCAGGGATTTGTGGCACTACTCGTGACAGATTTGCCGCGGAACGACCTGGCTCGAGGCTACGTTCGGAGCGAGTCCAGGTGAGTCACTTCCTCGCGTGCCGGGGGGTTTCAGAGCAATGCCGATACGGATCTTGATCGCGGATGACGACCCGACCATTCGTCTTCTGCTACGCAGGTTCGTCGAGGGCCACGGTTTCTGGGAAGTCTGCGGCGAAGCTCAGAACGGTAGCGAGGCGCTCGAAAAGGCTCGCCAGCTCGTCCCTGATCTTGTGATTCTCGATTGCGCGATGCCGGTTATGACCGGCTTGCAAGCCGCCAGCGAAATCGCCAAAACCTTTCCCGCGCTGCCCATGCTGCTGGTCAGCGTTCAACAGGTATCGCCCGCGCTGGCGCTAGCCGCTCGCGAAGCCGGGCTGAAAGGAGCGGTCACCAAAGACCGCGGCAGCGAAGTCGTGGCCGGCATCGAAGCCCTCCTGCGCAACGAGACCTTCTTCCCCGTCGACGAGACCATCCTCCAGGCCATGAGGAAATCTGCAAGCTGATTCACCGTCCTGGCGGCCACCCCTCCTCAGCCATAATAAGGGCCGGTAACAATCAAGACTTGTCATGCTGAAGCAAGCGAAGGACCTGCTTGGCTGAGATTCGGTATTAATCAGGGTCTTCGGATGACACGTCGGATGATTCGCACTCGCTTCGGTCGGATGATTCGCACTCGCCTCGTTTGGCTGCCCATGGGGCCACGTAACCACGACGGCGACAGCAACTCCGCGTCCGCCAGGAATTCCACCCGATCCAGATAGGTGCTCAAAGAGGCGACGACCATGTGGGACTTGATGTCACCCAGGTAAACGCCGCCCACGGAATAATGGTGATACCCGTCGATCACGATGCCCTTGTCGAGCACTCGATCGAAAACATCAGCTGAGGTAGTGCAGTACATACCGACCCATATCGTACCTGCCCGGCAGCATCGGTGCATGAGGTGAATGCTGTAGAAAATCGGGTTTTTCCCCATGTGAGACCCAGTTGAATTAACCGGCTGCGCGCTTTGCCGCCGTAGCATGGGACGAGGGACCGGCTTTCGTTTCGCCCGCCCGAACGTCAAATCTGAGCGCCTGGGGAGCTGCGCCGAGATGAACCTGCTCACTCGGATTTTGCCCTGTGGTTTGACATTGACGGCGCTGGCCTCCTTTTCGTTCGCAGACGAGCCTGCGGTTATCCGTACCTCTGACCACTCCGTCACCATTCCGCGTGTGGACCAGCCTCCGGCCATCGAGGACTTCCTCACCATGGACCCCAGCCCACGGATGGCCGGCAAAATGGCGCGGGTCGAGGGTTTCCGGCAGTGGATTCCGCACGACGGTCAGCCGGTCAGCCAGCGTACTGTCGCCTATCTCGCCTTCGACAGCAAAAATTTCTACGCCGTGTTTATATGTTTTGACAACGAGCCGAACCAGATTCGTGCTCATCTCGGACATCGAGACGACATCTGGGATGACGACTTCGTCGATATCTGGATTGACAGTTTCCACGACCACCGTCGCGCTTACGAGTTCGTGGTCAACCCGCTGGGGCTACAGGGGGACGGCCTCGCCACCGATAGCAACGAAGATTTCAGCTTCGATACTCTCTGGTACTCGCGCGGCCAGATCACTAAGCAAGGATGGGTCGCTTGGTTCGCCATTCCCTTCAAGTCCCTGCGCTTCCCCAAGGCTCGCGTCCAGACCTGGGGGATAACCCTGCAACGGGAAATCCACCGCGCGAACGAGAAATCTTTTTGGCCTTATACGACGCGGCGCGAAGAAGGCATCATCGCCCAGAACGGTGATCTGAAGGGCATGGAGAACATCTCGCCGGGCCGCAACATGCAGTTCATTCCCTATGGCCTGTTCCGCTCCTTCCGCGGTCTCGACCTGCGTGACCCCAGTGTTCCGCGCTTTGACTCCAGCGCCGCTAAATTCGACGGCGGCTTGGATTCAAAGTTCGTCATCAAGGACAGCCTGGTCCTGGACACGACCGTTGAGCCCGACTTCAGTCAGGTTGAGTCAGACCAGCCACAGGTCACCGTCAGTCAGCGCTTCGAAGTTTTCTTTCCGGAAAAGCGCCCCTTCTTTCTCGAGAACTCGAATTACTTCGACACGCCTATCAACCTTTTCTTTACCCGCCGCATCGCCCACCCTCAGTTGGGTTCACGGCTGACAGGGAAAGTGGGGAAATACTCCGTTGGCATGCTGCTGGCCGACGACCGCTCGCCCGGCCTGCGGGTGGCTCCCACCGATCCGCTGGCGATGAAGCGCGCCTATTTTGCCATTGGACGAATCAGCCGGGACGTCATGAAGGACTCCTTCATCGGCCTGATGTATACCGATCGCGAGTTCGACGGCGCCTTCAATCGCGTCGGCGGCGTGGACACCACCCTCCGCCTGTCAAAGACCGTGGTCACGAGGTTCCAGGCGGTTGCAAGTTCGACCCGCCAGACCGACGGCACCCGTCTCGCGGGCCCCGCTTTCGAAGGCGACGTTAGCCGTTATGGCCACAGCTTGAATGTCGACCTTCACTACACCGGCCGCAGCGACGGTTTCCGCACCGAGACTGGTTTTGATCCTCAGCCGGATATTCACAACATCAACCTCGATCCCTGGTATAACTTCTGGCCGAAGAGGCATCTCCTGCGCTGGGGACCGGAGTTCCCCGTCTACCGCATCTACGATCACGAAGGAAACACCCTGAACTGGGGTTACACGCCGGAACTCTTCTTCGAGATGCCGGGGCAAACATTTCTACGTGTCGGCTACGCCAAGGAGGCCGAACTCCTCCGCCCGCGCGACTTTTCTGTTCTCACCTACAATAAGGACTTTGTCCGCAACACCAAGTTCTTTTACTTCCGCACCGCACCCCTCAAGAAGGTCATTTTTGATACGGACACTCGCTGGGGACAACGTATCAACTACGCCGCGCCGGTTAGCGTGCAGCCATTCCTCGCGCGACGCCACAGCACGACCACCGACCTCAGCATCATTGCCACCAGTCGCCTGCGCATCGACAATACCTATCTCTGGTTCCGCCTCGCCGACCTGAACCAGCGCGGCGTCGCCTTCAACAATCACATCATTCGCTCTAAGTGGAATTACCAGTTCACTCCCGAGCTCTCCGTTCGCGTCATCCTCGAGTACTCTGCCGTGCTCGCGAACCCAAACTTTACCAGCCTGCCGACCACCAAGAACCTCAACGCCGATTTTCTTATCACCTACCTTCTCCACCCCGGCACCGCGGTTTACGTCGGCTACAACAGCAACCTTCAGAATCTCGATCACCACCTCCTTCTCGCTCCCGACGGCAGCCTCCTCCGTACCCGCGACTCTCTTCTCAACGACAGCCGCCAGTTCTTCGTCAAGGTCTCTTACCTGTTCCGTTTCTAATACGGTGTGGCGCGGACTCGTACTCTCCAGCCTGCGAACCGCCAACCGTAGTTGCCCGGCGTAACTTTGCCACCGCCTTCGTCCAGGTCTGCCCATCATCCATTCGTCAGCTCGGTGGAATTCTCGCGGTCGGTTGCGTGGGACATTGAGATCAACCTCCACGACAAATGGACTGAGTCGCGTATTTTCCATCTCAACTTGAGCAAGAGCTGACCGGGTGAGAAGAAACCGGCACCGGCTGTACCGATGCCTTGTCGTGCGGGTGTCTGGTGTGGAGGTCGGAGGCTCAGATTGGTTCATTCCGTGCAAAGCCGGGCAATCCCAATGTGGAAGATCCGAACGACGTCGAAAAACTTTGGCGCGCAACGCCCCCTTTCCGCGGGTGCTAACTAGGCGATCGCTCGAACCGTCTCCGCGTCGCCCGTCCGGTCCCTTACCGCTTGCCCATCCTGAACGAAGCGAAGCACCTGCCTGGCTGAGATTCGGATTAACAACGCCGGTGTCAGTGCCGGCTGCGTGGTTTCCCGCCTTCGAAAAGCGCGAAGGGGGCAGCGTCAGGTGGGGGCAGGCGTGGCGCAGAGTTGGCCCGCCCGGCCCTACTGCACCCGCGGCCGCTTCCGGTTCCTGGACATCTGGCGCAACTTGTGCAGAGCCATCTCCAACCCCGAGCGGGCGATGTCGGAGAGATCTAGATCAAATTCTTTAGCCAGGGCTCGAAACTCCCTGTCCATACTGATCGGTATACGAAACGTATAGGGCAGCCCCCGTTCCCTTTCGGCTGCAGTGATCAGCTTGGTCAGCGGATCAATTTCAGCCTCAGCGGCGCTCTCGGGAGTTACCGCCATCTCTTCGGACTTACTAACCGGCTCCTCCGCCGGGGTGACAATCTCCATAGATGTTGGCAGATCGAGATCTGCGCCTTTCAGAACGGGGCGCTCGTGGAGCCCGCTGAAGTCGGCGCCGAAGTCAATACCGCCGCTGCCCTCTCGCTTGTTGCCGCTAGCCATTTCAGAATCTCCTCCCTCAAAGAGATGTATTCGTTTGCTCCTTTGCTGTCCCGCGCCAGCTCGAAGACCGTCAACCCCGTGTCGCCCGTGCGCCGGATTTGTTCGCGATGCACAATCTCGCTCTCCAAAACCCGGATGGGCAGGCCCGCCAGGTTCAGCATCAGTTGCGTCCGAGCACCTTTGGCTGAGTTGGTGCGCGCATCGCGATTGTTGATGAACGCCAGAAGATCAAGCTCGGGTTTCGTGCCTTCCCGAACAGCCAGGAGCCATTGCAGAAAACCGATCAGTGCCCGCAAGTCATGTCCCGACGGCATAACCGGTATCAAAACGGCATTCGATACCAGCACAGCGTTACGGAGCACTTCCCCATCCTTCTCGCCAGGATCTCTCGGCGGACAATCAATCAGCACCACATCATAAGGATCGACCGTCAGCGCCGCTTTCAGAAAGTTCCTGACGTTGGTGGACTGCAACCCTAAAACCTCGTAACAGCAGCCGGCGCCTTCTCCGGTTCTACGCCACGAATAAGCGCTTGCCTGGCTTCCGTCTGCGTCCACAATCAACGTTCGATAGCCTCTGGCCACGAACGCACCCGCTAAGTTGGTGGCGGTCGTGGTCTTTCCGCTCCCGCCCTTTTTGTTTGCAATAGCAATGATCGTCGCCATATCTGGCAGCCTAACTCCATTCGGAAACCCCCGCCGAGTAACTACTATGGTTCTTCAGTGTGACGCGGCTTATGGCCCCACCTTCTATCCGATGGCGAGCGGCCGCATCTGGCTGAGGGCGCGGTTGCAATGTGTATTACACGCTGTCTTACATACGGTCTGACAGACCGTCAGACAGACATCGGGACGGCGCGATCCACACCGCTCGCATACTATCCACCTTCCGCTCTACCTCCCGGTACATCGCTATTACGTCCGCAGACGGCTAGCCCCCATCTCTCTCGGCGCCGCAGCCGGAAGGCATCTGCCGCGCCCCTCTCTGCCAAACCGTTCTACCAACCGCCGCGCGCACCGTCGGCGCCGCAGCCGGAAGGCATCTGCCGCGCCCCCCTCTGCCAAACCGTTCTACCAACCGCCGCGCGCACCGCACCTCTCCCCTACCTCGCGCCCACCCTCACCTCCATCTGCTCCCAGTAGGAGCCGCGCGCTCTCCCTGCGCTGCGGCGGCGCTGGCGGCTGCACATCCTGCTCCGGCATTCCATCGCCTGGCCCTCCAGTTCACTTTTTGCGATCCAGACCCGCCCCCCAATGCCCACCCCCGCGTCGCCCTGACGGCCTCTCCCCTAGATCCCGCCGCCGCGCTACACACAATGTCCGATAAGCCTGCGATCACGGAGCCTTGCTGGGTGTCGGCTGCGATTCTTAAAGTAATCGCCGCTCATCCAGCGCTTCTCGTCTATGAGACTAAAGTACGCTGTTTCATATAGTTACATGGAAACCTTTAAGCAAACAAGTGCCCGTCCGCCAACATATAGTGTTTACTCATAAGTTAATACGCCAGCCCTGTTAACTTTATGGTTAATGCCCTGCTCAAGCGGCCCTTCCGCCTTGCATTAAAGCGTTACTTCATGTCTATATACTCTTCGTGAGGCGCTTAAACACTCGGTTAGGGCGATACTTTAAGTAGTTCTCCCGCGTAGAGTTGGCTGGAATGAGTTAGTGGAACTCGCTGTCCGGAAAGGAGTTGAGTCGCATACTTGCGGCCCGAGTCGGGCATTTTCGTCGGCTATTTTTGCAGCCTTTGGAGGGCGGCGCTCAGCGCATCGATGGCCAATTGGCCGGCATGGGTAGAGGCTTCCGGCACCCCTCCCACGGCTTGGATCACATCTTCCCGGCGCAGCGCACGGGTTTCGGCCAAAGTCTTGCCGCCGACCAGCTCGGTCAAGGCCGAGCCGCACGCCATAGCCGGCACGCACCCTTTGGCCTTGAACCGGATCTCGGTAACCCGCCCGTCAACCACTTTCATCGTGAGCCGCAAAATGTCGCCGCAAGCTGGGTTCGCGACCTCGACGCCGGCGTCGGCGTCCGGCACCTCCCCGGCATTCCGCGGATGCTGAAAGTGGTCGAGCAGTTTGGGAGAGTACATTGGAATTAATCCCGCCCCCCGGTCGGCAACCTGCCAGGCGCCAGACCCAGGCTGGCCGGCGCTCCATTTAAACTAGCAGAACCGTCTTCCGACCAAAAATGGCCTCCGACCACATACCCCGTCGCATCGCAAGCCTGCAACCCAGCGCGACGGTAATCCTCGCGTGCCTGGGCCAGCTCGATCGCCTAGTCGCCTGTACGAAGTACTGCGCCGACGTCTGCCCCGAAGCCGCCAACGGCCGCGCGATCATCGCCGACTCGTGGACCGCCAACTCCGCCGAAATTCTAGGCGCGCATCCGGACCTGGTCATCGCCGCCGTTCCCTACCAGGAAAAAGCCGTCTCCGAGATTCTCAAATCCGGCGCTCGCTTTCTCGGCCTCGCGCCCAAGACCCTGGCGGACATTTACACCGACATCGTTACCATCGCGGGCACCGTGGGTGCCTCCGATCGCGGCCAAGAGGTGATCGGCGACATGCAACAGCAGATCGAATCGGTTAGCAACCAGACCCGCAGTCTTGTCCGGCCCAAAGTGTTCTGCGAAGAATGGGGCAAGCCGCTGATCGCCTCCCAGCCTTGGGTTGCCGAGTTGGTGGACGCGGCAGGTGGCCAATTCCTCGGCGAGCCCGGCGTCCAATGCTCGCCAGAATCTGTTCTCGCCGACGATCCGGATGTCCTGATTGCCGCCTGGTGCGGCGCCGGTAACCGTGTCCCGCTGGAGAGGGTCGTTCGCGACCGGGGCTGGGACGAGATGACCGCCGTCCGTCAAAGACGCGTCTACTGCGTCTGCGACGAATTCTTGAACACTCCCGCACCCACGCTCCTCACCGGCCTACGCGCGTTAGGCGCCGCTATTCATCCCCACCTTTTCCCGGCTCCGTCTGGCATGCGACAGATCAGCGAACTGAGACGTACCGCCGGCGAGCATCGTTCGCGCGTGTGATTTAATATCTTCAGATATGCCCGACAAGCCCCTCGAAGTCAGGAGAGACCTCAACCGGCTCGTGCTCTCCGTCAACTCGCCCGACGAGCTGATGTCAGGTATCAGCCGGCTGCTGCACGACAGCATGCCCAAGTACAACTGGGTCGGCTTTTACATACTGGATACAGATGTGCAGCCCCCGGTGCTGGTGCTGGGACCGTTTCAAGGCGCGATGACGCCGCACCCTCGCATCCCCCTGAACCAGGGCATTTGTGGCGCCGCAGCATCGACCGGCAAGACAGTTGTCGTCGACGACGTCAGTGCCGATCCCCGATACCTGGCTTGCTCGACGGAAACCAAGTCAGAGATCGTGGTCCCAATCTTGGTGAAGGGCAAAGTCGTCGGCGAGCTCGACATTGACAGCCATTACCCTGCTGCCTTTTCTGCGGAAGATCGCGAGTTGATAGAACATTCGGCTGCCCTCGTCGGTGAATACCTGGAAACCTCCGCTCCCATGAAAGTCCCCGGTTGCGAATGAAGCGGGTGGTCGCAGCCCTCATTGTGAAGAACGGGAAGATTCTCGTCTGCCAGCGCACCCGCCACCAGGTGATGCCGCTCAAATGGGAGTTTCCCGGAGGCAAGATCGAGTACGGAGAAGAGCCTCGCGAGGCTCTGCGCCGCGAACTTGAGGAGGAGTTGGGCATCGAGGCGCACATCGGAAAACAAGTCGCCCGCATTCACCACGTCTACAAGGGCGGCGGCGCAGTTGATCTTTATTTTTATGTTGTCCCTGATTACCGGGGTGAGATTGAGAACCGGATTTTTCGCGACCTACAATGGGCCGACCGCAAGGCACTCCCCGCCTACGACTTCCTGGAGGCGGATTTCGAATTGGTGCAGGCCCTGGCGAACGGCAAGCTGCTTTAACGCTTACTGCGGCGCCTGATCGCCCACCGGCCGCCGTTTGAGAGTCGGCCGATCATCCCCATTGTCTTTGCCGGTGCCGCTGGTAGCGTCGGGCTTGGAGGTACCGCGTCGCAGGGTTGGACGATTGCCTTCTTTCTGATCGTTGACCTTATGGCGGTTCTCCAGCTCTGCCAGCCGCGCCTTCACGTCCTGAAATTCGGATGAATCCAGCTTGTACTCGGGCTCGGGCGGCAGCAAAGTCTGGATTTCACGCTGCGATCGTGACATACGGTCCGGCGTCTGGGGATGCGTGTCAAAAGCCTTGGCCAGGGTTCCGGGCTTCTTCTTCTCCAAGGCCTGCACTTTCTCGAAGAAGGCGGTGAAGGCTTGCGGATCGTAGCCCGTTTTGTACAAGTACTGCACTCCGAGGAAATCGGCTTCCGTCTCGAACCCGCGCGAGAACTTCAGGAAAGTCATCGGGAATGCCAAGCCGGCTAAATTCTGGGCCGCATAGCCGATTCCGCCGCCCACGAAAATCAGTGGAATGGAAGCCAGATTCATCAACTGTCCCCGCGTATTCTCCCGCGCTGCGTGGCACGCCGCCACGTGCGCGATCTCGTGCGCCATCACGCCAGCGAGTTCTGCTTCATTGTCAGCGGCCAGAATCAACCCCGAATTCACGTAGAAAAACCCACCGGGCAGAGCAAAGGCGTTGACGTCGTCAGAATCAATCACCCTGATCGTAAATGGAACCGGCGAATCCGAGTTCCGCACCAGGTTCTGCCCGATGCGATTGATATACTCGGTGATAACCGGATCCTTCACCATCTTGGCCGTCTGTTCCACCTGCTGGGAGTATTCCTTTCCCATCCGGATCTGACCTTCGATGCTGTACCAGTTCCCCAGTCCCCGGCCGCAACCCACGTTGCGATTTCCAATCGCATCCAGATCGCGCAGGCTGCGGTCGTGATACACCTTTACGCGATGCAGAGGGGTAGTGTCACTCGAGGCAGGATCGCTGCCCGCCCAGGCCCATGCGCTGAAAAGACAGAAAAGAAGGAGGAAAACTACAGGGACGGCACTCCCGACACGCTGATTCATGGCTCACCCCAAGTAGGCAACCCTATCTCTCTATCATACCTAGATGCGGGTTGCCAGCATTATGGTTACATGGAATCCAGCGCTCCCGGCGACAGCTAGCCGGTTCCAGCCTTAAGCGTCCACAGGTAAGCCACGCTCAGCGCGATCATCACGAGCGTCGTCACCCAGGCGATGACGTTGTACGTGCGTGAGTTGACGTATTTACCCATCAACTCCTTCTTGTTCACCAACAGCAACATAAAGATGAGCACGAACGGGATGGCAATTCCGTTCACCACCTGCGACAAAATCGAGATCTTTATCAAAGGCAGATTGGGGGTCAGAATCACACCCGCACCAGCCGCGATCAGAATCGTATAGAGCCAGTAAAACACCGGCGCCTCGCCGAACTTCTTTCCTATTCCCGACTCAAAACCTAGCCCTTCGCAGACCGTGTAGGCGGTCGAAAGGGGCAGGATGGATGCTGCGAACAACGATGCGTTGAACAATCCCAGGGCGAACAGGATGTAGGCGTAGTCTCCCGCCAGCGGATGCAGCGCCTGGGCCGCATCCTTGGCGTCGCTTATATTGCGATATCCGTGGGCGAATAGCGTCGCCGCGCAGGCGACAATGATGAACCAGGCGACCACATCGGTGAAAATGCAGCCTGCCACCACGTCGATTCTCGAAGCCCGGTAGTCGCGGCGCGTCACTCCCTTCTCCACAATCGACGATTGCAGATAAAACTGCATCCAGGGGGCAATGGTCGTGCCGACTACACCGAGCGCCATGTAAAGGTAATCCTGTCGCCGCAGAGCGTTTTTCGCTGGCAGCTTTACTGTGGCTACGATTGCCTCAATCCAGGCAGGCTTGGCCAGGACCCCGGCCAGGATGTATGTCACATAGAAGAAGGAGGCGGCGAGGAATACTTTCTCTACCCCTTTATACTGACCCTTAACAATGATCAGCCAAACAATGACCGCACAGACCGGAACTGAATAGATTCTCTCAACGCCAAACAGTTCCATGCTGCCCGCGATCCCGGCGAACTCGCCCACCACGTTGCCGAAGTTGATGAGCAAAATGCCGATCATCATGAAGAACGTGATGCGGAATCCGAATTCTTCGCGAATCAGGTCGCTGAGCCCCTTGCCGGTCACAGCGCCCATGCGCGCCGCGATTTCCTGGATCACGATCAGCGCCAGCGTGACCGGAATCATCGTCCACAGCAAAGTATGCCCGAACTGCGCGCCGGCAGCCGAATACGTGTAGATGCCGTTGGCATCGTTGTCGACATTCGCCGTGATGAACCCCGGACCGACGACTGCAAAGAACAGCAGGATCCGGGTCTTCCAACGCTTCAGGAATCTCATTCGCACAATTCGGAAGCATAAATTTCGCAACCGCGGCAACAGAATAAATGCAGGACAGAATTATGAAAAGAAAAAGTGGTGAACCGTGGATCGTGAATAGTGAGGGACTTGCGGCCCACTGACCGCTAACCAGCCCCTATTCACCTTATCGTTCCCATCACAATTTTTTATCGTCTTTTTAATCTGTCCTCAACAGCTCTGGGTGAATCTAACACGCATGATCGAAAAACCCATCAAGCGGTTTCTGTTTGCCAGCGATTTCGACCACACGCTGACCTTCAACGACTCCGGCTACGTTCTTAGCGAGCTGCTCGGCATTCCCACGGATGAATTCGAGCGCAAAGCCCGCGGCATGGCCAAGCTGAATTTCGTGCAGCAGGGCGCTGAGCTCGCGTACTTGCTGCTGCACGATCCTATGTTTCGCGGCCAGGTGCGGCAAGAGCACCTGCACGAGGTCGGCAAGCGTATCCGCCTGAAGCAAAATATTGAGTTGCTCTATCAGATCCTGGCTAAGGGGATTGACGGCTACCGTTTCGATTTTTACGTGCTCTCGGCTGCTCCCGTCGAGGTCATCCAGTCCGCCCTGGAAGGGATGGTTCCGCTCGACCACATTTTTGGCACCGAGTTTCGCTACAGCGACAGCGGGCACATCGAGACCATCGTGCGCACCACCGCCGGTTACGGCAAGGTCGCCGCACTCGACCAGCTGCAGAGCAATCTCCAGGTCAGCCCTGATCACATCGTTTATTCCGGCGACGGCAGCTCCGATTTGCACGTCATGCTGCACGTGAACTTGCGCGACGGCTTCACCATCGCGGTTTCCGAAACCAAAGATATCGCCCAGGTCGCCAAACGCAGCATCCTGGGCGGCAACGCGCTCTCCGTGCTGATCCCCATACTCGAGGAGATTATCGGCTGGCAGCGCCCTGCCATTCGCGACTTCTTCGAGTCCTATGGCTTCTCCATCCAGGAATGGGAAAGCGTCCGCACCGATTGGCTGACCTTGAAACCTCTTGACGAGGAAGCCGGCCCGGACGCGGCCCATTCCGCTCCGGCCCATTAGGCTCACGTAGGGGGGCAGCCGCCTCGGCGCTCCAGCGGATCCAAAGGCCCCACACCTCGGTGAAGGGAGGGAAACAAGCGCGAACAGGAGTGTCCGCACCACACCGGCCTTACAGTTTCGCGCGCAGCAGGCTGATGACGTCGTCGGAGGTGATTACGCCTTCCAGCTTCCGGTTCTCGTCGACTACCGGTAAAGTGAGCAGGTTATACTTGTCGAAAATTTCTGCCACTTCGTTTTCGGGGGTCTCCCGCTGCGCGAAAACCAACGGCTCCTGGACCAGCGACTGCAAGGGATCGGTAGCGCTACCAACTACCAACTTGGCCAGCGGCACGGCGCCTATCAGCTTGCCTTCCGCATCCACCAGGAACATGGTGTTCACGGTCTCGATGCCTCCTTCATAATTGCGCAGCGCGTCGATGGCTTCGTTGACCGTTGCGTCGGAGCCCAAGGCAATGTACTCGGTGGTCATCCGGCCGGCAGCGGTATTTTCGCGGAACTCAAGCAGTCCGGAGACCTCCTCGCGCTCGTCGGGAGCCATCTCCTCCAGGATTTCTTCTTTCTGCTGTTCGGGAAGATCCTTGAGCAGGTCAGCGGCCGCGTCCGGATCCATTTCTTCGACGATATCGGCAGCGCGTTCCGAGTCGAGCGACTCCACAATCGCCTTCTGCAGCTTGGGCTCGACCTCTTCCAGAGCCTCGGCGGCAACTCCTTCGTCGAGCGTTTCGAAGACGGCCTCGCGCTCGTCGGGAGCCAATTCCTCGACAATGTCGGCGATGTCTGCCGGGTGCAGCTTGGCCAGGCGGTCGTGTGAAATTTTCAGCTTTACCCGGCGCGCCGGATCGGTCTCGATCAGGTCCACGAACTCCCAAGGAATTTCGCGCGGAGGAATCCGTCGCAACAGCGCGTTCAGGGCCGGAGTCGGAACCACGCCCTTCAACAACCGCCGGATCGCCCCGCGGGCGCCGACATCGACCGAGCCTACCTTGAGCACTACGCGATCGGCGACCAACTCCTCATGCAAATCGACGTCGTTCACCCGCACCACTTTGCGGCCATCCACATCGATCACCTGCTGGTCGAGCAGGTCGCGCTCCAGTAGCAGTAGACCCTCCGAGCCGTCGCTGTCTGCCCACTCGCCGCAACTGGTGTCTGTGCGAACTCCGCCATGGATCGCGACCACTGCGGCAAACGGCAGGTTGCGGTTCCCTGCCTTGGTCTTCACGACCAGCATGGCGACCTTGGCCCGGTCTTCCTGCGGAGCCAGAGCTACCTCGCGCACACGTCCGCAGACGGCCCCGCCGGAATCAATGACCGGCGCGCCCAGCAGTTCCGTTAGTGCGAGCGTGTGGTTCATTCCTCTCGCAGAATAACCAACATCGGTGGCAGAATCCAGACACGTTTCGCATTAATTCGATGTTTTTGACGTCATCTTTGCTGCCCGCTAGCGATTCCGGATGCGAAAATATCGGCGCGGCCGCCAACCCGACGGACCCGACAGACCACGCCGCGGACCACGCGGACACCTGACCACGCGAGGCTCGACACCCGGACCACGCCCGCGTTGACATTTCCCCGCCCCACAGGCAAACTACCGGATTCGTTGGCCCTTGGGCTTTTCCGCTGTCAACACGGAGGCCAGGGCGTATGCAGGTCTAATCGGCCGCCGAACGCAGTCCCGGGTCTGAAGAGTCCTTAATGTTGCCATGAGCCGAAACCGGGTCTCCTACACCCTCGATTCAACTTTGGAGACTGTCAACAGCGCCGAAGCCACCGCCAGCAAGATGGCTACCGAAGCCGGTTTCGACGACGATGAGGTAGTGAAGATCTCGATGGCGGTGCGTGAGGCAGCAGTGAATGCGGTTCTGCATGGCAATGCTTATGACCCGAGCAAGAAGGTCACTCTGGCTTTCGAGCGCACCGTGCGCGATCTGGTGATCACGATCCGCGATCAAGGCAAAGGGATTGACCTGAATGCCATTCCCGACCCTTTGGCGCCGGAAAACCTGCTCAAGACCTCGGGCCGGGGAATATTTCTGATTCGCTCGTTTATGGACGAGGTGGAGATCCACCCCTCGCAGGCGGGCACCGAAATCAAACTCGTCAAGCACGTCCACGGCTCGGCCGCGGGCGGTAAGGAGGCTTCCCAGTGACCATGAAAGCCAGTACTCGGCAAGTCGATGGTGTCACCATCGTGGATCTCAGTGGCCGTATCACTCTCGGCGAAGGCAGCGTGATCCTGCGTGACACGGTGCGTGAACTGATCGGCAAAGGAAATAAGAAGATCCTGCTCAACCTGGGCGACGTCAACTATATCGACAGCTCGGGTATCGGTGAGCTGGTCAGCGCGTTCACCACCGTCCGCAACCAGGGCGGCGAGCTCAAACTCCTCAAGCTCACCAAGAAGGTTCACGACCTGCTGCAGATCACCAAGCTGTACACCGTCTTTGACGTAAAGGATGACGAGGCCGCCGCCGTAAAGGCATTCGGCAGGTAGTTCCGACCGGAATTGCCGCCTTAGTCCGATCTTGCCGGGGAGGCCTAGTGCTGCCTCCCGGGCTCCCACTTTGGCTGAAATGAACACGGCAAGTAGTTGATTTTACATAACCTAGCAGAAAGCCATTTGATCCGTACAGTCGCAATTGCTGAACCAGGGTAACTTGACCCTTCCGAGCGCGAGTAGATAATCGCCATACGGGCAGTTGATGAGTGGAGCAGCAATGCCAGAGTGGATAACCGCCAAATGGCTATGGTGGGCAGGCCTGTACCTCGCTTTGGGCGTGTTCCTACCCTGGTCAATGACGCGCAGCTGGGCCCGCCGGCACCAGAAAGACTTCAAGCCCGCGCCCAGCCGGCTGTTTCGCCGGGGAGAACTGGGCTTGCTCAGCCTGCTGCTTGCTCTTTCCGTGAGCTGGGATCTTGAGCGCTCTGGATTTTCGCCGACGATGGTGGCGGTTGGCTCCGTGCTGCTGGCGATGAGCGGGATCATGGCCGCCAGCGTCTGGGTCGAAACCTACTGCCGCGATGCCACCAGCAGCCATCTCGACCTGCGCCGAAGCTGGGTGGCCTCCCGCAACCTGTCCTTGCTTGTCTTCAGCATTTCGATCGTCACCGAGATTCTGCTGGACCGGCTTACTAAGGTGGTTCATCAATGAGCGCTCCCGCGCCAGCAACCGCTCCCCAGCAGCGCCGTATGCTGCGGATACGCTTGAGCGATCCTGCGGCTGCGGCAGCTTATGGATCCCTGCTGTTCGCAGTTCTGGTGCTGATTTTCCCCGTATCGTTTCCACGGATGCTCGCCGATGGCTGGTTCACGGGTCGTCTGACGCCGGCGCTGATTGTGATTGCGGGTTTACTGAATGCAGGAGTCTATCTGCGTGTAGCTCATCTGCGCTCGGCAAAACCGGGCCTGGCCGGCTCGGCGATATTGGGTGTGCTGACGGCTTTGACCCTGGTTGGACTTATGCTACTGGAGTCGCAAGTCGTGCGATCGCAAATCTCGCATGTAAGCAATCCGCAGGCTTATGTCACGGAGGAGATTCTCGCTCATACGTACTTTGGACTGATTTCGGGCTTGTTCATTCCTTACCTCTTCCTGCGTTTCGCTCAGGGCCTCAAGCGATTGCCGCTGTAGATTCTGCGACCCGTGTCCCTAGGGGGATCTGTTAACCTTTTCTAGCGGAAAACTGCACCTGCAGCAGCTAGCCCTAGGTCTGGTGCTGAACAGAGCGGAACAAGATTCCGGCACGTCAAGGCAGACTGGCGCGCGCTAAGCCGCTTCACCTCTGGCATCGTGAAAAGCTCGAATTGACTCTTCCAGGAAAGCGTGTAGGGTCTCGCGCCCATTTTCATCTCGTCGCTGATCAGCGTGCTCAGCAGCCGGGCCTGTATCTCTCCCTGTAAAACCTCGCCCTTTAGGGTGGGGATATAAGCGACTCGGTTAGCGCCCAAACCCTCTGTATCGGCAATGGTTTAACAGAAGCTGACGGAATGAGGCGACTCTACTGTGATCAGGAAGCGGCGGTGCGCAACCCGTCGCGGTCAGGCCACTGGAACATGGACTTGCGCCAGCCTGTCAGTAGTTGTTCAGTCTGTCCCGATGCGTTGCTGGTAGCGGAGTTCCAAGAGGAAGAGAAGCGGCTCTCGGGGAGCGAATTTGGTCTCTCTGCCCAGTCCTGACTTTCTCTGGTGGAAGTCTCAATTGCGCGCGAAGCATCGTGCTATGAAGCAGGCTACTCGACCCATCGAGCTTCTCAGAACGCCCGCCTATGTGGCCAGCAGCGGCAGGCTGCTTTGGTTCTTGGTGAATTCGGCTCAGGCGACTCACTTATCCCGCTATTTCGGCCCAGCTGCAACAAGCATTTTCTGCTGCGGGCGGATACGCCTTGCTGGGAGCCGCGAGTTCCCTTCTCTGCGTGGCTCTGGGCTCGTTCTACCTGCTCTTCGGTGAGAAGTAGCTCGCGACCTAAACTATCCCTCTCTTCAACTCTTCCAACGGATATTTTGTCCCTCGCCAGACCACGCCGCCCTGCGCCAGGGTCAAATACATCGAGCGCAGAACGGCGTAGGCGAACAGCGCCGTGCTGACGGGATGAAGGACGAAGTAATAAGGCGGGATGGAAGACTTCCAGGACATTCCGACGTAGATCAGGAACATCGAGCCGAGGGCCAAGGCATATGGCAGCCGCGCCCCACCAGGGGCAATCCAGACGCCGACAAAAGGCATGAGGTTGAGAAACGCCAGTGCCCCACACGACAGCAGCGCTCGTGGCCATTGGAACGACAGAACTGCGAAAAAATTCTTGCTGAGGTTGTTCACCACGCCGAAGGTGCCTTTGGCCCAGTAGAGCGAGATCAGGTCTTCGCCGAAGACGTTGCGCTGACGGTAGCCTGCTTGCTTGACTACTTTGCCGAGCTTCATGTCATCGAGCACCTCCAGCCGAAGTTTTTCGTAGGTGCCGACCGCTTCGTACACGCTGCGCCGGATCAGGTTAAACGCGCCCACACCCATGTGGTCGTCGGCGCCGGGGTCAGCGACTTTCCATGGTCGATGCCCGAATACGAACAGGGTTTGGAAAAAGGCAATCATCATGCGCTCCCCGGCCTGCTTCATAATCATGCGGGGAAAGAGAACGACGTGATCGGCGTTGACCGTCTCGGCGTAAGCCAGGGCTCGGCGGAGCGAATCGGGCTTGAAGAGCACGTCCGCGTCGGTGAACAGCAGCCAGTCTCCTGTGGCGTGCTTGCCCGCCGTCCACATCGCGTGGGTTTTGCCCAGCCAACCACCAGGCAGTTGCCGGATGTGGATCACATGCAGCAACCCACGCGCCTCGGGAGTTGCGGCCACGCGGTCGGCGATCTCCCCGGTTCGGTCGGTGGACCGATCGTTGACGGCGATTACCTCATAGTTGTCGTAATCGAGGGCGAGAAGCTGGATCAGAGTTTGCTCGATGTCGGCTTCTTCGTTGCAGGCTGGAATAATGATGCTGACCCGGGGGGTTTGGTTTGGCCGGCGGTCCCATTCCCGCCGCGCGATGTCGGCGATCTTTGGCATCCCGAGGGCCGCATCGACAATACGGGAAAACCAGGCCAGCGCGAGAATACCGCCAAGCATCCAGTGGATCCAGATCATCGTCCATGCCCGGGCAAGGCGTTCCCTTGCCAATTCGCTTTTGCATCCCGATGGCAGTGTCTGGGCCGGGGTCCTTCGACTTCGCCTCTGCTTCGCCGGGCGAAGGGGAGGCTGCGCTCAAGATGGCAAAACTGATTGGGCGTCCGAAAAGCCATTAGGAATTCACTCGCTCTGTAGTCGGGTACTGGGTACTGGCCACGGGCGGCGCAAATCTCATTCCATAAAACAATATGGCAGAGGAGAGTGCCGTCGCCACGACCGTGCTGATGAAGCCAGACTCCAGAGACGAACGATCTGAAACCTTGCCGATCAACCAGGGAGAAAACGCGTCTCCCAGGAAATGAATCACGAACAGGTTGACGGCAATGGCTGTGGCCCGAATGTGCGCGCCAACGGAATTGATAATCGCCGCATTGAGCGGCGCGGTGTTCAGCAGGAGAAGAAAGCCGGCTAGGGCAATTCCCGGCACCATCGCCGGGCCGCGATCGAACAAAGCGATCATCATGATCGGGATTCCCAGCCCCATGCTCGCAGCGGAAACCAGATAGTAGGCGCTCTTGGTACGGCGTAACCATAGATCGCCCAGCCATCCGCCGAGGAGCGCGGCGATCATGCCATCGGCGGCAATGATGTAGCCGAACAGTTGGTTCGCATCCAGCAAGCTGTACCCACGCATGCGGGACAGGAACGTGGGCATCCAAACCAGCAGGCCGCCCTGCGCGAACGTCATCATCGCCATGCCCAGAGTGGCTGTCAGGAACGCCGGATTGCGCGCCAGGCCAAGAACACTGGCGCGCTCCGGAGTTTCACGCAACGTGTCAAAGCGGCCGCGCTCGGGTTCGGGCATGAACAGCATGAGGGCGGCGAGCAGAAAGCCGGGACCTCCGCCAACGTAAAAAGGAGCCCGCCACCCGTAGCGAGTACCGAAATATCCGCCCACAAGATAGCCCAGGGCGAAGCCCACCGGAATTGCCAGATAGAAGACTCCCAGCACGCGGCCGCGCCGGGACTCGGGAAACAGGTCAGCGACAAAAGTGGGCGAGATTGTTACGAAGCTGGCCTCCCCGACGCCGACCAGCGTGTGCCGGATTAGCAGCGAGTCGTATGAGTGCACGAACGCCGTCAGCAGGGTTACTCCGCTCCACGCGAATGCGCCCAACGCCACGATGAGCCGGCGCGAATAGCGGTCGGCCAGTGGTCCCATGACCGGGGCAGCCAGCGTGTAGAAAATGAGAAAGACGGTGGTCAGCCGGCCGATCTGGGCATCGCTGACATGAAATTCGTCCTGGATTAAGGGCTGAACGGCATTCAGTACGGAGCGGTCGATGTAATTGAGCAGATTCAGCGCCGTCAGAACCAGCAGCGCCGTGCGCGGATAGAGGCGATGGGGAGACACGCGGGTGGGAATATAGCATGCTCGGCGTCAGGGCTTGCGCACCGGCCGGGAGAATCGATCAGTTTTTGGGTCGGGGCCACTTCGCTACTACTACGGAGGAAATGCCTCCGCGCGGGCGAAACTCGCCTTTCACTTCCGCCCAGACTGGCTTGGCCGAGCGCACCACATCTTCGAGCACACGGTTGACGATATTCTCCTGAAAGATTCCCAGGTTGCGATAGAACTGCAAGTATTCCTTTAACGATTTCAGTTCCAGACATTGCGTGTCCGGCATGTAGCGGATGGTGACCGTGCCGAAGTCGGGCAGTCCGGTTTTGGGACAGACGGAGGTGAACTCCGGGTCGTCGACCACGATTTCATATCCGGGAAACTGGTTGGGCCAAGTTTCTATTTCGGGGAAGCGCGCGTCCAGTCCCGCCTTGGCGTGCTCCGGCGTGTAGCGCGGCGATTTGGCCATGCCACCATTGTAACCATGACAGGTATTTGAACACCCCAAAGGCCGGAAATTTTCGGTCCGCAAATAACCTTGGTGCATCCAACTATAAGGCCGTAATCAAGTTAGTAGCGCCTGCCGCCGCGCATACGGTGTTAACTTACAAGCTAGGCGTTAAGCCTAAAGGACGACTTTGCACCGAGAGTATTCCAGTTTCTTTGCGCGCAACCGGTGGTGGATCATAGCCGCTGCCATCGTGGCTGCTGTGGTTTTGTTGGCCGCCTTCAACTCCATGCGGGGCGATATCATCCCGGTGCGGGCGGCCGGGGTGGTGCGCGGTCGCATTCGCAGCCTGATTTCCACCAACGGGAAGATCGAACCCATCCAGAATTTCGAAGCCCACTCCCCGGTTGCCACGACGATCAAACGCATCCTGGTGAAAGAAGGGCAACAGGTCAAGCGTGGGCAACTGCTGATGCAGCTCGATGATGCCGAAGCCCGCACATCCGCAGCCAAGGCCATCGCGCAACTTCGTGGCGCCCAAGCCGACATCCACGCTGTGACCCACGGCGGTACCCGCGAAGAGGTGCTCACCACGGATGCCCAACTCGTCAAAGCTCAAGCGGATCGCGATAATGCCCAACGGAACCTGGACGCCTTCGAACGCCTGCAAAAAGACGGTGCTGCCTCTGCTGGCGAAGTACGCGCCGCCGAAGCCGAATACAACACGGCGCTGGCCAACCTGAACCTGCTGGAACAGAAACGGAAAGCTCGTTACTCCCCGCCGGAAGTCGCCAAAGTAGAAGCCCAGCAGAGCGAGGCGCAGGCGGCCTACGATGCCGCCCAGGATATCCTGAGCAAGTCCAACATCCGCGCCCCCTTCGATGGCGTTGTCTACGCCCTGCCGGTACAGCAGGGCAACTACGTCTCCCCGGGCCAGTTGCTGCTTGAGGAGGCCGACCTTTCCAAGGTCAGGCTGCGTGCCTTTGTGGATGAGCCCGATGTAGGACGGCTGGCGCCAGGTCAGAAGATCGAAGTGAAATGGGACGGGCTGCCGGGCCGCGTCTGGAGAAGCTCCGTGGCCGCCAGACCCTCGACGATCGAGCTTTTTGGCACCCGCAATGTGGGTGAAATCACGACCCAGTTGGATAACACTGACGGCAAGCTGCTGCCTAATACGAACGTTACCGTAGAGCTGATCACCGCCGAGCATGAGAACGTGTTGATTGCTCCTCGGGAGGCGGTTCGCATGGACGCCAGCAAGCCCTATGTTTACCGTATCGCGGACGACGAGCTGCACCGCCGCGAGGTCGAGACCGCGCTTTCTAATCTCACCCAGGTAGAGGTCACCGGCGGTTTGAGCGACAAAGATCTTCTCGCCTTGGGTCCCCTTAATAACAAGCCCATGCGCGATGGACAACCCGTGAAGGTGGTTTATTAACCATGTGGTCGGTTGTGAAATCGGTCGCTTTAAGTATTCTGTTCGTCTTGCTGTTGCCCGCAACCCAGGCGGCCGCCTCCTCGGGCGACCTTCTGGCGGCCGGCCGCGTCGACGACGCCATAGCGTCGCTCCAGGCCCAACTGAAGTCTTCGCCTAATGACGCTGCTTCCTACCACTATCTCTGCCGCGCCTATTTCGCCCTGGCAGACTGGGACCGGGCTATCTCCGCTTGCGAGAAATCCGTAGCGCTCGCCTCTGAAAACAGTGATTACCACCTGTGGTTAGGACGCGCCTACGGCGAAAAAGCCGACCGTGTGAATCCCTTTTCCGCCGCCAGCCTGGCGGGCAAGGTGCGTCGCGAATTCGAACGCGCCGTGCAGTTGAATCCAAGAAGCGTGGATGCGCGAGCCGATCTGGCTGAGTTCTATCTGGATGCCCCAGGGATGGTGGGCGGAGGACAGGATAAGGCGCGCTCCCAAGCCGCCGCGCTGAGTTCTGTTTCGCAAGCCAAGGCTCACTACATAAACGGCCGAATTGCCGAGAAGAATAAAGACCAGATCACTGCGGAAAACGAGTACCGCGCTGCCATCCGGGACAGCCAGGGCAATGCCAACGACTGGCTGAATCTGGCGCTCTTCTACAAGCACATCCACCGCCTGGAGAACATGGAACAGGCGCTGGAGGAAGCCGCCAACGCGCGAACCGCGCAGAATGAAGTTCTGGTCGAATGCGCGGAGATTCTGCTGCGTACAAACCGCAACGCACGCACTGCGGCGCAATTTGCGCGTCGGTACATTCTGTCCAACTCCGCCACCGAAAAGTCTCCCATGTTCAAGGCGCACTACGTCCTGGGGACGGCGTTGGAGAAGCAAGGTGACAAGCTGGGCGCCGCCCAGGAGTACACCGCCGCCCTCGCGCTTGCCAGCGGATTTTCCAGCGCCCGGCAAGCCCTCGAGCGGGTCAGCCGGTAGAACGCGCCTCGCAAAGTTCGCCTTTGTAGATTGCAACAGATTGCCTGATTCTATTTGGACCATCTTATCGGGGTGAACCAGATGAGGCTCATTTGCCGTCGCATTCTCCGCTGCCGTCACACCTGCGCGCTCCTAACCGTGGTGTTAACCACCTGCACTGCCGCCCAGACGATCACTTTGCGCCGTGCCGTGGAACTCACTCTCAGCCACAGCGGAATGACGGGAATGGCCGATCCCGACCAGGCGCGCGCTTATGCGGCTTACCGCGAGGCACGCAACGGGTATTTGCCGCGCCTGGTGTCGGGATCGGGTATCGGGGGAAGCTACGGCTTCCCCTTGAGCCTGGAAAACGCCGCCCCCTCCCTCTTCAATGTCACGTCGCAGCAGGCGCTATTCAGCCCGGCGCAGAAGTCGTTCGTACGCTCCGCGAATTCCGGCTATCAATCCGCCAGATGGCAAGGACAGGATCAGCGTGACGGGCTCATCCAGGATGCGGTGCTGACTTACGTCGAGCTGAACAAATGGAGTCAGGAACTGGACCTGCTGAAAACGGAAGTGGGCAACAATCAGAAGATGGAAGCGGTCGAGCAGGAACGCATTCAAGCCGGAGTGGATAAACCGGTGGAACTGAACAAGGTCAAACTGGCCAGCGCGCGCGTGCGCATGCGCGCGGCCGAAGCTCAAGGATCGGCTGATGTCATGCGCTTACACTTGGCGCAGCTCACCGGATTGCCCGCCGAAGAGCTGGGAACTGATCCCAACTCGATCCCTTCACTTCCCGAGTTCAAGCAGGATGAGGACCTCGCCCGCAAGGCCGTGGAGGTGAATCCCGCGGTCAAGGCCGCCGAGCAGCAAGCCATCGCCAAGCGGTTCCACGCGGAGGCAGAGTACAAATCATTGCTCCCGTCGGTGGATTTCGCCGCACAATACGCGCTGCTGGCCAACTTCAACAACTACGATGTGTACATCAGAAACTTCCAGCATCACAACGCGAGCGGCGGGCTGGTCTTTCGCCTACCATTCTTTGATCCCGTGCAACGAGCTCGTGCCGCTGAAGCCAAGGCCGAGGCGATCCGCAGCACCAGGCAGGCAGAAGAGGCAAAACAGAAAGTCTCGCTCGAGACTCTGCGCTTGCAGCGCATAGTCGAGCAACTGGCAGCATCGGTCGAAGTCGCGCAGCTCCAATACGACTTGGCACAGTCGGAGTTGGAAGCCGCACAAGTACGAGTGCAGACCGAAACCGGGACGCTGCGTGAAGAGCAGGACGCGCGCAGCAAAGTAGAGCAGAGCTACAATGCACTGATCGACGCGAACCTGGCGCTCGACAAGGCAAGAGTCGAGTTGCTTCGCCATACCGGCGAGTTGGAGCAGTGGGCGCTCAGCGGGAAGTAAGATACTCGGGTGGTTTCCCGCCCACTGCCCTTAACCGCCTTCCACCCCCTAAAAGTGTGCGTTCGGCGTAAAGGCGCAGGGCCAATCTGCTGCGCGCCTTATACTCTTAACAGAGAAGCGCGAAGGTGTACCCAAAAGCGATAACCGGGTAAGTTCCGTAATCTGCGGGTGGGTGTTACTATAGCGCGATATCTTATATGCCATTGAAAACACTGTTCCTGAATCCTCCGTCCTTTGAAAATTTCGACGGCGGGGCGGGCTCGCGTTGGCCGGCTACCCGCGAGATTGAGTCCTACTGGTATCCGGTGTGGCTGGCTTATCCGGCGGGAATGCTAGAGGGAGCGCGGCTCTTGGACGCTCCGCCTCATTACGTTTCGACCGAGGACACAATCGACATCGCCAACCGGTATGAGTTCCTGGTACTGTTCACCAGCACGCCAGGGTTTCCGGGCGATATCCGTTTGGCCCAGGCCATCAAGAAGGCCAATCCGGGGATAAAGATTGCCTTCGTCGGGCCACACGTCAGCGTGCTTCCCGAGAAGTCCTTACGCGACTGTTCGGCCATTGATTTCGTTTGCCGCAAAGAATTTGATTACGCGGTTGTCGACTATGCCCATGGCAAGTCACTCGAAGAAATCCTGGGTGTCTCGTATCTCGAGGACGGACGGGTGGTTCACAATCCCGACGCTCCGCAAGTCCAGGATCTGGATTCTCTGCCGCATGTCACCGATGTTTACAAGCGGGACCTTGACGTCACCCGCTACAACGTTCCATTCCTGCTGAACCCCTATGTTTCCCTCTACACCACGCGTGGCTGTCCGGCTCAGTGCACCTTCTGCTTGTGGCCGCAGACTCTGAGCGGCCATCCCTGGCGCAAACGTTCCAGCGATGATGTGGCTAGCGAGATGGCCAAGGCCAAACAATACTGGCCGAATGTCAAAGAATTCTTCTTCGACGACGATACCTTCAATATCCAGAAGGCTCGTACCCTAGAGCTTTGCGCCAAGTTGAAGCCGCTTAACCTGACCTGGTCATGCACTTCGCGCGTCACCACCGACTACGAAACCCTGAAGGCCATGAAGGAAGGGGGGTGCCGGTTGCTGATCGTAGGCTTCGAGTCTGGCGATGCGCAGATTCTCAAGAACATCAAAAAGGGGGCCACCGTCGAGCGCGCTCACCAGTTCACCAAAGACTGCCACAAGCTCGGGCTGGTAATTCACGGCGATTTCATACTTGGTTTGCCGGGTGAAACTCGCCAGACCATTAACAACACCATCGCTTTTGCCAAGGAACTCGATGTAGAAACCATTCAGGTTTCGGTGGCACATGCCTATCCTGGCACCGAGCTCTATGACTACGCCGTGAAGAACGGCTTTATGGTGAGCGGCAGCAAGATGGTGGACGAGGGCGGCCATCAACTGGCACACATTCAGTACCCGGGTTTGCCCGCCGACCAGATCCTGGCTTCAGTGCACCGCTTCTACGATGAGTATTATTTCCGTCCCAAGGCCGTGTTCCGGATCCTGAAGAAGGCGGTTTTTCACGGCGGTGAGCGCAAACGTCTTTACAAAGAAGCCAAGACCTTCCTCAAGGTGCGCTCCATGCGCAACAAGTTGGTCAAACAGAAGGCCAAGGTCACAGCCCAGGCTCCCGAACCGGTCGAACCCGTCAACGCTTCGGGAGCCATGTGAGTCTGCGCAAGTACTTAGTCCTGGCCGGCATAACTGTCTTCTCGGCGATGGGCGATTCCCTGCTTTCCCGCGGCATGAAGCAAGTGGGTAACATCTCCCTGGGGAACGTTCCGCATGTCATCCTGGCCATCCTGAACCCCTCGGTCGCGCTTGGTATCCTTTTCCTGCTGACTTTCTTCGCCTGCTACATGACTGCGCTCTCCTGGGCTGACCTGACTTACGTCTTGCCGGCGACTTCGCTTGGCTACGTTTTGCTGGCGTTCACTGCCCAGTACCAGTTGCATGAGCACATCCATACCGCCCGCTGGTTGGGAATCGTATTGATCACAACCGGGGTGGGGTTTGTTGCCGGCGGCCCGGAACTGACGAAGCATCATCGTGGGCACGGTTCGCGGCCGCAGATGGAGTGCGAACCCGAGACCGTCTCGACGGGAGGGCAGGGGTGAAAGAGCTCTACACGTGGTGCTCCGTCCTCGCCGTCGTGCTGGCTTCCACATCGGGCGACGTTCTCCTCTCGGGAGCCATGAAAAAGGTCGGGGATGTCGGCGAGTTACGGCGGCGCTTGGGAACGCGGGTGTTAGTGGGACGCCTATTGCGTACCCGCACGTTTCTCGTTGGCCTCGGTTGTATGGCAGTCGCCTTCTATAGCCTGCTGTTTGCTTTATCATGGAATGACGTGAGCTTGGTGGGTCCAGCAGCTGCTTCCCTCACCTTTGTGGCGAACGTTTTTGCAGCCCGCATTTTTCTCAAAGAGAGAGTGGACCGGCGCCGCTGGACATCTGCCGTGTTTGTGGCCGCTGGAGTTTTCCTGCTCGCGAGGTAACCCTGCACCCGGAGAGAACGATTCCGATTGTGAACTCAGGGGGGCTTTCCGGGTATCTGTGGTTAGTGGCTAACTAGTCCCGAGCGGCCAGACTAATGACGGACCACTACCCACTCTCTCACCCGCACCGTCAGGCTCCGGCGCCCGTTCCGACGCGCTTCATCTCGCGCCACTTCAGGTCCCCACGCAGATACTGCCACAAACCCTGCAGCCGCCAGATCATGGTCAACTGCCGGTATGGGAAATGCTCGACCATCGCGTAGAGGAGGAGGCGGGCGACTTCCCGCCAGTCGCTGTAGCGACGGTACGTCATCTCTTCCAGCAGGACCGAACCGATGGAGATGAGCGTGGCGAAAGCGTATCCAAAGACGAGGAATAGCAGCAGGAACTGCCGGCTCAGCAGGCCAAGGATCGCCGCCGCAATGATGCTCGCGTAACCGGTGAACTCCACGACTGGTGCGAACAGTTCAAAGAGCCACATGTAGGGCAGAATCAGCAAACCGACCCGGCCGTAGCGCGGGTTGAAGAGCATGTCGCGGTTGGGCCATAGCGTGTCCAGGAGACCCTTGTGCCAACGCGCTCGTTGCCGCGCCAGCGACCTCAAATCAAACGGCACTTCCGTCCAGCAGGTTGGATCGGGAATAAAGGTGATGTGATAGGGCTGATTCTGCTCTTGCAGGTGGCGATGCAAACGCACCACCAAATCCAGGTCTTCCCCAATGGCGCGTGCACGAAAGCCGCCCACCTTTTTCAGCAGATCCTTGCGAAAGATTCCGAACGCTCCGGAGATGATGGGCAATGCATTGAAGTGAGCCCAGGCTTCGCGGCCGATCAGGAAAGCGCGCAGATATTCGATTACCTGGAGAACCTCGATGCCACGTTTTGGGAGGCGCACCTGTTCGAGTTCTCCGTGCTCCACCCGGCAACCATTGAGTACGCGCACAATTCCGCCCACGGCCACCACACGGCTCGGGTCGGAGAAGACTCCCGCCATAATACGCAGCAGCGACTCTTTCTCCAGAATTGAATCTGCATCGACCACGCAAACATACGGGCTAGTAGCCAGATTCAGCCCGGCATTGATAGCGTCAGCCTTACTTCCCGCCGAGTCCTTGTCCAGAACCAGCAGGCGAGGCTCGCTCCAACTGTTGTAGATCGCCTTTACGGGAGCGCTGGGAAGATCGGGAATGTAGAGAAGACGGGCCGGACGCAATTCGAAAGCCCGCTTCAGCGCTTCCAGCGTGTTGTCGCGCGAGCCGTCGTTGACCACGACCACTTCGAGTTCCGGGTAGTCGAGCGTCAGCAGAGAGCGGACGCTGTCCACGATGAAGTTTTGCTCGTTATGCGCCGGGACCACTAGCGTGATAGGCGGGGTAAAAGGCGAGCTTTTCAGCCCTTCCAGACGCAAGCTAGCCAGGCGGTAACGATGCAAGGTGTTCTTGGCGAGCGCGGTGACGAGCAGCACCAGGTAGATGACATTGGAAAGAAGGTAGTAAACGAAGAACGTGTGGTTCGCCAAGTCGAGGATTGGGCGCATCAACCTCTCCCTGCGGCCGCCGCAGAGATCAAGGCCGCCTCCACGCGCTTCTTCCCCGCGTTGAGAGCGTCCAGCAGGACGTTTCCCGCCGAGTTGTCTTCCTCCGATCCCCCCAGTGCCTCGATGACTTTTTCGATCGCTCCCGATCGCTCCAGTTCCGAAACGAACGCTTGTAGGGCGTAACTGTCACGCGTGTCGACCACTTGCTCAAGAACATCCTCCAGCTGAGGTCCGAGCCGGGCCAATGCCCACGCCGCCCGCTGCCGCACGTAGCGGTTCCTGTCGCATAGCGCCCGGATCAGCGGCCTGACTCGCCCCTGGTGCTCCATGAATCCTAAAGCCACCACCGCACGCAGCCGCACAAACCACTCGTCGTCGCAGACCAGGACGGTTAACGCGGGCAGAGCAATCGAGGGCGGCGCCGCAGCCAGGGCCCGCGCCGCGGAAGCACGCACTTCCGCAAGCGGGTCGGCCGCAAGGATCATCAACTCGTCCCCCAGCTCCGCGCTGGCCACCTCTCCTAGCACGCGCGCGATCAGTTCACGGGTTTGCCTGGTGGACTTGTTCAAGTAACTGATCAGTACGCTCGGTGACTTGCGGCAGCAATTCGCCAGTGCGTTCTTCAAAGTGTGCTCCGGCACCTCGATTTCATTCCCGACCAGACGATCGAGCAACGGCACAGCGGCCCCAGGCAGACCGGTGCGCCCCAGTCCGCGCACCGCGGCAACGCGAGTTTCTTCGGAAGGCGAGTCCAGGGCCTCGGCCAGCGCAGGAACTGCTTCCGGCGCGCGAGTTCGGCCCAGGGCCACCAGGGCGGTGCGCCGCTTCCAGCCGCCGGAAACCCGGGCCTCCCGAATGCGCATATCCAATAAGCCGCTGTCGCGCAGACACGACAGCAGGGGTGCTAATTGATCGGGATTGGCGGTCTCGATGTTGTCCAGCAGAATGGCTTCGACGATCTCACAATCAAACGGGTTCAACCGCCATTCCTTCACCGGCAGGCGTCCGGCGACAAGGTCGTCCCAGACCGCACGCAAGGCAAAAGTACGCTGGTTGAGCCGGCGGAAGTAGCGGGCGCGATACCAGCGGCGAGTCACAATGAAGGCGACGAGCAGAAATATGCCGAGCAGAGAAAAGAAGATTGCTTTCAGCACCATCCCAGCTACAGGGCCGAGTTGAGAGATCAGCCTAGAAACGAAATCCATAGCTCAACCCGAAACTGTTCTGAGTGCGACCCTGCGTGCGATGTTGCGCAGCCACATAGCCGCTGAGATCCTGGCGATGGTTGAAGCGGTAGCCGAGTCCCCCGCCGAAAGTGCGCGCCGAAAAGCGGCCGATTTGGTCGACTTGAGCGAAATTTTCGCTACCCACGGCAAAGGAAAAACTACCGGTCAATCGGCGGTATAGCGGGAAACCAAGCCTGCTCGATCCCGAGGGGACCCATTCGATGCCGGTACCCGCGAACCCGTTGCGTGCGCCCGTTACGGTAAGCGTCCAGGTCCAGTCCTGGGGCAGGTAATAGATCTGGTTGAGGCTCAGCGTGAGGACATGCGCTCCGCGATACCACAGCCAGTGCTGCTGGTAGGAAGCTTCCAGCCCTCGTACCCAAGGGTTATCGAACTTGAATCCGTGGCCGTACTCGAGGAAGGCTTCGTTGGTCGGAATCACATCGTTCTGGTTGGCCAGCGCGCCACCAGCATTGAGCCAGTCTTTACCGCTAAAACGAAACCCAGAGCTGGCGAAAAACTTGCCGGGATTCGCGCCGAATCGCTGGTAGAAGGTTGTGCCGAGGCGCGTGGACCAGCGGCGACCCCAGCGCGAGCCGACAGTGAGAGCTTGCGCCTGCGCGGTGTCGGCGTAATTGAAAGTGTCAAGGTCGATGCCGAGGCGTAGTTCGTGATGCGTTTGCTCCGCCAACCCGGTCAGACCGCGCTCGGCTTCTTTGTTCGCGGGCTCGAAGGCGAGGACTTGTCGAAACTGTTTTTTGGCATCGGCGGTTCGTCCCAGCTCACGCAGAACTCGGGCGCGGCGCAGAAGAATTTCCGACTGGTGCGGCGCCAGGCTCGATGCCCGATCCAGAAGGGGAAGCGCTTCTTCCGGTTTTCCCTGCCAGAGGAGCACGTCGGAAAGCCCGCCCATGGTCTCGGTGTCATCCGGAGCTTGTTCGAGCACCCGGCGGTACTCGGTCTCCGCCTCCGTCCACCGTCCCCTCCAAGCGAGCACCCGCCCGTGCCACGTACGAGCTTCGAGGTCCTGGGGATGGCTGTTGAGACGTTGCTCGATCGTGACCAGGGCTGCATCCAATTGTTGATTCCTGACCTGCTGCCGCATTTGCTGTTGCCAATCGAGGCTGACTTCTTGGGCAACGACTAGTGTCGTCGAGAACAGCAGGGCCGCAATCGCGGCGTACCCCGCGCGGTCGACTCGTCGAACTTTGGGCAAAATCCTCAATCGACACTCCAGCAAGTGCGTATCGGCAGCTGAAACATTGGGTACCAGCCTCAGAGGATCGCTGAGGCAATAGCGCCGAAACGTGGGGGAGGGTAGCCAACTCCCAAATGGCGCCTACAGCTCTAGCTTAGGCTTTTGCATGAACCTTTCCAATTCCCAAACCAGCCCTGACCTTTAGTAACCCCTAACCATTACTTCATTTAGAGTCGCTCCCGGAACAACGCCCAAGGCCCGGACAAACTTATCCGAAAAACTCGGAAAGGGGCTCTTAGCGAAACAGGTGCATCAGTCCAGATGGTGGAAGGTCGGGAACCAGGTACACAGCATCGCGCTGCCCCGCTTCCCGAGCCAGGGCCTGGGCCGCCAGGTAACCACTGCGGACAGCGCCTTCCATGGTGGCGGGCCAGCCCGTACGAGTCCAATCGCCGGCAAGGAAGACCCGTGGCCAGACGGTCACATTACCGAGACGGTAGCGATCAATTCCAGGGCGCGGCGAATAGGTGGCGTGTACTTCCTTAATCACCGTGGCTTTGGCGAGATTCGCGGCCACTGCTCCAGGGAAAAACTCACGCGTTTCCTTCAGAGCCAGATCGATGATTTGGGTACGAGATCGTCCTACCAGTGACTTGGATGAGCTGACCACCAGTTCGATGTAACTGCCGGACGCGGCTCGCTGTCGCTCCCGATCAAGCAGGCGGGATTTGTGAAACATCCACTGGATAGTTCGGTCGAGCAATACGGCATGGTCAAGCTCGCTGATCTCACGATCAAACCAGAGATGAATTCCAGTGATGGGCGAAGGCTCGAATTGGGTCAGCGATTCCCGCAAAGCTTGGGCCTCCGGCAAATTAGACAAGAGCCGGCTCAACTGGTCGAACCGCACTGCCAGAACGAGATAGTCACAGCGAAATTCCTGTCCGTTGATCGACAGGCTTGGCTCGGAGGCGGCGGCCCTAAAAGTGTCTACCGCTGACCGGAATCGTACGTCGCCCTGGCGGGCACAGATGTAACTGCCGGCGGCATGGTAGAGCTCAGTTAAGGGAACCGTCGGAACGCCCACGCGCCCCGCCGCTCGTGACTTGAGGAAGGATTCTCGAAACACCTGTGCGGCGTAGGCGACGGATATGCGATCCAGATCTTCATTCAGGGCGCTCACCAGCACGGTCTTCCAAAAACGCTCGATGGCGAGCTCAGTTTGACGATGACGCTTCAACCAATCCAGGAAAGACTCCCCGGTATCTTTGACGGTTGACGGCATAAGAGCCAGCATCGAGTGGGCAATCGCCACTTTGTCTCGTATACCTAAACAGTCTGCTGCCAAGAACGAGGGCGCCGTGTGGAAAGGGGCGGGCAGCAGTGAGGCCCCAATCTCCGAAGCTCTTCCCCCCGGCTCGAGAAAGGTGAGTCGATCGTACCAGCGAATCTTGTCGGCCACGCCTGCGCGCTCATAGAACGCGATGAGATTGGTGCAGCAGCCTAACAGTACATGCTGGCAGTTGTCGACCATTTCGCCGGTTCCGGGATGTTGATACGAAGAAGCACGGCCACCAAGAAAGGGGCGGCGCTCGAACAGAGTTACTCGAAAACCAGCTTCGGAGAGAGCGCATCCGGCAGCCAGTCCGGCCAGTCCGCCGCCGACGACCGCCACGGTGGGTGATTCTGCCGAGGGCCGGTTCATCCCGCCAAGCGTTTCAGAAAGCCTTTAAACAGCACCTTCAGCTTTTCCCGGGTAGTGAGGCTGATCTTCTCGTCAAAAACTTCGTATTGCTTGGCGGCGATCTTTTCCAGAAGCTGCCGGTAAATCGTAACCAGCACCCAGAGCGCGGGCTGACTGTCGTGATCCATCAGCGGGATCAGCTCGTCAGCGGAGCGATAGTACTCCCGGGCCCGCTCAGCCTCCATCGCCAGGAGCGGCCGAAAACGAGCGCTCTGCGGGTTGCGCAATTCGGTCGCGCTCAGCCCGAATTTCGCCAGGTCCTCGTCTGGCAGATAAACCCGCTTCATGGCCGCGTCTTCCTTCACGTCGCGGATGATGTTGGTAAGCTGGAAAGCCAGTCCGCAGCGCTCGGCCAAAGGCTCCGCCTCCGGCTTGCGATAGCCGAATACCCGGATGCATACCAGTCCCACGACTGACGCTACGCGGTAGCAGTACTGGTAAAGATCGTCGAACGTCTTATAGCGGGCAGTCAGTTCGTTAGCGGCCAACCCCCGGGTTCCATCTATGGGAGTAGTGCTTTCCTGCAGATCCATGGCGGTGCCGAAGGCAAGCTGGTCGAGAAGTTCTACCGGAATCTTGAAACGGCGATGGGCATCGGATAAGGCAAGCAGCACGGGATCGTCGGTCTGCTCGCCGGTGACCACCCGGTGCATGGCATCGAGCCAGTCCGCCAGTTTGAGGCGCCGTTCGCGGAGCGAGAGACCGGGTTCATCTGCAATATCGTCGCAGCGGCGCATAAAAGCGTACACGGCGCAGAGGGCGGAACGCTTTCGTCTGGGCAGGACCAGGAATGCGTAGTAGAAATTTTTGGCCGAACGGCGCGTAATCGTGCGGCAAACCGAATAAGCAACTGCCAGTTGCGATGCCGGAACCGCGGGCTGGACTGGAGCTTGTTGCACACTGGCACTCATATCAGGCTTCCCAGCGCAGCGCGGGCTACCAGCGCCAGTTTGCGGGACTTGGAAATGGCCGGGCGCTGGCCCAGCACGGCATAGCCTTGCCGCTCGATGGCGTTCAAAATCTCCTGTCCGCCACGGCTGAACAATTCGATATCGATGGCGAGAGCCCGATTCACCTTTCCCACCAGCGGCAAACCTTGCCGGAACCATTCCCGGGCACGTTCCACTTCGAAGCGCATCATTTCCAGGAATGGAGCGGTGTTCCGCCGGGTAGCAATGTCATCTTCACTGACGCCAAAGCGACGCAGGTCTTCGATGGGCAGATAGATGCGTCCTTTCCCGTAATCCAGGCTGACGTCCTGCCAAAAATTTGCCAGTTGCAGAGCCGTGCAGGTGAAATCGGAGAGTTTCTGCCGCTCTTGGTCGCGATAGCCGCAAACATACAGCACCAGATGCCCGACCGGGTTGGCCGAATACTTGCAGTAACCCACGACATCGTCAAAGGTCGCATACCGCCTAACGGTCTGATCGCGGCGAAATGCGGTAAGCAGGTCCGAGAATTCATGCTTAGGGATGTCAAAAGCTCGAACCGTGGCAGCCAGGGCAACCAACACCGGATGTTTGGGCTGGCCGCGATAGCAGGCATCCAACTCAGCTTGCCACTGGTCAAGCAGCTTCAAGGAAGCCGCGGGATCGCCAACTTCATCCCCCAAGTCGTCCGCGATTCGGCAATAGGCATACAGGTTGAAAAAATGCTGTTGCAGGCGTTTCGGCAAGAACCACGTGGCCACCGAGAAGTTCTCGTAATGCCTGCGGGCCAGCTGTCGGCAGTACTGGCGGGCTTCGTCTTCCGTGGGTGCGACTTCGGGAATTAGGTATTCGGCAGGAAGGCTGTCCCAGCCGGGCAGGGCAGAACGTTCAGCCGCATTCGTAACGACGGGTGGCATCATGGCGTGCGTGTCTGGTTCGTGTGTCAGTGTCCAGGAATGATCGCGGTCTTAATGTCGCCATTGCGATTGAGCATGAGACGCAGCACGTCATGCAAGCGAGACAAAGGGGCTTCTCCGGTGATGTAGTCCGAGCCTTTCACCTTTTTCTCCGCAATCAGGGCGAAGGCGCGGCGCACGGTCTCGGGGGTGTGGTGGAAGGTCGCCTTCAGCGTAATCTCGGAATAGTGCAGCCGGTTGGTATCAATCTGCACTTTCGTCCCGGCCGCGCATCCGCCGAAGAAATTCACCGTACCGCCCTTGCGCACCATGTTGACGGCCCCTTCCCAGGCCTCGGGACGACCGACTGCCTCGATGACAACATCCGGGCCTCGCTTGGCTGAAGAAATTGTCCGCACCGCTTCCACAGGATCACTGACGTGGCCGATTTGAATTACGTCATGGGCTCCTTTGCGCTTGGCGGCTGCGACTTGGGAATCGTGCTTCACAACCGCAATCACGTTACAACCGATGGCATGCGCCACCTGGACAAACATCAGGCCAATCGGACCGCCGCCGATCACCGCCACGGTGTCGCCGATTTCCACCCCGGTCTCGTGCAACCCGCGCAGCACGCAGGCCAGCGGCTCCACCATCGCCGCATCCTGGTAGTTCACGTAATCGGGGATGGTCAGCAGGTTGGTTTCAACAATGCGTCGCGGAACGCGAATATATTCAGCGTAGGCGCCGTTGTTGAAGAGCAGGTCTTCGCAGAGATTTTCCTGATGTTTCTTGCAGAAGAAACAGACACCGCAGGGGGCCGAATTGAGGGCGACAACTCGCTCCCCTTTCTTGAACTTGCGAACTCCCGGCCCGACTTCGTCGATTGTTCCCGCCAGTTCGTGTCCGAAAAGAGCGGGCGGCACGATCATGCGCGCGTGATAGCCACGGCGATAGACTTTTACGTCAGTGCCGCAGGTGAGAGCCACCTGGACTTTGATCAGCAGTTCGCCTTCTTCGAGTCGAGGAATCGGCACCTTCTCGATCTTCATGTCCTCTTTGCCGTAGAGGACGGCAGCGGTCATCTTGCCCGTCACAAGGTTCCTTCCCACGTGCTGCCCGGCTGGATCACGACTTTTAACGAGTCGGCTTGAGGCTGGGCGGCTAAGTTCAGAGCCTCTACGCTCTCGGCCAGCGGAAAACGATGGGAGATCAGGCGGGCCCAATCCATGTCGTGGCTCATCACAAAACGCGCTGACTCCTCTTGCAAATCGACAGACGCACTATAGGAACCCAAAAGCGTCTTCTCGTCCACGCAAACGGCGGCCGGATCAATCGTAGCTTCCCCGTGCACGGTTTGCGCAAACAACAAAACCCGGCCTCCAGGACGCGTCGCATCCATAGCGGTTCGGATCAGGTTGTTGCCACCCACAGCAAGGAGGGTGGCATCCGCACCCCGACCCTCGGTTCGCTCGCGTATCGACCTCACCGTGTCGGCACACGATGCATCAATTGTCAGGCCTAAGCCAAAGGTTTGACTTATTTTAAGCCTTTCCGGACGCAAGTCGGAAGTGATAACGCTAGCGCCCGTCCGTTGGGCCAGTACGCCCAGGATGATGCCAATGGGGCCTTGGCCGATTACCAAGACGGTCTCGCCCTTCTCCAGATGGAGCGAATCAATCCCCTTCATGCAGGTATTGACCGGCTCGACAAAGCAGGCTTGCTCGAAAGAAACATCGTCCGGAACCGGAATCGCGCCGCGCTCGGCAATCCAATCCATCACGCGCACGTACTGGGCAAACCCCCCGCCGGACGGCTCGAAGCCTGCGGTACAACCGACCTTTCTATAAGTTGGACATTGAGCAAACGCCTTGTGGCGGCAGTAGTAGCACTCACCGCACGGGATGTGATGGAAGACCATCACCCGGTCGCCGGGCTGGAAATTCTTGACGCCCTTGCCCACTCGAGCTACCAAACCGGAGGTCTCATGGCCGAAGATGCGAGGCGCCGAATGGGAGCCGGTGGCGATCTTTTTTAAATCCGTGCCGCAGATCCCACAGGTATGCACGCGCACGAGGAGTTCGCCCGGGCCGATTTCAGGCACGGGCACAGTTTCCATGCGCACGTCGTTTACGCCGCGGTACACGGCGGCCAGCATGGTGGTCGGGATAGGGTTATCCCGCTTCCGGATTACCGCCTGCCCTGCGACTGCCATGTCTCAGATTTTGTCCTTGCTTATAGGATGCATCTCAGCAGGCTTTCTCTCCAGAGACTCAGGTTGGCTATTGTACTGATCCAGCCATGCGCAGAGGGTCTTGGAGGCACGCCAAGTGTTCAAAGCTAGGAGTATTACCGTTGGCCAGAGCCAGGGCTGGGCAGCGGCGAACAATGCGAACTTTCCATATTGTAGTTGACCGTCTTGGATAAAGCGCTCGAGCGGAGGCATCACGAAGTCTCTCTCATCTGAAATGGCTTTTACGGCTCCGAAGCGAACGCCGCGTGCCTTGGCCCCCCGCGCCACGGCGGCTGCTTCCATGTCGACTGCCTGCGCGTTAAAGGCCTTCGCCAAGTTGCTCTTCTGGTCCGCGCTGGCCACTTCGGCAAAGCTCACCAGCACACCGTTCCCGACCCCCGTACCCACGCTGCTGCCATCGCCAGCATCGATGACCGTACGAGGAGTGAACAGATTGCCGACCTTCAATTCCGGATCCAGGCCGCCGGCTAAACCAATTGAAACCACCAGCATCGGTTTGTACAAAGAAATGACAGCCTCGGCGGCGCGGCGAGCAGGTTCCGCTCCAATTCCGCCGCAGACCAGCACCGCGCGTTCGCTTTCATAAAACTTGAAAACCCGGCCGGCGTGTTCGCGCTCGTTCACGCGCCAGTTCTTGACACCCGCTTTCACTTCGTACTCTAGGGCGGCGACGATGGCAATTTGGTTAGACATGATTGTGTGGTTGCGTCGAAAACCTGCCGAGCCTGCCTCGGCCGGACGGCGAGGACGCCCGTCCCTCCATATTCTGTCAGGCGTAACCGTGGGCGCGGAACCAGTCCACGGCTCGACGGAGAGCCCCTTCTACCAGCACTACTTTCCAGCCCAGTTCGCGCTCGGCTTTTGCCGACGAGACCCACATTTTCTTCCGCCCCATGCGCACCGCGTCAATCGTGGCACGAGGTTCGCGGCGGAGAATACGGCCGGTCACGACTTCGTCGACAACTCCCGTGGCCAGCGCGACTATATAGGGCACCCGGACATGCGGCGACGGCAGTCCCGTGATTGCCGCCAGCTTGTCGAGAATCTGTTTCAATGTCAGATTCTCGCCTCCCAGGATGTAACGTTCGCCGCTCCGGCCCTTTTCCAAGGCGGCTACGTGCCCATGAGCGCATTCGGTGACGTCGACCAAGTTAAGTCCGGTATCCACGTAAGCCGGAAACCTTCGCTTCAGAAAATCAACAATGATGCGACCCGTAGGAGTCGGTTTGATGTCCCTTTCTCCAACTGGGGTCGTGGGATTCACAATCACGACGTCCATGCCGCTCTTGCCAGCCTCAATCGCGACCTGTTCGGCCATGAATTTAGAACGCTTGTAGTGGCCGATCATGTGGTCGAGCGACACGGGCGAGTTCTCGTCAGCGGGCGGGCCGGTTCCAGTGAAGCCCACGGTGGCCACGCTTGAGGTGTAGACCACGCGACGAACGCCGTCCTTGCGCGCTGCTTCGAGAACTGCTAGCGTGCCTTCCACATTCGATCGGTACATCTGGTCCGGATCGTGTATCCAAAGACGATAGTCCGCGGCCACGTGGAAGACCGTGTCGCATCCTGAGATAGCTTTTTCCAAGGAGGCGGCATCGCGCAAGTCACCAACGACACGGTCCGCCCGAACACCTTCTATGTTCTTGGGATTGCTGGTGGAACGAACCAGAAGGCGCAGGTCGGCACCCTGATCGGCCAACACCCGAGCCACGTGGCTGCCGACGAATCCCGTCGCCCCTGTGACAAAAGCCTTCAACTTAGTTTTCGCTTCTCAGTCCCCAGTTCTCAGTTCAACCGCCAAGCAGATTGAGAACCGGGAACTGAGAACTTGACGGTAGTTCCCAGTTCCCGGCTCTCAGCTTAACCCGATTCAGGTCCGAGAACCGCGAACTGGCAAAGGAGAACTTGGTTACGCGCTGCGATTCAGAGTGCTTGTCTCGCCGCCGGCCATGACCTTCGCGTAATTGGTCAGCGCGATCAGCGGGAAGTACTCGCGGTAGAGCGTATAGACCAGGTAGAAGACACGCGGGAAGCCGGTGCCGGTGGTGGCCGGCTCGTCCCATGAGCCGTCTTTCTTTTGCGTGCGCAGCAGATAAGCAATGCCGCGCGCGACCGAGTCGCTGCGCGTGTCGTTGGCAGCGAGCAGACCCATGATCGCCCAGGCCGTCTGGGACGGAGTGCTGGGACCGACGCCACGCTGGCTGGGATGGTGGTAGGAGTCCGCGGTCTCACCCCAACCCCCATCGGGGTTCTGCACCATGCGCAACCATTCCGCGCCCTGTTGGACATAGGGCTCGTGATGGTCCACGCCCATGGCTTCCAAACCGCGCAGCACCAGCATCGTTCCGTAGATGTAGTTCACACCCCAGCGGCCGAACCAGGAGCCATCGGGTTCCTGCTCTTTTCGAATGAAGTTGATGGCGCGCTTCACGCGCTTGTCATTTTTGTCATAGCCATAGGTGGCAAGCATCTCCAGAATGCGGCCGGTGATGTCTACGGTGGGCGGGTCGAGCATGGCGTTGTGATCGGCGAAGGGAATGTGCTGGAACACCATGCGGTCATTGTCTTTGTCGAACGAGGCCCAGCCGCCGTTCTTGCACTGCATGGAGAAGATCCAGTCGATTGCGCGCTGCACCGATTCGCGCTGGTAGCGTCCGTTAGGATGTTCCACGCGGCTCAGGGCCAGGCACACCATGGCGCTGTCGTCTACGTCGGGATAAAACTCGTTGTTGAATTCGAAATACCAGCCGCCAGGCTGGCCCCGGGTGTTTTTTACTTTCCAGTCGCCGGCATTGCGTACCTGTTTCTGCAAGAGCCAGTCGGCGCACTTGATCATCCGTTTGTCATTGGCGGGGACGCCGGCTTCGGCCAAGGCAAACAGCGCGTAGGCAGTGTCCCACACCGGCGACATACAGGGCTGCATGCGGAAAGTGTCGCCTTCCTCGATGCCGAGCTTTTCAAATTCGTCCATGGCGCGGATCACTTGCGGATCATCGAGCGAGTAACCTAGGCAGCGCAGTGCGATGATGGCGTTCATCATGGACGGGTAGATCGCACCCAGTCCATCACTCATTTCGAAGCGCTCCAGCATCCACCTCTCGGCGCGCAGGAGCGCGAGCCAGCGCAGCGGACGAATATGCACGCGCTCGAACCAATGAACCATCCGATCGAGCACGAGGAAGAAGTTGCGCCAGGAGAGGAGCTGATTGCTCCAGCGCAGGTGCATGCGCGACTTATCGCGTCCCCCTACGAACAGCTCTGCCACGCCCATTTCGTCGGGAATCTTCTTCAGCGGCTTCTTGGCATAGCAAATCGACAGCGGCACCAGGATGGCCCGCGACCAGGAAGAAATCTCGTAGATGTTGAACCAGAACCAATTGGGAAAAAGAACGATCTCGGGTGGGACCGCCGGAACGGCGTCGTAGTCATACTGGCCCAAGAAACAGAGATAAATCTTAGTGAAGGTGTTGACCTCGGTCGCGCCGCCCATTTCCAGAATCTTCTTGCGCGCACGCACCAGCGCCGGATGGTCGGCTTTATATCCGGCAAGCTTTAGTCCGAAATAGGCTTTCACCGACGCGCTGATGTTGGAAGGACCCTTGATGTAGATGGGCCAGCCGCCATCCTCGTTCTGGTGCCGGAGAATGTAGTTGGCACATTTGTGAAAACGCTCCTTATTTCCAGTACCCAGAAGCGTGTGCAGCAGGATGTAATCGGATTCCAGGGTGGTGTCGGCGACTAGTTCGCCGGACCAGTAACCCTGCTCGTACTGGTGGGAAAAAAGATACTTGCGAGCCGCGTCAATTCCGACGGCTACTCGGCTCACTAAGTCATCGATCTTACCGAAGCGCAGCTGCGGGGCAGCCGGCCTGGAGGGGGAGTTGTCTTCCATGGGGCCTACCTACTCCACCGCCGCACCGGCAGGCGCGCTGGCGATTGCTTCCACGATCTCCGGCGGCAAGCCGAAGCGTACGTTCTCGGGCATGACCTCAACTTCCTGTACGTTCCCGAAGCCCTTCCCGGCGAGGAATTCCACCACTTCTTCCACTAGGCACTCGGGAGCCGAAGCTCCGGCCGTCAAAGCGATCGTTTTGACGCCCCCCAGCCAATTCGGCTCGATGTTCTTGTAACTGTCGATCAAGTGCGCGCTGGTTCCGAGACTGCGGGCCACCTCCACGAGACGTTTGGAGTTGGAACTGTTGTCCGAGCCCACTACCAGCAGCAGATCAGCTTCAGAAGCTACATGCTTGACAGCCACCTGCCGGTTTTCGGTGGCGTAGCAGATATCCTGCGCGGCCGGGCCTTTAATGTTGGGGAATCGCTGGCGCAAGGCTTCGATGATGTCCTTGGTCTCGTCCAGGCTCAAGGTAGTCTGAGTGAGATAAGCAACCCGGTTCGGATCGGGCACGGTCAGCGCTCCCACTTCTAGAGGGCTGCCTACAACTTGGGTCACGAGTGGTGCCTCGCCGAGAGTGCCAATCACCTCGTCATGGTCGCGATGGCCAATGAGGATAAGCGAATAACCCTCCTTGGCAAACTTAACCGCCTCCACATGCACCTTTGTGACCAGCGGACAGGTGGCATCGATTACCCGCAAACCGCGTTGCCGGCTGGCGTCGCGGACCTCGGGCGAGACTCCGTGGGCGCTGTAAATTACCCGCTCGCCGTTTGGGACCTCGTCGACGCTGTCGACGAATATGGCGCCTTTGCCCTGCAGTTCTTCGACCACAAACCGATTGTGGACAATTTCTTTGCGTACATAAATGGGCGGGCCGAAGGCTTCCAGAGCGATACGGACGATGTCGATGGCCCGCACCACACCGGCACAGAAGCCACGGGGTTTCAGTAAAAGTAGCGTCTTACTTTCGCTTGACACGAATTCCTCTTCCCTGCTCTTTATTAGGTTACACGTTCCCCACTGTTTGTATCCACAAAAAGTACCTGCCTGGAACCGGGTTGGTCAAAGTAAACGCTAGAAACACCAAGGATTAGCAGCGGGTGGTGGGTTTTTAACAGCGAATGGTCGCCCGCCCTAGGCGGGGCTGTCGGAGCGCTACCAACCCTTTATGTCGTAACGATCCAAAATCATACCGGCACTCAAGATGGGCGTAGGCACAGCCTGGGCTTGGGCAACCAGCGAGCGGTCGAACGGGTCACGGTGGTCGAGCGGCAGCAATCCTGCCCTAGTTGCTTCCGATGCTGATAGGCAGCTTTGTAAAACCCTCGTCCTCGATATGGCGGGCTGGATCGACCACGAAGACAAGAGCATCGAGCTTTCCTAGCCCTAGGAAACTCCCGCTAGTTTGACTTTGATTCAGCTCCCAGAGCCGTAAGGGCCGAGACCATGACGGTGTTGGTCGAGCTGGCGATAACGCCGGAGGCTCGCTGGGACAACTTTGTGGGATCGCTGGGCCACCAAACCAGCGCGTGCGCATCGAGCAGGACTTCCATTAGCCAAGATCAGGCCTGCCAAATAGCACTAAGCGTTGCTTCTTAGCATCTGCTCAGCGTGTTTGCGGGAGGCTTCGGTAAGTTTCGCCCCGGAGAGCATGCGGGCGATCTCCTCAGTTCGTTCCTCGCCGATGATAAGTCGAACTGAGGTTCGGGTGCGGCTGCCAAATTCCTTCTTTTCGATCAGGTAATGGTGGTCGGCGAAGGTGGCAATCTGCGGCAAGTGAGTGACGCAGAGTACCTGGTTGGCGCGCGACAGCGCCTTCAACTTTTTCCCCACCGCTTCGGCCGCCCGACCGCCAATTCCGGTGTCGATCTCATCGAACACCAACGTGCGCTCGGTCCCGGAGTCTCGCTTCCGGCCCCGACGAGCCCCGGTCTCTACGGTCGCCTTCAAGGCCAGCAGGACCCGGGAGAGTTCCCCTCCTGACGCAATCTGCTCGACAGGCCGCAGCGGTTCGCCGGGATTGGGTGAGATAAAGTAGACAACCCTATCGAAGCCCGAGCTTGTCCAGTTGCTTTCTTCCTCCGAACCGCTGACTTCGATACGGAAAGAAGCGTTCATAGCCAAATCATTGATTTCCGCTTCTACTAATTTTTCCAGCTGGCGGGCGCCCTCGCGACGTTTCTTCGACAAAGCGCGGGCAGCTTCCAAATATTTGGCCGCGGCTCTGGCAAGATCTTGACGAAGACTTCGCAAGACTTCGTCCTTGTTTTCTATTTCCGAAAGTTTGCGAGCAACTTGGGCACCGAGATTGATTACGTCTTCGAGAGTCGGCCCATACTTGCGCTTGAGGCGATCGAGCAACGCGAGCCGGTCTTCGACTGCGGCCAGGTGCTCGGGCGAGGCCTGAATGCCTCCGGCATAATCGCGCAAGGTCGCGCCAACGTCCTCCACGCTGATGCGCGCTGTCTCGAGCGCGGTCAAGGCTTCGCGGAACTTGGGCTCATACCGGGCGAGTTCCTCAAGATTTTTCTGTGCCGCACGAAGCGAAGATGACGTCGAGCGTTCGCCCTCATAGAGCAGATCGAAGGCGTTCAGGGCGAGGTTGTAAATTTTCTCGGCGTTAGCCAGGACTCGCTTCTCTGCTTCAAGCCGCTGGTCTTCGCCTGGCTGAGGTTTGGCCTCCTCGATGTCGCGCCTCTGAAACGTCCACAGATCCACCAGGCGCAGCCGGTCCTGCTCGTCGCTCTCCAGTTCCAGCATCCGGCGCTGGATGCCGTTCCAGGCAGCAAATGCGTTGCATACAGCTTCAAGGTCCGTACCCGAAAATGCATCCAGCAGAGCTAAGCGGACCGCCGCGTCGAACGCCAGGATGGATTCGTTTTGCGCGTGGACGGTCGCCAGGTGCGCGGACAGTGCCTTAAGTACAGAGACGGTGGCCGGCTGGTTATTGACGAAGACGCGCCCTTTACCTCCGGCAGCAATTTCGCGGCGCAAAACGAGCGACCCCTCCTCCCCATCAATGCCGTTTTGCTCCAGGATGGGTGCGACTTTCGTCTCGTCCAGTTCAAAAACGGCCGAGATGACCGCACGCTCCGCGCCCGAGCGGATGACCTCACTGGAAGCCTTATCCCCGAGCAGCAAAGAGAGGGCGTCGATCAGAATGGATTTGCCGGCGCCGGTTTCGCCGGTCAGCAGGTTCAAACCGGAGGCAAACTCCACCGCGACATTGTCGATGACCGCGTAGTTCTCGAGACGCAGTTCGAGCAGCACCGGCTTCCCTGGGATGACGAGGTTGTCGGAAGCATAGCACGAAAATTAGCTATTAGTTATCGGTTCTGCATCAGTTGCATCAGTTCTCAGTTCCCCGTCTGGCGCTGCTTGATTCCGGAAAACCGCGGACTAGGAACTGGCAACTGGGACACTGAGAATCCCCAGTTGCCCTAGCCCGCCTTGCGTTCTCTCTCGGACAATGGCTCGCCGGAGGGCTGCGTTCCACAGTAGCGGCAACCCGCAACCAGCTGGCTACGGCGCTGGCGTAGCCTTTCTTGGAAACTCGTCCAACGCCGAGCAGGCCCGTGTGGTTCGATCTGGAGCTCAGTCTCAGATCGCATCGGGGTCACGCTCCGTTGCTCGCTGGGGACAACATTCATGCCGGCGGGCGGCTGTTCGACAGGCCGAGCGCCCCGCATCGGACCGGTAGCTCCTGTGCCTTCAGTCATCTGGGAAGTCGTGGGTGTCACGTTCCGGTCCGTTTCAACCCGATGCATAACGGGGTGCTGTTCCCATTTCGAGCGGTATCGGCGCTCATAATCACCCCAGTTTTTCTCAGACTCAAGATCCTTCTCATTGAAAGCCGGGAAGTCTTCAATCTGTTGCTTGCTCAAGTCGACGCGAAAGTCGTCTTGGTGCTGGGTCGACGCCCGCAGCCGGTGGGGAGGAACGATGAATTTCTGGCTATGCAACCAGCCGCCAGTATCGACCACTACGTAGCGGATGGCTCCGCTTAGGTGGTCAAAGATCACGTCGTCAATCCTGCCCAGCCTTTCGTCTTTGGGCCCGTAGACTTTTGCGCCCCGGATGTCGTCCTTGACCCGGTCGGTATCAGAAAAACGATAATCGCGTAAGCTGCCGAAGTGGGTCATTGCTGCCTCCTGATCACTGGGTTTGTGCTCGCCCTCGAGCCGTTCATGCGGACTTTTTCTTGGATGCAATGGCAGAGGCCGGGTTGGCATTGGTCGGAGAAGGTTTGGGAGTGGAAAAATCCTGTTAATGCCTGGGATGCGCATCGTCTTCGGACCCGCAGCCTTGGTCTATAATCGAACTTAAGGTACTCTCCAAAAACCAATGCATCTTTTTCCCTTGCTGGCAGTATTCGTCGGCGGCGAAATCGTTGACCTCGTTGCGCAAAGCGGTGCCGTCGCCAAAATGGTTCTTCTCGTTCTCCTCGTCTTCAGCGTGCTTTCCTGGGCGCTGATTCTGTCCAAGTGGGGGAAACTGAAGCGCGCCCGAATCCAGAGCGGGCGCTTTATCCGCGCCTTCCGGAAAGCGCAGCGTATGCAGGACGTGGCAGCGGTGGCGGAGCAATTCCGTCCCAGCCCGCTGGTCGGCGTGTTCGCGGGCGCCCTCGACGAGCACAAGCGACAGATGGGCGCGACCGGAGCAGTGCGCAACCTGGTGGCGGTTCAACGGGCGATGCAGATCGCTGCTTCGGAAGAGATCTCGCGCTTGGAGCGCAATTTGCCCTGGCTCGCGACGACGGGCGCGGTGACGCCGTTTGTCGGTCTATTTGGGACCGTGTGGGGCATCATTGATGCCTTCCATGGCCTAGGCATTCAGGGTGCGGCTACCCTGCGTGCCGTCGCACCCGGCATCTCCGAGGCGCTGATCACGACCGCAGCCGGCCTGGTGACCGCCATTCCCGCCGTGATCGCCTATAACCTGATTACCCACTCCATCCGTGACTTTGCGGCGCGCACCGATGACTTCGCCTTGGAGGTATTGAATGCAGTTGAGCGCCAGCAACCGCAAGCGGCACGCGTACCGGAAGAGGTCCGGCGGTGATGGCCTTCACGACTTCGAACGGGCGTACTCAAACCTCGCTTTCCGACATCAACATCACTCCCCTGGTGGACGTGGTGCTGGTGCTTTTGATTATTTTCATGGTGACGGCGCCGGTGCTGCAATCTGGCATTGAAGTTGCGGTGCCCAAGACGCGCACGGTCAAGGAGATCACCGAAGAGCGGATGGTGATTACGATTGATAAGTCGCAGCGCGTCTTCCTGGGCAATGATCCTGTCAACATCAACGAAATTGCGGCCAAGCTGCGGCAGAAGATTCGCGATCCGCAACACCAGTCCATCTTCGTGCGCGCTGACGAAAATGTTCCTTTTGGCGCGTTTGCCACGGTGATGGATTCGGTGAAGCAGTCGGGGATCGGCAACGTGAGCATTGTGACCCAGCCGCTAGATCAACATGGCAGCAAGCGCTGACATCTTTCTCGAACACGAGCAGTGGAAGCGGCCGCTAACCTGGTCGGCCTTGCTGCACGTGGGGGTGGCGGGGGCAATCCTCCTCTACTCGGCGGTGGTGCACCGTGGACCGGGCGTGAGTTGGGGTTCCGGCGGCGGAGGCGACGCTATCGGCGTCAGCCTGGTGACTACCGTTCCTCTCCCTGCGAGTTCCACGCAAACGCAGAATGTTCTCGCCAATGAATCGAAGGGATTGACCAAGTCTTTGCCCCAGACGGTCGAAGAAGAAAAAGAAGCCATTCCCGTTCCTCAGCGCGAATCCAAGAAAAAACCTAAGAAAGTCACCACCGCGACCAAGGCCAAGCCTCAAATCGTCGAGGAAGAAAGCAACCTAGTCTCATTTGGCGAAGGCGGCCCGGTGAGCGGGCCTTATGGCAGTTTCGCAGCGGGCGGCGCCAAGGGTGGATTTGGGTTCAGCGGCGGGGGCGGCGATTTTGGGTCGCGCTACGGTTGGTACGTGCAAGTAGTCCAGCAGAAAGTCCGGCAAAACTGGCTGGCTTATGAAGTGGACCCGCGCATCAAGGAGGCCAACCGCTTTTATCTCGTGTTCGACATCACGCGAGACGGGAGGCCCACCAATGTACGGGTTGAGCAGTCCAGCGGTATACCCTCACTGGATATTTCAGCCATCCGGGCAGTCCAGCGCATTGATACTTTTGGCCCGTTACCATCGGAGTATTCAGGAAGTAAGGTCTCGGTTGAGTTTTGGTTTGACTACAAAAAATAGCTGTGGGCGCTGCTTCTTAGCTCGATGCTTGCTGAGCGAACTGCCAATCGCTCGAATTCCCATTTCGGCAACCAAGATGATAATCGCTAACTTGAACTTCTTTATGCATCGCAATACGATAAAACCGTACTCCGATTCCACCCGACCGATGCCCGGCAAGCCCTGCTGCTCTCAAACCTGGTCGAACTTGCGGCCTTTTCTAGGGCTGCTTGTCTGGTTGCTGCTGGCCATTCCGAGTTTTGCGCAGCAGGATTGGATCCGCACGGGGACCGGCCTGGCTGTAGAAAAAATCCGCCTAGCCGTCCCCGATTTCAAGGCTTCTACCAACAACGCCAAGAATCCGGACCTCCTGAAGGCATTCAATGACACGCTCTCCAATGACCTGGACAACGCCGGGATTTTCGAACTGGTTTCGAAGAGTTTTTATCCGCTCGAGCAACCGGGTCAGCCCGCAGACGTCAAGTTCGATACCTGGAGCGCTCCTCCCCCGAACGCTTCTATGCTGGCATTCGGCAATCTCGGCGCTTCTGGCGATAACGTTACTGTCCAGGGCTGGCTGTACGACGTAAAGAACATCAGTTCTCCCCAGGTTCTCGGCAAGCAATACCAAGACACAGCCACGGCCGATGTCGTGCGTGTTATGGCCCACAAGTTTGCCGACGAAATCATCTTCCGCCTGGGTGGCGGAATTCAGGGCATTGCTGAAACCAGGATTTATTACGTCAGCACCCGCAGCGGACAGAAAGAAATCTGGTCCATGGATTATGACGGCGCCAACCAGCACCAGATCACGCATCTCGGCTCCGATGCCCTGTCGCCACGCATCTCGCCTGACAATTCCCGCATTGCCTTCAGCGCCCTGACTAAGAACGGCTGGGACATCATGATGTATTCCCTGGATTTGAATCGCATGGTGTCGTTCCCGCACTTCGGAGGTACGAATCTTTCTCCGGCGTGGACACCCGATGGGCTACATTTGGCGTTCTCGTCGTCACGCACGGGGGATCCCGAGATTTATGTGGTTGACGCTTCGGGCGGCGATCTGAAGCGGCTGACAACGAGTCATGGGCCGGACGTGTCGCCCGTGTGGAACCAAAAAACCGGGGCGCAGATTGCCTGGGTCAGCGGACGCACCGGCCTGCCGCAGATTTACACCATGGAGGCCGACGGCACCAACGTCCAGCGCATGACTGACCAAGGCTATGCGGTTTCTCCTTCATGGTCGCCGAACGGGCAGTTCCTGGCATTGGCCTGGATTCGCAAGTATGGTCCGGGCGAGCCCGGAGCCAGCGACATTTACCTCATGGATATCGCCAGCAGGCAGTGGGCGCAGCTCACGCATGATGGCGGACGCAACGATTTTCCCTCCTGGTCGCCGGACGGTCGGCACGTTATTTTTCAATCCAACCGCTCCGGCAGCCTGCAGATCTGGACCATGCTGGCCGATGGCACGAAGCAAACGCAGCTTACTTTTACCGGTACTAATAGTCAGCCCAATTGGAGCTGGAAATGACTCATAACCGCGAGCCTGGAGCACAAGGCGAGCACCGCATGGAGGACAAGGTGAAGCAAGGAAGGATGAAGTGGATTATGGTTGTATTTGCGCTGGGCGCCATCATGACGCTTGGTGCTTGCAAAAAGAAGGTGGCACCACCCCCGCCGCCTCCACCACCGCCGCCGGCAGCACCTACGGCTTCGTTGACCGCGAATCCCAATACGGTTCAGAAGGGGCAAGCCACCACGTTGACCTGGGAGACCACCAATGCCAGCGATGTGAATATCGATGGAATTGGAGCAGTCAAGCCTAGCGGCTCCGAGGAGGTCACGCCCAGTGACTCGACCACCTACCATTTGACCGCCAAGGGTCCGGGGGGCACGCAAGAAGCTACCGCTCGCGTCACGGTGACGACTCCGCCGCCACCGCCACCCCCGAAGCCCTCCGCTACGGAAGAAGAGCTGTTCGCGCGAAACGTGAAGGACATCTACTTCGATTATGACAAGTACGATATTCGAGCCGACCAGTCGGGGCCGATCCAAGCCGATGCGCAGTTCCTGAATCAGCATTCCAATGTGAGTTTCACGCTTGAAGGACACTGCGACGAGCGCGGCTCGACCGAATACAACCTCGCGTTGGGCGATAACCGCGCCAATGCCGTGAAGAATGCCCTGGTGCAAGCCGGCGTGAATGCCAGCCGCATCAGGACCATCAGCTACGGCAAAGAAAAACCGTTCTGCACCGAGTCCAACGAGCCATGCTGGCAGCAGAACCGGCGCGGGCACTTTGTCTATCAGAGATAGTTGTCAAATGAGGACGGCGGTGGAAACTGCGCCGTCCTCGAGTTATCTCGAGCCCTCGATCTAGCGCTGCGGACGGGAGGGGAAGGGCCGGCACTTCTGGCTGGTCAGCCGCTCACCCAGGCGCGTCGGGACGGGTTATCCTTCGTAAGGTAGATACTCTTGAGACTTGGCCCGTTCCTAGCTGGACTGGCAGCAACTATCGGGCATCCAATGGAAGTGACTATGAGCACAAACCGAGTTTCCGCACTGCTTGCGTTAATGGCCGTATTGGTTTTCAGCGTGACACCGGCCTGGGGTGTAAGCAAGGAGATCGTCCAATTGCAGACACAAGTTCAGGCGCTCCAGGAACAGATGTCGCGCATGCAGCAGACCTTCGATGAGCGCATGGGGGTCATGAAGAACCTGGTCGAGACCGATACGGACGCGGTCAACAAGGCGGCCAATACGGTCGCCGCGCTCGAAGCCACCCTGCAAAAACAACAGGGCGACTCCTCCGGGAAAGTCGACCAACTGTCCGGGCAGATCCAGGCGCTGAATGACACGATGGACGAGCTGAAAGCCCGCCTCAACAAGCTCAGCCAGCAATTGGAGACCATGCAGTCGGCGCAACAGAATCTAAACGCCCAACAGCAACAGGCCGCACAGCAGCAGCAGGCGCCACCGCCGGATGTCCTCTACAACAACGCACTGCGCGATTACAACGCGGGCAAGAATGACGTGGCTACTCAGGAATTCAACGATTACGTCAAGTTTTATCCCAACACGGACCTGGCGGGAAATGCGTTCTTCTACCTGGCAGAAATTCAATTCCGGCAGAACAACTTCCAGGAAGCCGCCAAGAATTACGACCAGGTGATGCAGAATTTCCCGAGTGGCAGCAAGGCTGCCGCCGCCCAATTAAAGAAGGGGATGGCGCTCATACAACTGGGCCAAAAGGACGACGGCGTCCGCGAACTGCGGCACGTGATCCAGCGCTACCCCCGAACCAACGAGGCTCTGCAGGCACGGGAGCAGCTGCGTAAGCTGGGCGTCGCCGTCAGCGCGGGACGAAGGGGAGAGTAGCAGGAGTTTCCGATTCCCGATCTGTATTTGACCGCGACCTCGTTCGTGCTTGCCTTGGCGGCGCCGCTTGTCGCGACGCTGTTCCCGCCGCTCGCGCTGGTGTCGGCGGTCAGCTCGACTCTGTCGCATTTCGAATCGGTTTTGTGTGCTGCGCGGGCGCAACAGCCGGGGTCTCGGTCCATGCGCTCAGGCCAAGCAGTAGGATTATCGGCAACATCCCGGAATTCATTCTTAGCGTCCTCCTCGAAACGGGACAGATAGTTTCGATCTGAACCTTTTTAAACCCTTCCTTCAGAAAATGTTTCAAGAAGCTAGGGGTGCTTGGTGCAGATTACTCCCGGCTAATCAATTCCGGAGCAATCATCGATGGACAAGCTCAAGGATCAGGACCGTCTGAAAGGTGCGCTCGAGCAGGACGACCGTGGACAGCCCGGCAATACCAGTCTGCAGGGACAGTTGGGACACCGTGATCAGGATCCACTCCTGAAACAATTCGATACCGACTTCCCGGAGCCCGGAGAGAACCCTGAGCACAGCGGGGAACCGGAGGAAAGTAACTTAGGCGATGTGGCTTAGTTAGGAAAACTTGATTTTCGACATGGTCATCCACCACCAAGCCCAAGCTCAACCAAGCCCAAGGACCGATCGATTCTAAAGCAAGTCGGGAGATCCTCCGCGGCCGGAAGGCCGCTCAGGATGACACCTCAGGGGGGAACTCTTTTCTTCGGTTGCCGGAAAGTCCTATCTCACCGCAGTTGTTCCATCACCTCGTCGAGCACTTCCCTCCCCGGACGCACCACCGAGTCCGGCAACGTGGCCAGGGATTCATCGGTTATGTTGAGCATGTCGATGAAGGTCGGGGCCTGCGAGTTGAGGTAAAAAACCCCGGTCAGCACTTCATTGCGTTCATGGGCTTCCAGAAGTCGCCGGACCGCATTGATCTTGTTGGTCGGATCGTAGTCTTCCTCAAGCTTGCGCAGGCGCAGATGCGAACCATCATGCATGGTCACGTCCACGGTCGTGCCGGGATCGTACTCGACGTCAATTTCCTCAAACGCAGGGATCAGGTTGATGTCCTGCAGCGGCTCTTCATGATCTTTCATGTACTTGTACGACTTGGTCGAGCCCTCGTGGTCGTTGAATGTCACGCAAGGCGAGACCACGTCGAGCATGACCGTGCCGCGATGGGCAATGGCTGCCTTCAGCATTGCCAGCAATTGTTTCTTATCGCCCGAAAATGAACGCCCTACGAAAGTGGCGCCCAACTCAATGGCCAGCGCGCAGGTGTCGATGGGCGGTAGATCGTTGCTCACGCCGCTCTTCAGCTTTGATCCCAGGTCGGCTGTGGCGGAAAACTGCCCCTTGGTGAGGCCGTACACACCGTTATCTTCGATGACGTAAATGAGGGGCAAATTGCGGCGCATCAGGTGCACGAACTGACCGATGCCGATCGAGGCGGTATCGCCATCTCCGCTCACACCCAGCGCGAGCAGCTTGTGGTTCGCCAGAATTGCGCCGGTGGCGACCGAAGGCATGCGTCCATGAACGGCATTGAAGCTGTGCGAGCGACTCATGAAGTACGCAGGACTCTTGGACGAGCAGCCGATTCCGCTGGGCTTGATTACGCGCTCCGGCTTCACACCCATTTCGTAAAACGCATCGATGATGCGTTCGGAGATCGCATTATGCCCGCAACCGGCGCATAGCGTAGTCTTGCCGCCGCGATAGTCCAATACCGTAAGGCCGATCCGGTTGGTTTTGGGCATAGGAGTGCTGGTGGGAGTTGTCGCCATTATTTACCTTCCATGCTGGTGAGTTCGTCAGTGACCGAGCGCGCGTCCAGCGGCAGCCCGTGAATGTGCGCGATGCTGCGCAGCCGCGTGACCAGGTCGGCACGCACATCCAATTTGAGCAGGCTGAGCATCTGCGCGTCGCGGTTTTGTTCCACGACATAGATCCGCTCATGGCGCTCGATGAACTCGTGCACGTCACGGGTAAAGGGGAATGCTTTCAAGCGGAGATAGTCCGCCTCGAGGTTGTATTCCTTGCGCAGTTGGTCGCGGGCCTCGAGGATGGCCCAGTGCGATGTGCCGTAGGCAATGATCCCCACCTGATTAGACTCGCCGTTCTCGATGATTTCCGGCCGGGGCACAAACGAGCGTGCGGTCTCAAACTTGCGGTTAAGGCGCTCCATATTCCGCTCGAAATCGTCGGGGCGCTCGCTGTACTGCGAGTTTTCGTTGTGGCCGCTGCCGCGGGCAAAGTAAGCGGCGGCGGGATGATCCGTTCCCGGCAGGGTGCGGTAGCCGATACCGTCTCCATCCACGTCCTTGTAGCGGGCAAACCCGCCGAGCCGATCGAGATCTTTCTTGCTCAGGACCTTACCGCGCTTGATCGGAGTGTCGGGATACCGGAATGGATCAGACATCCAGTTGTTCATACCCAGGTCGAGATCGGACATGACGAACACGAGCGTCTGGAAATGTTCTGCCAGATTGAAGGCGTCAGTGGCCATCGTGAAACACTCTTCGACCGACGATGGAATCAGCAGAATATGCTTGGTGTCGCCGTGAGAAAGAAACGCCGTCGAGAGGATGTCACCCTGCGACGTACGCGTGGGCAGACCCGTAGAGGGTCCGACCCGCTGGATATCCCACACCACTCCCGGAACTTCGGCGTAGTAGGACAAACCAGCAAACTCGCTCATCAGGGAGATTCCCGGACCGGCAGTCGCGGTCATAGCGCGCGCGCCTGCCCAGCCCGCCCCCAGCACCATCCCGATAGCCGCCAACTCGTCTTCCGCCTGCACAATGGCGAAGCTTGCTTTGCCGTCCGGCCCGATGCGGTATTCCTTCATGTAATCGATGAGGGTTTCCACGAGCGAGGAAGAGGGGGTGATCGGATACCAGGTCACCACGGTGACGCCCGCAAACATCGAACCCAGTGCAGCTGCGGAGTTACCGTCGATGATGATTTTGCCGGCGGTCTGGTCCGAGCGCTCGACGAAATAGGGGTCCTGCTTGGGCAGCGTCGCGGTTGCATGGTGAAAGCCGGCCTCGACCGCGGCCAAGTTCAGGTTCGCCGCCTTAACCTTCTTGGCAAACTGCTTGCGGATGGCCTTTTCCACCTCAGCCATTTCGATGCCCAGCAGCTTGGCTACTACGCCAACATAGATCATGTTCCGGACCAGTTTGCGCAGCTTCGCCTCGGGACAGACGGGCGCGACCAGCTTGTCGTAAGGGACGGCATAAAAGATCAGATCATCCCGGAGAGCGCGCAGATTTAGGGGCTCGTCATAAACAACCACCGCGCCCGCTGCAAGCGACTTGACGTCTTCCTGGGCCGTTTCCGGATTCATCGCCACCAGGAAATCGATCTCCTTTTTGCGGGCGATGTAGCCATCTTTGTTGGCGCGAATGGTGTACCAGGTCGGCAGCCCGGCAATGTTCGAGGGGAACAGATTCTTGCCGGAAACCGGAATTCCCATTTGAAAAATACTGCGCAGCAAGACGGTATTAGAGCTTTGCGAACCGGAACCGTTCACCGTCGCGACCTGAATGCTCAAGTCGTTGACGACGTGTTTCTGCCCCGATCGGCCCGAGGCCTCACGCAGGGCAACATCTGTGGTGGCCATTCCTATCCTTCCTTATGGAGAGGCGGACAATGTCAGCCCGCGCTTTGGTGCGCGGTTAACTTCTTATTATACGGTACGAGCGGAACTGCCGACAGGCGGGGACCCTGTATCGCCAACCCGGGTACCTGATCAGAAACTAACTTTCTACGCTGAAGAATTGCGCCATATTGCGGAATTTATTATATCGTGATGCGACCAATTCCGATACGGGAAGCTGTTGCAGCTCCGCCAGGTGTTTCTGCAGACTGGCGTCCAGCAGCGCAGCGGCAGCTTCCTGGTCAGTGTGGGCGCCGCCTTCCGGCTCCGGTACGGTGGCGTCGACGCAGCCCAGCTGGATCAGGTCAGGGGCCGTTATGCGCAGCGCCTGGGCCGCCAGTTCCTTCTTGCTGGCATCGCGCCACATGATGGAAGCGCAACCCTCGGGAGAGATGACGGAATAAATCGCGTTCTCCATCATCAGAACCCGGTCAGCGACAGCGATCGCCAGGGCACCACCGCTGCCCCCTTCTCCCGTGATGGTGGTAATGACCGGCACCCGTAGGCGGGCCATCTCGCGCAGGTTGTGCGCAATCGCTTCCGCCTGGCCGCGCTCTTCCGCTCCCAGTCCGGGATAAGCTCCCGGCGTGTCGACGAAAGTGAAGACCGGCCGGCCGAATTTCTCCGCGATCTTCATCGCCCGCAACGCCTTGCGGTAACCCTCGGGATTGGGCATTCCAAAGTTTCGATAGACTTTCTGCTTGGTGTCGCGGGCTTTCTGGTGGCCAACGATCATCACTTCTTGCCGGTGAAAACGGGCCATGCCGCAGACGATCGCCGGATCGTCTGAAAATCCCCGGTCGCCGTGGATTTCACTCCAGTCCGTGAAAACGCGCTCGATGTACTCCAGGGTATTGGGGCGCTGAGGATGGCGCGCCAACTCAGTTTTTTCCCAGGCATTCAGGTGGGCGTAGATCTGCTTGCGCAGAGCTTCCACCCGCTGGCGAAGTTCCTCGAGCTGCTTATGAGAATCCGTACTGGCGCCCGCGATGGATTCCATTTGGGCAATCTGCTGCTCGACTTTTTCCAGTTCCTGCTGTGCTTTGAGCGCCGCGTCCATCTTGAATCCAGAGCCGTTGCCGGAACAAGCCCACAGGCTCTCTACCATAGACAAAAGAAAGTCAGAAACGGCCCAGAGTTCGGGAGCTTCGGCTTGCGCCTGTGCTAGAGACGCCGTAGCGCCGCGGGTTCGTTGTGCTGCCATTTCCGCAGAGTTGGGTCAGTCAATAATGCGCACCGCGCCGCGTCCGCAGAGTTCCTCCACGCGCGCGATGAAATTGCGATCCGGTTGGACATTATAGCCTTCTGCCTCCATCACCACCATGAAATCGCCCTGCCGTTCCACATCGAACAATACCTTGGCCTCCCCCGTACGTTCGCTGAACAGGGTGTGGAGGGCGTCGACCATGCTGTCGGTAGCCGATTCGACCGGGACGCGGACACGAATGGAGCGTGGCAGCTTGGGCTTGGCCTCTTCCAGAGAAACAATGTCGCTGACTGTGAGCTTCGGATTGGAACCTTCTTCGATGCGAACCCCGCCGCGGACGAGGACAGGAACTTCCAGTTTTACCTTATCCTGCAGCCGCCGATAGGCTTCCGGAAAAACCAGCAGGTCCAGCGAGCCGGACATGTCTTCGAACGTGGCCTGGGCGTAGAACTCGCCTTTCTTGGATTTCAGCACCCGCACATTGGCGATCATCCCCGCCGCATGGATTTCGTCCTTGCCCGTGGAATTCTTGAGCGCCGCAATTTCCTCGGTGGTGAGCGCTCGGAAGTCCGCGATCTTGTCCTTGTACTTCTCCAGCGGATGTCCGGTGATGAAGAAACCGAGAATTTCTTTTTCGCAAGCCAGGCGCAAGTGCTCGTCCCAATCAGGTAGATCGGGCATTTTGTCATTATTCTCGCGAACTTCTTCCGCTTGGAACACGCCGAACAAACCATGTTGGCCGGATTCGGCGTCGCGCTGCACTTTTTGCGCGCGCTCAATGGCTTTGTCCAGAACGGCCATCAGCTGCGCGCGGCGGCCGAAACCATCCATCGCCCCGCTCTTGATCAGTGATTCCAGAACCCGCTTGTTGAGCAGGCGCAGGTCAACGGACTCGCAGAACTCGAAAATCGATGTATAGCGCCCGAGTTTCTTGCGCCCCGCAACGATGGATTCGATGGCATTGAGGCCAACATTTTTGACCGCAGCCAAGCCAAACCGGATCGCGGCCCCGTGCGGTGTGAAGGTCGCATCGCTGACGTTTATGTCAGGGGGTTCGACCGCGATGCCCATCTCCCGGCACTCATTGATGTACTTGACGACATCGTCAGTCGTTCCCGTGACCGACGTCAGCAGGGCGGCCATGAACGCGACCGGGTAGTGGGTTTTCAAGTACGCCGTGTGGTAGGCAAGCAGCGCGTACGCCGCCGAATGTGACTTGTTAAACCCGTAGCCGGCAAACTGCGCCATCAAATCAAAGATCTTCTCGATCTTCCTGGGAGGATAGCCGCGCTGCACCGAACCCTGGACAAAGCGTTCTCTCTGTTGGGCCATCTCTTCCGGCTTCTTCTTGCCCATGGCGCGACGAAGTAGATCGGCTTCTCCCAGTGAATACCCCGCCAGGCGGTTCGCGATCTGCATCACCTGTTCCTGGTAGACAATCACCCCCAGAGTTTCCGCAAGAATCTCCTTCAATTCCGGCAGTTCGTATTCGATCTTACGGCGGCCATGCTTGCGCTCGATGAAATCGTCAATCATGCCGCCCTGGATCGGACCCGGACGGTAGAGCGCATTCAGGGCGGTGAGATCTCCGATCGAGTTCGGCTGATAACGGCGCAGCACGTCGCGCATGCCGTGGGATTCAAACTGGAACACCCCTGACGTGAGTCCTTTGTGGAAGACCCTCTCGTAAGTCTCCTGGTCGGCCAGGGGAATCGCTTCCAGCGACACCTTCTGTCCGCGCGTCTGCTCGATCAGTTTCAGAGCGTCATCGAGAATGGTCAGGGTCGTCAGGCCCAGAAAATCCATCTTCAGCAGGCCCATCTTTTCGATGGCGACCATGTCGAAGGCAGTAACAATTTCCTCGTTCTTGGTCTTATAAAGGGGGACCAGCTCGGTCAGCGGCCGCGGCGCGATCACGACACCGGCGGCGTGCACGCCAGCGTTGCGCACCAGACCCTCAAGCTTCTTAGCTGTATCCAGCAGTTCCCTCACCTGGGCGTCGCTCTGATAAACCTGCTGCATGAGCGGCGATTCCTTCAGTGCCTCCTCCAGCGTGATGTTAAGCTGGTTGGGAACCATCTTGGCGATGCGATCCACATCGGCATAAGGTATGTCCATGGCGCGGCCCACATCCTTGATCGCCGCCTTAGCCGCCATGGTGCCGAAGGTGATGATCTGGGCGACATTCTCGCGCCCGTACTTGCGGGTGACGTAATCGATGACTTCGCCACGCCGGTTCATGCAGAAGTCGATGTCGATATCCGGCATGGACACGCGCTCGGGATTCAAGAAGCGCTCGAACAGCAACTCGTGCTGCAAGGGATCAAGGTCGGTGATGCCCATCGAGTAGGAGACCAGCGAGCCGGCTGCCGAGCCGCGGCCCGGACCAACCGGAATGTTGCGCTCCTTCGCGTAACGGATGAAGTCCCACACAATGAGAAAGTACCCTGAGAACTTCATCTGCTGGATGATCTCGATTTCGCGAGCCAAGCGCTGCTCGTAATCGGCGAGGCTGTGCTTCAGCAGGCCGCGGTCCGAGAAACTCCGCAGGGCTTCCATGCGGCGCGCAAAACCGTCGCGCGTGATGCGCTCGAAATAGCTGTCAAGCGTGTAACCGGGCGGAACTTCGAAATGCGGAAAGGGGCTGCTGACTTTCTCCATCCGCATGTTGCACCTTTCCGCGATGGCAAGCGTGCGGGTCAGAACATCGGGCGAGTCCTTAAAGAGGCGAGCCATTTCCTGGTGGCTCTTCACGAAGAACTGATTGCCCTGGAACTTCATGCGATTGGGTTCCTGGATGGACTTGCCGGTCTGGATGCAAACCATCACATCCTGGGCATGGGCATCGTCCTCGCACAGATAGTGGCTGTCGTTCGTAGCCACCAGGGGGAGGGCCAGGTCTTTCTCCAGGCGAAACAACGCGGGTTGTATCTTGTGTTCTTGAGCCAGGCCCTGGTCCTGAATTTCCAGGAAGAAGTTTTCTTTGCCGAAAATTTCGCGGTACGTGGCGGCCGCCGCACGCGCCGCCTCGTATTTCTCTTCCATGAGAAACTCCGCCACTTCCCCTTTGAGGCAGCCCGACAGGCCAATCAGCCCCCCTGCGTGCTCCGCCAGAAATCTCTTGCTGACCCGGGGCTTGTAGTAAAAGCCGTGTAAAGAGGCCTCGGAGGTAATCTTTACCAGATTCCGGTAGCCCTCTTCGCTCTCGGCCAGCACCAGGAGATGGTTGTACGTATCCCCTTCCGGCGGGGTGCGTTCGATATTGTGGTCTTCTTTTTTCGAGATGTAGAGCTCGCAACCGACAATCGGCTTGATGCCCTCTTTATGGGCGGCATTGACGAAATGCACCGCGCCGAAGATGTTGCCGTGATCGGTCATGGCCACGGCCGGCATGCCTAATTCCCGAACGCGTTGGCAAAGTTTCTCGACGTCGCAGGCGCCGTCGAGCATGGAGTAGTCGGTGTGGAGATGGAGATGGACGAATTGTGACATGAGTTCCCGGATACTGGCGTAGTTTCATAAATGGTCTGGGGTAGGGGCAGGGCTTGATCTGCCGCTCCGGTTCCCCTAACGGTGCGCTTTAGCCGAGTGCACCGGACACCGTTTATGAAATCAGCTCTAGGCGCTTGCTATCATTCTAGCCAAGCTCGAGGAACCTGCAACGCCAGAAAATGGTGCAGCACTCAGCGGGAACTTCGAAAGCCGTCGAGTGCCGGGTCCCTACCGGGTTTGACAGACACCGAGTATCCGCCCTAATCTTGTTGCCCCGAGTTCTGTCACCCCCGAAGCGGAGCCGGATTCGTGCATTCCAGTTTTCCGTGGTGGGCATCGGCCATGGCCAGCAAGGGGGGCCCGTGAAGAACGCGAGGCTTAGGGAAATCAGTGGCTTCGTTCTCCTGTGCTGCGCCGCCTCTTTAGGGCAGACCAATAGCGGTCGCATCCTGGGCACCATAAGAGACCAGACAGGCGCTGTCGTTGCCGGTGCAACCATCGTAATCACAGATTTGGAGCGCGGCGCCTCTCGCCGGGTCACGAGCAACGAAGTGGGCGAATATGTAGCGGCTGACCTCCCGCCCGGCCTGTACAAGGTTTCGGTTCAAGCTCCCAACTTCAAACGGGCTGAGCGGCCGTCGACCCGCCTGGAAGTGGCTCGCGACGTCCATCTCGACCTCCAGCTTCATCCCGGTGCTCCCAACGAAGTAGTGGAAGTCACCGATGAAGCGCCCCTGGTTGAAACGACCAATGACACGCTCGGTGGTACCTTCACCAACAAGGCGATCAACGACCTGCCTCTAAACGGGCGGGACTTCCAAAACCTGGTGGTGCTTCGTCCCGGAGTACAGCGGTATCCTGGCGGTGGCTTCCTATCCATCAGTTCCAACGGGAATCTTCCCGAAGACAATAATGTCATCATCGATGGGGTCGACAATAACGATCCGTATTACGCGAGTACGGTGATCAATGCCGAGGGTGTGCAGGGCACGCCCGCCACGCACTTGCCCATCGACGCCATCCAGGAATTCAACGCCCAGGAGAACCCGTCAGCGGAATACGGCTGGAAACCGGGCGCGACCATCAACATCGGGTTGAAGTCGGGCACGAATAGCTTGCATGGCTCCACCTACTATTTTGGCCGCAACAGCGCTCTGGACGCGCGCAACTGGTTCAACCAGAGGCCGGACCCACAGCATCCTTTGCGCACGCACCAGTTCGGCGCCACGATCGGGGGACCGCTCGTTCCGAACCGGGCCTTCTACTTTCTCGCCTACGAGGGCGTTCGCGCTGTGATAGGCAACTCGGAAATTCTGGCGACGCCGGTTACCAGCAGCTTGGGTGCCGTGCCCAGCGCCCGGTTCGACAGTATCCCTGACGCGATGGCGAGCCTGAGCTCACACGGAGTTCCAATAAACTCTATTAGCTCGACGCTGGTTGCGCTCTTTCCGCAAAACAACAGTTCATCCACCGATATTCCCTTAGGTTTTCCGAACCAGACCCGCGAGGACAACGGACTGGCCAAGCTCGATTTCCACCTTGGCGAACGTCACGTGCTGACGGCGCGCTATTTGGTGGGCGACAGCCTGCAGACCGAGCGGGATATCCCTGTGCTTCGGCCGGAATGGCAGTCGCAGGCCGTCACCCGCGCCCAGCTTGCGGGCGGAACCTGGACGTGGACGCCCGCCTCACGCTGGGCTAACGAAGCCAAGTTTGGCTTCAATCGCTTCTGGCAAACCATCCTCACGGTTGACCACGGAAGGGACCCCCAGACTTATGGCATCAATACCGGGATCACCGACCCAATCAACTTCGGAATGCCCCAGATCTCAATCTTCGGCTTCACGCCTCTTGGCGGAAACCCCAATTGGCCGCTGGAGACAATTCCGAGCCAAACCCTTCAGGGCAGCGACAATGTTTCCTATATTCGCGGCCGGCACACTCTTCGTTTTGGGGGAGAGATCCGCCACGGCAGTACGTCTAACCTCCGTGATCGATATGGCAAAGGGCGTATTCGTTTTATAGGAGGAAATGCCTGGAGGAGTCCCGAGATGGAGACTCAAAGCAGTCCTCTGGAAGATTTCCTCGCGGGATTGCCGGACACGGGGCGCATTTTCGTGGGCGATTCCCGGCGCCACGTGAGCCTCAAATCCTTCGGAGCGTATGTGCAGGATGATTTGAGGATGTCATCCCGCTTCGTCATGAATTTGGGTCTGCGCTATGAGTTGAGTTCGACCATCCGAGAGCGCGAAAACCTGCTCGGCAACTTCGATCCCAACCGAGGGTTGGTGCAAGTGGCGCGGGATGTCTCCACACCCTACAATATCGATCCCAACAATTTTGCGCCCCGTGTCAGCTTCGCTTGGGATCCGACCGGTAAGTCAAACACCGTAATTCGAGCTGGTGCTGGGATAGCCTACGCCATTCCACCGATCTCGACCTTTATCGGGCCGAAATCCCTGACGACCAACGCTGCCACCGAGGGCTTGAACGTGGTTCCGACTGGCGCGGCAGGAGTTACTCCCGGAGGCGGCAATATCGTTGCGGCCGCCACCAACGTGGACCTGGACCTCAGTGCCCAGACTTGGGGCCCCTCCAACCCCGTTTTCAACGTAACCAACATCGACTGCAGTGCTTCTCCTTGCGACATTCTGGGTGTGAGGCGCAATTTGGAAACTCCTTACGTGGCTAGTTGGAACTTCAACATCCAGCAAAGGCTGGCCAATAACATGTCGCTCCAGGTGGCATATGTCGGGAACAAAGGTACAAAGCTATACAGCGTGTACGACATCAACCAGGTGGATCCGGCCAGAGACACGGGCGACGAGCAGTCTGGTCGTCCTTTGACTTACAACTGCCCGACTCCGGGTTTTGTGGGACCAGGCTGCTTTCCTTTTCTCAGATTTGTGAACTTCCTCTCTAATGGCTACGAATCCAAGTATCACGCCCTGCAGGCCACCTTGACAGAGCGATCATGGCGGGGACTCTATTTCCTAGCCGGTTACACCTGGTCGCATGCCTTGGATCAGGCATCGCTCAACCGGCCACGGCAGCCGCAGGATAGCCTGCACCCTGAACGAGAATACGGAAATAGCGACTTCGATCTGCGCCAGCGCTTTACGCTTTCCCTCACCTACGAGCTGCCGAGCCGGGAAGGTTGGGGACAGTTGCTGGAAGGCTGGCAGATTAACTCCATCGTCGTCATGCAAACCGGCCTGCCCTGGGGGGTGATCGACGGCTACCTCGGTGGGAATGACGTGAGCGCAACCGGAGAGTTTAGCGATCGCTGGAATTTCACGGGTAATCCCGCTGATTTCAAACCGTCGCCTTTCGGCCCGATAGCGTACGTAAGTCCCGCAGACTTTGGTTTCAATAAAATCACCAACCAAGTGACAACCACCGATCCAAATGGTCAAAGGTGCATCGACTCGGCAGGCAGTCCGGCGGCCGCTGACGCACTGGCGCGCTTCGGTTGCTATGTCCAGGGCTCCGGCATTTTGACTCCACCTGCGCGGGGGACTTTCGGGACCATGCGCCGCAATATCTTCCGCGGGCCCGCTTATCGCAACTGGGATTTTTCCATCGTGAAGAACTGGAGGATTGGAGACCGGATCATTGCCCAAGTTCGCGGGGAGTTCTTCAATATTCTTAATCACCCCAATTTCAGCAATCCCTACGGCGTCGGCGGGCAACTCGGCAACGTCGACCCCTCCGTGCCAAGCTTTTTTGGTTTTGCCAGCGCTACTCCCGACGTAGCGGCAGCCAACCCGGTGATGGGCAGCGGCGGTCCGCGAGCTATCCAGATTGGCCTGAAGCTGAGATTCTAGAGCCGGAGAAGAAGCGGCGCTGATTTAGCGGCGCTTCTTGTTCTTCGATTTGCTCTTTCCCGCCATCTTGCTCACCTTAGATGGGGAATTGTGTTTGGCTGGCTTGGGCGCAGCTTTGACCTCGGTTTTCGCAGGCGCCTCGGCAGCAGGAGCTTTGGCGGCAGCACCTTTTCCCTTCTTTTGGCCAGTGTCGTGGCCGCCTGTCACCGCCGCTGCCTCTGCAGCAGCCGCTGCTTTGGCGGCACGCCCACGCTTGGGCGGGGGAGGAGGTGGCGGCGGTGGGGGGGGTGGCGCCAATGGCTTTAGGAATTTGAGAATCTCGGTGCGCGAACGCAGTCTGCCATCCAGTAAGAGCATGAATGCATCCTGCACGATCTTGGGATACTCGGGCAGCAGCGGCGTAATATGCAATTCCGCCATTTCGGGGAGCGGCAGTTTCTGCTGAAGCTGGCGCCATTTCCCGAAGAAGTTGCGAATCTTGTGTACCACCGCCTGCTGGCGCGCCGTCACCTCCAGAAACAGAATCATTTCGGGACGCGACTCGGACAGCAGCTTCCAGGTGCGGGAGGGAGTCGCGGCTTCCTTGCCGGTCAGTTTCTTGGCGAGCTGCTTGGCGTTGTCTTCCAGATCGCGCCAGGCTTCGACCAGGTCTTTGCGGGGGATCAGCCTCTGGATATCGGAGATTTCCTTATCGTTGAGACGCGCGGTGAGGAAGTAAAGCACCGCCGGCGCAGGATCAGGATTGTAGCCAAACTCGCTCATCTGCTGCCGCGTCTTCATCAATTGACTGAGACTGGCCGTATCCATTTTGGCGGTCGTCCAATGCGGGCTGAGCAGGTTAAGCCAGCCTTCCTTCTCCAGAACCCGCACGATATGCAGCGGGTCTTCTTCGTAGGCCAGCTGCTCGATCTCGTAGCCTATGGCTTTGTTCGTGATGTATTCGATGTACTTGTTCTCTTTGGCGGAGTCGAAGCGAGCTTGCGTGCGCTCTTCCAGCGGCCAGTGAAAGCGCGCCGCAAAACGGCTGGCGCGGATCAGGCGCGCCGGATCCTCGACGAAGGCATAGTTGTGCAGGATGCGGATCAACTTGGCTTCGATATCCGCGGCCCCGTTGAAAGGATCCATGAGCAGACCGCGCGACCCGGGGTTCAGTGAGAGGGCCATGGCGTTCACCGTGAAATCCCGCCGGCGTAGATCCTCCAGAATGGTTCCTGGAGTCACCACGGGGGGTTTGCCCGCCTTCTCATAGCGTTCCGTGCGTGCCATGCTGATTTCTGCGCGCACGTTTCCGGGGAGCGTCAGATGCAGTGCCTTCTGATCGTCATCGACGCTCTGGGTAGCCGCGCCTCCGCGCTCCAGTTCCTTTTGCAGCTTGAGAGCATTGCCCTGCACCGTGAAATCCAGGTCGCGTATGGTGAAGCCACTGATGATGTCGCGCACCGCGCCACCGGTGAGGTAAACGTTCATCCCCGCGGCTCGGGCCACGTCCTGGACGAGAGTCACCGCTCGCTGCTGGTCCGGAGTCAGCCGGATTTCCAAAGTGTAGATGTAATCGGCCATGTCTATCGTTCAGACTGCCAAGCTGACGGGCCCCTCGGGTTCAGTAAGCACCAAGATTTCCACAGGGTCGGTGAAGGCCGCAGAACCGGCCCGCTACTTTCGTGTAAGTAGCTCTGTCCGTTAGACTTATACTGCGCAGGATGACGATCGGCAAGCCTACGAAAATAACATATGGTTAATATTTTGGCTACTGCAATCGAGAGAGCTGCGGGATTTTCGAGGAAAGATGCGAGAATCAGAGGAGCAGCTGGTCTGGAAACGCCCGACCTCAGGGCTTTTGGGCTGAAACCATGCCTTCGACCCACAAGAAAGTAATTGTGCGCAAGATGGACCGCGACTCTGTCAACGGCTATGTTGCGCCCGCAAACTTTGTCCACGAAGGTAAGCTCGAACTGCTCAATACCGCGGGCAACGTCGTCGGTATCGACCTGAAGGATATCAAGGGCGTGTATTTCGTCCGGGAGTTTGCCGACTCCGACACCCTGAGCCGCAAGACGTTCGCCAACCGCCCCCGAACCGAAGGCCTCTGGGTGAGGTTGCGGTTCAAGGACAATGAGGTTCTTGAAGGCATGATGCCCAATGACCTCAGCCAGACCACCGCTGACGGCTTCCTGATTAACCCACCCGACCTGCGTTCCAACACGCAAAGAATCTTCGTGCCCCGAAGCGCGCTTG
>Ga0209577_10000116_pt1 | contig 73784 bp, 82 predicted proteins | sample GraSoiAngelo_109_FD_185874 | JGI IMG/M metagenome (GOLD analysis project Ga0209577, IMG submission 185874) | Grasslands soil microbial communities from the Angelo Coastal Reserve, California, USA - 14_0903_12_20cm (SPAdes) (version 2) | ecosystem: Environmental > Terrestrial > Soil > Grasslands... | reverse complement strand
GGCAACCCGCATGTGGAGGAGCTCGAGGTGGTCCGGGAGGACGTCCGGTTCATGCTCCCGAAGGCGATCCGCCAGGCAATGGCGGCCGCCTCGGCCTAGAACGGACGTCGCGCGCTGCGCACGCTGGTCGTCTCCGACCTGCATCTGGGCGCGCGCCGCGACCCCGACGTGCTGCGCCGCGAGGCTCCTCGCCAGGCGCTGATCGCGGCCGCGAGTCGATGCGGCCGCCTGGTGCTCCTCGGCGACGTGATCGAGCTGCGTCACGGTCCACTGCGGGAGGCGCTGGCCGCGGCGCGGCCGGTCCTCGAGGAGATCGGCTCCGCTCTCGGGCGCGAGACCGAGGTCGTGATCGTGCCCGGCAACCACGACCACCGGCTGCTCCGCGCCTGGCTGGGGCGGCGTGCGGCGAACGGCGTTCCGCCTCCGCTCGGTCTCGAGACGCCGGTCGACTGGCGTGACGAGGAGCCGCTAGACCGGATCGCCGAATGGCTCCAGCCCGCGGCGACGCGGGTCGCGTACCCCGGGGTCTGGTTGCGCGACGACGTGTACGCGATGCACGGCCACTACGGCGACCGCGAGACGACGGTGCCGATCCTGGAGCGGCTCGGGGCGGGGTTGATGGGACGCGTGATGCGCGCGAACGGAGCCCCCCGCAGCGCGGAGGACTACGAGCTGACGCTCGCGCCGATGTACGCCTGGATCGACGCCGTGGCCGAGCAGGGCGGGCTCGGGCGAGGCGGAGGCGGAAGCGTGCAGGTGAGGGCGTGGCGCGGCCTGGAAGGCTCCCACCGGCGCCGCATCCATGCGCAGGCCGTGGGGCTCGCGTTCTCCTCGGTGGTGTTCGCGCTCAACCGCGCCGGGTTCGGGCCGCTGCGTCCGGACGTCTCCGGAGTAGAGCTGCGGCGCGGCGGGCTGCGCGCGTTCGACCAGGTGCTCGGCCGGCTCCGGATCTTCGCCCGGCACGTGATCTTCGGGCACACGCACCGGGCGGGACCGCTTCCAGGCGACGATCAAACGGAGTGGGCGGCGGCCAGCGGTGCGGCAATGATCAATACGGGAAGCTGGGTCGAGGAGCGCGGGTTTCTGGGCCCGGACCCGGCCCGAAGCCCCTACCGGCCGGGATTCGCCGCCGTGGTCGAGGACGACGGCACTCCCGAGCTAGTCAACCTGCTCGACCCGGCGTGAAGCACACCGCGTGGCAGCGGACGCCCGAACCGACGGCGAGCCGGAGCTCGCCGGTGGTGCTGCGTGGGTGGACGAGCAGCTCGTAGCAGCCCGGACCGTCCACCCGGAGCTCTGAGCCGTTGACGGTGAGGGTCCCCGAGCCATCGAGCACCGCCCACACCGCGCCGGCGCGGTACGGCCCCGAGTACGGCCCCTCGACGTCCTCGCTCTGGGCCTCGAGCAGCGCTTCCGGGTCGTCCTCGGGCCTGAGCGGGTCGAGCACCGGCTCATCGATCCCCAGCAGCTGCTGGATCGCGCGCTCGGTGTCGGCGTAGCCGCCCTCACCGTAATGCTGCTCGAACAGCATCCCGTCCTGGCCCCACAGGTACCGCGCAGGCCACCCCAGGTTCCCGTAGTGCTCCCAGATCTGGAGCTCGGAGTCGACCACGACCGGGTAGGGGATCCCCAGGCGAGCGACCGCGACTCGCACCGCCTCCGGGTCTCGAGACGGCTCGAACCCCGACGCGTGGACCCCGATCACGAGCAGCCCGAGGCCCGAGTAGCGCTCGTGCCAGGCCTTCATGTACGGCAGCGTCCGGATCGAGTTCGACCGGCAGAAGTCCCAGAACTCGATCAGCACCGGCCTGCCGAGCTGCCGCTCCATCTGCAGGGGGGCTGAGTTGAGCCAGCGAAGCCCCGGCGGAAACGGCGGGGCCGCGATGTGGTCGACCGGCGCACGCACGGCGACCCATGGTAGGAGCCCGCTCGACTCAGGGCTCGACCAGGCCGCGCTTGATCGCGTAGCGAACCAACTCGACGCGGTCGCGCATCCCGAGCTTGCGCAGCACGTTGGCCCGGTGGGACTCGACGGTCTTCTCGGCCAGGTGCAGCACCTCCGCGATCTGCGCATTGGTGTGGGCCTCGGCGATCAGCTTGACCACCTCCTCCTCGCGGGGGGTCAGCGGGATCGCCGGTCCCTTCGCGCCGTCCTCCATCCAGCCTCGGATGATCGACCGCTCGGCCGCATTGGTCAGGAACGCGTCGCCGCGCCCCACGGCTCGAACGGCGCCCACCAGGTCCTGGTCCGCCTCGCGCTTGAGCACGTAACCCGACGCCCCCGCCTTGAGCGCCTCGAACAGGTATTGCTCGTCGTCGTGCATCGAGAGAATCAGCACGGTCGTCTGCGGGGCGTGCGAGCGGATCTCGCGCGCGGCCTGGAGCCCAGTCATCCGGGGCATCCCAACGTCGAGGATGCACAGGTCCGGCCGCGAGGCGAGCGCCTGCTCGACCGCCTCCACGCCGTCGGCCGCCTCGGCCACGACCTCCAGGTCGGGCTGGCGCTCCAGCAGCAGCCGAATCCCCGACCGGACGATCCCGTGGTCATCAGCTACCAGGATCCGCACCGAGCCTCCTCATCGGTCGATCGTCATCTCCACCCGCGTGCCCTCGCCCGCGGCGGACCACAGCGACAGGCGCCCGCCGATCAGGAGCGCTCGCTCCCGCATGCCCGAAAGCCCCAGGCCGCCGTTGCGGCCCACGCCGTTGGTCTGCGGGAGCCCTCGCCCGTCGTCCTTGATCAGCAGCACGGTGCGCCCGACGAACGACAGCTCGACGTCGACCTTGTGGGCGCGGGCGTGCTGTGCGACGTTGGACAGCCCCTCCTGGGTGACGCGGTAGATGACGAGCTGCTGTTCGGGCGTCAGCCGGGGCATCGTCCCGCGGGTGTCGAACGAGGCGTTGATCCCCGTTCGCTCCGCGAAGTCCCGGACCTGGCTGTGGAGGGCCGGGAGCAGCCCGTGGTCGTCCAGCACCGCGGGACGGAGCTGGCGCGCGATCGCGAGCAGCTCACCCATCGCCTGGCTGGCCAGCCGCTTGGTCTCCCTCAGCTCGCGGCGCAGCTCCGGGGGTGCCCGCTCGATCGACGCCTGGAGCCGCAGCGAGACGGCCGTAAGTGCCTGGTTGACCTCGTCGTGGAGGTCCTGGGCGATCCGCCGCCGTTCCTGCTCCTGCGCCTGGATGGCGGCTCTGCCGGCCTCGCGCCGCTGGGCCTCCAGCCGAGAGATCATCCGGTCAAACGCGCTTTGCAGCCGGCGGACCTCGGAGCTGTCGGCCTGCCAGCGGCCGGGGTGCGGCGCCCCAGGCGATGTGAGGTCCACCTCCTCCATCCTGCGGATCAGGTCGTCCAGCGGCTTGAACCGCCTCCTCAACAGCAGCCAGTTGCCGAGCAGCGTCGCGGCCAGAGCCAGCGTGAGCACGCCGAGCTCGCCGCCCTTGACCAGGTTGGACGCGTTCGCGCCAATCGCGATCGTGGCGAGCAGAGCCGTCGCGACGATCAGCAGCACGTTGATCGTCAGGACCTGGGTGAGGAGGGAACGCGATCTCATAATGGGGTCTTGGCCCGATATCGGCGCGGGGCGCGATGGTCGATAGTGATCGTGCACGCAAATCCGCGAGGGTTTCATTCAGAAGCTTTCGGGACGGGTGCGACGACGAACGATTGGGTCTGTTGCTTGCGGGGGCGCCCCTCGGCGGAGGGGCGCCCCCGCAGCCGTTCTGGGGCGGGGTAAACCGATCTGGCAGCGGCTCGTGCACCCGGCGGAACCGGGCTATACTCCGTGAAGTATTGAATCCCTACCGCCTTTAGGAGCTTTTGCGGATGAGCCCCTCCGGAGCCGAGGTCCTACGCGAGATCAAGAGCCGGATCGACGAGGTCGATCCCGCCCAGGTGCGTGAACAGTCCTCGAACGGCGCGGTCGTGATCGACGTCCGCGAGCCCGAGGAGTGGGCCGCGGGCCACATACCCGGCGCAAAGCACGTCCCCAAGAGCTATCTCGAGTCGCGGATCGAGGGAGCGGCACCGGATCGCGCGCAGCACCTGATCCTCTACTGCGCTTCGGGCAACCGCTCGGCGTGGGCCACCCGTACGCTGGTCGAGGACCTCGGCTACGAGCACGTCGAATCGATGACCGGCGGCTTCACGCTGTGGAAGGACCGCGGCTACGAAGTCGAGCAGCCGCGGACCCTCACCGCCGAGCAGCGGGAGCGCTACTCGCGGCATCTCCTGCTGCCCGAGGTCGGTGTCGAGGGCCAGCAGAAGCTGCTCGACGCCAAGGTGCTGCTGCTCGGAGCGGGCGGACTCGGCTCCCCGGCTGCCCTGTATCTCGCGGCGGCCGGCGTCGGCACGCTGGGGATCGTCGACAACGACGAGGTCGACGTCTCCAACCTCCAGCGCCAGGTGATCCACTCGACCGAGCGGATCGGCGTATCCAAGGTCGACTCGGCCGAGCAGACGATCACCGCGCTGAACCCGGACGTGAAGGTCAAGAAGTACGACCTGCGGCTCGGGCCCGAGAACATCATGGATGTCCTGCCGGGCTATGACGTAGTGGTCGACGGGCTGGATAACTTCCCCACCCGGTATCTGCTGAATGATGCATCGGTCAGGCTGGGGATCCCGGTCGTGTCGGCGGCGATCCTCGGCTTCGAGGGCCAGCTGTCGGTGTTCAAGCCTTACGACGGCCCCTGCTACCGGTGCCTGTTCCCCGTGCCTCCGCCCGCCGAGCTCGCTCCTTCGTGCGGGGCCAACGGGGTGCTCGGAGTGCTGCCGGGCACGATGGGTCTGCTCCAGGCGACCGAGGTCGTCAAGCTGATCCTCGGTGAGGGCGACCCTTTGATCGGGCGCCTGCTGATGTACGACGCACTGGCCGCCACGTTCACCGAGGTCCGGGTGAGGCGCGATCCGCAGTGCCCGATCTGCTCGCGGGAACCGGACGCGATCTCCGATGAGGAGATGGGCGCGTTCCCCGACTACGAAGCATTCTGCGCCGGCGCTCACTAGGGTTTTCGCCGGTATGGCGGTAGTTCGCATCCCACCGGTTCTGCGTCCGGCCGTCGGCGGCGAGAAAGAGCTGAGCGCCGACGGAGCGTCCGTCCGCGACGTCCTGGAGTCGGTCGCCGAGCGCCATCCGGACACGCAGGCTCAGCTGTTCTCTGCTGACGGCCAGCTCAACCGCTACGTCAACGTGTACCTCAACGACGAGGACGTACGCGTGCTCGAGGGCCTCGAAACCCAGGTTGGGGACAGCGACACGCTCGTGATCCTGCCCGCGATGGCGGGCGGCGCGCGTCGGTAAGCCCGGCGCCGGCAGACGGCTCGGGAAGACTCGGGGCGCTCAGGCGTCTTAGAGGGGGACTGTCCACGATGAAAGGGAGCCCGATGCGTCGTCAGCTGATCCTGCTACTAGCCGGGATGGCCGGCTTCTCGGTGGCCGCGGTCGCCGGGATCGCCGGAGCCAAGACCTTCACCCTGGAGCTCGCGAAGCACGCCAAGGTGACCAACCAGGCTGGTAACACCAAGGCCGAGGCAATCGCGGTCACCCGGCTGGGCCGGGCCGTGTACGAGCTCAGTGGCGACAGCCCGAGCCACCCGAAGTGCAAGGCATCCAACGGGTGCTTCTCGTTCTGGCCCCCGGTCAAGGTCGCAAGCGCTCGCGGCCTGAGCAAGGCGCCCGGAATCAAGGGCCGCCTGGGCGTCTGGCACCGCAAGGGATTCCTGCAGCTGACGCTGTCGGGTCACCCGCTGTACAGGTACTCGGGCGACTCGAAGAGGGCTGCGGCCACGGGCGAGGGAATCAAGACCTTCGGCGGGACCTGGCACGTGTTCGATGAGGGCCCGGCGAGCTCGGGCTCCGGAGGAATGACGACTACGGGGACAACCACCACCGGCACTACGACGGGTACGACGACTTGCACGTACCCGCCGTACTGCTAACCGACGCCCCAGGAGTGGCCGCGGCCGCGCACCTTGGCCGCGGCCACTCCACCCCCCGGCCGGCCGCCCCGCTGCACATAGCTACACTTCGTGAAGCATGGCGCAGAGCCTCGAGAACAAGCCCTGCGGGGGGCGTTACGGCGACATCGTCCAGGCGATCGGCCACACGCCCCTGATCGAGCTGAAGCGGCTCAGCCCGAAGCCGGGGGTGAGGATCTGGGCCAAGCTGGAGTCCCACAACCCCACCGGATCGGTGAAGGACCGCGTCGCCCGGTCGATGCTCGAGGACGCCGAGGAGAAGGGGCTGATCCTGCCCGGTCAGACGATTCTCGAACCCACCTCCGGCAACACCGGGATCTCGCTGGCGATGATCTGCCGCCGCAAGGGTTATCCGCTGAAGGTCGTGATGCCCGAGAACGTCACGCCGGAGCGGACGCAGCTGCTGCAGATGTACTCGGCGGACATCGTCTACTCCGAGGGCGCCAAGGGCTCCAACGGCGCGGTCGAGCTCGCGCTGGAGATGGCCGAGCGCGACGCCTCGTACTACATGCCATACCAGTACGGCAACCAGGCCAACCCCCTGGCCCACTACAACGGGACCGCGCTGGAGATCCTCGAGGAGCTCGATGAGGTGGCGGCGTTCGTCGCAGGGCTCGGAACCGGTGGGACGCTGATGGGCAATGGCCGGCGCCTCAAGGAGGAGCTCGGCGACCAGGTCAAGATCGTGGCCGCGGAGCCGATGCAGGGCGAGCCGGTCCAGGGACTGCGCTCGCTCGATGAGGGCTTCATCCCGCCGATCATCGACCTGTCGCTGCTCGACCGCAAGATCTTCGTCACGAACAGCGACGCCATCGTGTTCACGCGCAGGCTCCTCGACGAGGAGGGCCTGTTCTGCGGCGTCTCCTCCGGCGCGATCGCGCGGGTCGCGGTGAGGATCGCCTCCGAGCTCGACGAGGGCAACGTGGTCTTCGTCGTCGCGGACGACGGTTGGAAGTACCTCTCTTCGGGCATCTACACGCGTCCCGTCGAGGAGATCGAGGACCTGGACGCCACCGTCTGGTGGTAGACCGCCGGACGGCGCTGGCGGGCGGCGCGCTGCTGCTCGCCGGTTGCGGCTCGAGCACGCTGCGCTCCAAGGTCAAGAAGGGCGCCAAGGTCACCCCCAGCGACGTCGACATCCTCAACCGGCTGCTCGAGGTCGAGTACTACGCGATCGCGGCGTACACGGCCGGGACACCGTTCCTGTCCCACCACGACAGAGACGCCGCCAAGCAGCTGCTCGGCCAGGACGTCACCCACGCCAGCACGCTCGCCGGCCTGATCAAGCAGGGCGGCGGAAAGGCGGTCAGCCCTCAGCCGAGCTATGACCTCGGGCGTCCGTCTGCTCCCGAGATCCTGGCCCTTCTGCACACGCTCGAGGGCCGGCAGCTGGATGCGTACCTCGCGATGATCCCGTTGCTGTCTCCGGGGCGCCTGCGCTCCACGGCGGCCGCGATCATGGCCAACGATGCCCAGCACCTCGCGGTGCTCCGGGTGGCGCTCGGCCGTCCGCCCGTTCCGTCGCCGCTGGCGAGCGGCAGAGAGTGAGGACCGCCGTGGATTGCAGCAGCACCAGGCGGGAGCTGGTCGGCTCGGCGATGGCCGCCGCCGTCGGCGCATCGGGACTGCTCGGAGCCGACCTCGCCGAGGCCGCCGCGGCTCCGCGCAGCGACGCCGGCGTGCTCTGGCGGACGCTGAAGATCGAGCGGCTGGTGGTGATCGCCTACCGGGAGGTGCTTTCCTCCGGCACGCTCTCGCCGGCGAACACCCACAAGGTCCAGGCGATCCTCGGCCAAGAGCTCCAGCACGTGGCGATCGTCGAGCGCGCGCTGAAGAAGCTCGGCGGCACCCCGCCGCCCGCGCCGCGCGATCTCCCGGCGGCACAGCGCGCGCTGGCATCCCATCACGTGACTGCGAGCCTCACCGACCTCCACACCCAGACGCAGTGCCTGAGGCTGCTCGTCGACACCGAGACCCTGGCCGAGGATGCCTACTTCGTGGCGATCGAGAAGCTGATGGACCCCGCACTCCTGCGGCTGTGCGCCCAGATCATGGGATGCGAGGCGCAGCACTGGACCGTGCTGAGCTCCGCCCGCCACGGGGACATCAAGATCACCGTGCCGTACCCATTCGTGGGCGGTCCCACCTAGACACTAGTAGCCTCGACCCGGGATGAGGATTCCGCGCGAGCTCTACGAGCAGATGATCGAGCACGCGCGCCAGGTGGCTCCGAACGAGTGCGTCGGGCTGATCGCGTCGCGCAACGGGGACGTCGAGAAGCTCTATCGCGCCACCAATGCGGCGGCCAGCCCGCTGCGGTTCGAGATCGACGGCTCGGAGCAGATCCGCTATCACAACGACATCGAGGACGCGGGACTCGAGCTCGGGGCGATCTACCACTCGCACACGCGCACCGATCCCGTGCCGTCGCAGACCGACATCAGCTTCGCGGCCGGGTGGCCCGGGGTGCTGTGGGTGATCGTCGGGCTCGCTACCGGTGAACCCGAGGTGCGCACGTGGAGCATCGACGGCGCCCGCGTCAGCGAGGCTGAGCTAGTGGTGGAGTGATGGGCGCCGAGCGGCTGGTGTGCGTCGGCTGCGGCGCCTCGTACCCGGCCTCCGAGCACTTCTGTCCCGCCTGCGGGCTGCCGCTGACCCACGAGGCGGCGCCGGGCGGCGAACCGGTATCCGAGCGCCACCGGCTGGCCCGGAAGATCAAGCCCCAGCTGGCCGAGGGGGATCTGGTCAGGGTGGCCGGCGCTCGCAATCAGGCCGAGGGCGAGTTCATCCAGGGGCTGCTGCTGGAGGAAGGGGTGCCGAGCGTGCTCCGGCGCACCGCAGGTTTCGATGTGCCCGACTTCCTGGCGGCGGGGCCCCGGGACGTGCTCGTTCCGCAGTCGGGGGTCACCACGGCCCGCGAGGTGCTGCTCGAGGCTGAGCTGATCGGACCGGAGTCCCGCCCGTCGCCGGTGGCGCCGGTGCGCTTGCTGGTGGGGCTGCTCGCCGCGCTCGGCGTGGGCGCGCTCGTGATCTGGGGAATCAGCGCACTGCTTCGCTGAGCGGCGGCTCAGGTGCCGCTCGCCACCCGCGCGAGGTGCGCGCGCCACGCGCCTTCGGTGTGATTGAACGGGCGGTTGTCGAAGGCCTCGGTGAGGGCCGCCCGGGGCCCATCGGGGTGGAGCCTGCACGCGAACCTCGCGGCCGCCTCGTCGCCCTGCTCGCGGGCGAGCAGGTCGATCACGGTGCCGCCGAGCAGCAGCGCGTCGCGGACGCCTGGGGGAAAGCTCGGCGCCGGGCCCTCGCGTAGCCGGCGGGCGATCGCGGGCCTGGCGTGCTCGATCTGGCCCGCGAACCAGCGCGCGGAGCCCTCGAGCAGCCATGCCCACCGGAGCTCGGCGGCGATCCGACCTGGTCCCCGCCGGGGAAGGTCGTGATTCGACTCGGCGATCACGCGCCGCGCATACAGCGCGACCGGCGTCAGCTCCAGCATCTCCCGCGAGCCGTGGACTTTGGAGGCCCGGCCGTCGAGGGCCGCCGGCGCCAGCAGGTGGAGCTCGCTTCCACCCGCCCAGCCGGCGAGGTAGCGCCGCGCCGCCGGAGCGGTCACGATCCAGGCCGCGGGGAGGAGCGGCCTGGCCGCCCACAGCGAGGCCGTGCCGGCGTGCAGCACGACCGTGAGCCCGGCCATGTCGATCGGGAAGTAGTCGGCCAGGTCCCGGCGCGCGAGCTCCAGCGAGTGGAGCACGCGCGCGGCCTCGTCACGCTGCGAGGAGTCGTGACGCGCCTTGAACGAGGGTGAGGCGGATTCGACCCAGGTCAGACCATCACCGGCTGGCGGTCCGAGGCGATCGCCGCGATCTCCTCGGATGCCCGCTCGAACTCCTCGTCGGAAAGGACCGGGGTCCCCTCGAACGGAAGCTCGCGCGTGAGCTCGAGCCACGAGCGACAGCCGCCGTACTCGTCCCGGACCTTGACCGTCACCGGCCTCGGGATCCTGTACGTGCGCAGCAGGATCACGTGTAGCGGGTGGCGCCGCTTCCAGGCCAGCCGCTTCTCGGCGTAGTCCGTCGTCCACACGTAGAACGGCGCGAGCCCATCGACCGCGCGCCGGTCCGTGATCGTGTAGTGGGCGGCAACCTCGGCCCAGGCGCGGATCCGCACCCGGTCGGGCTGGGTGACCTCAACGCCGCGGAACAGTGCGTCGGGAGAGGGCTCGTCATCGGCCCAGACTCCCTCCTCCAGCGCCCGCATCAGCTCGGGACGGTGGGATTGGCGCACCAGCTCCGGGTGCTGGTGATCGAACGTCGGATACAGGAAAAAGCGCTCGTGGTCGAGCTTGAAGTGCTTCTCGGGCTCGCGTATTCCACCCTTGCGCAGGGTCAGAAGCTGCTCGCCCTCGGCGAGCGCCCGTACGGTTACGGCCCATTCTTTAAAGGCAATCGGCATATCTCAGTCTCGGGGGACGGCGTTTACGAATCAAGCAGTCCCGCGCGTGCACCTCGGGCCATTGGGGACAACTCCTCGGCGCAACGGCGGCACGGGGACGGACGATTCTACGAAGTTTTCGGGAAAACCCCAAATTTCGCTGCAAATCCGAGAGTTTCGGGCGAAACGCTCGGGCCCCGCGGGCCGGAAACGGTCGGTCCCCCCCGGGGGGTTGGCTACCGAAACCACCTATACGGTGGGTTCCGTAGCCAGGGTCCGCCGCGAGGCCCTCACAACCGGGTTCCGGCGGCCGCCTCGAGCACCTCCATCAGAGCCGCGAAGTCGTCGTCGCCAAGGCCGCGGCCCATGGCGGCGCTCAGGATCTCCCGCGTCATCGCGGCATATGAGAACGGCGCGCCCACGGCCTGGCCCTGCTCCAAGCACAGGCGCACGTCCTTGAGCATGTGCTCGAGCTTGAACAACGTCGTGTAGTCGTGCTCGCGCATCGGCCGAGCCTTCAGCTCGAGCATCGCGGAGGACCCCGAGCCGGCGGCCATCACGGTGCTCAGCGCGTCGAGGTCGACGCCTGAGCGCGCGGCCACCAGCAGCGCCTCGCCGACGACCGCGGCGTTGGTCGCGGCGACCGCGTTGTTGATCAGCTTCACGATCTGCCCGTGACCCAGCGGGCCGGCGTGGACGATCAGCTTGCCCATCGCCTCGAGCACGGGCTTGGCGCGCGCGAAGTCCTCATCGGATCCCCCCGCCATGATCGTCAGCGTGCCGTCCTCGGCCCGCGGCGATGAACCGGTGACCGGTGCATCGAGGAGGTGGAGGGAGCGGGCGGCCAGCGCCTCGCCGATCGCGAGCGTCGCCGCCGGGCCGACGGTTGAGCAGTCGACGCACAGGGTCCCCTCGGAGGCGCCCGTCGCGGCGCCGTCCTCGCCGAGCAGCACGCTCTCGACCTGTGGCCCGTCGACGACCATCGTGATCACAACCTCCGCGGAGGCCGCCGCCTCGGCCGGTGTGCCGGCCCCACTGACGCCCTCGTGCTCCTCACAGAAGCGCTCGGCCGTCGAGGCGGTCCGGTTCCACACCGTCAGCTCGAAGCCGGCCCGGGCGACGTTGGCGGCCATCCGCGAGCCCATGATCCCGAGGCCGAGGAACGCGACGCGGGTCATGACGGCGCACCATACCCGCCGCCGCCGGGGGTTTCGATCCGCAGTCGCTGCCCGGCCTGTAGCCGTCCGGTCGCCTTGGGCGGGAGCTCCTGGCCGTCGAGCAGGTTCCGCCCCGCGGCACCCGCATGTCCGCCGGCGGCGCCGGGCGGGGCATGGCGCCGCCGTTCGGTGATCAGCGAGTAGGTCAGCTCTCGCAGCGCCTCCAGCTCCCGAACCACTCCATTCCCCCCGCTGAAGCGCCCGCGACCCGCCGACTCGCGCCGGAGCGAGTACTCGAGCATCCTCAGCGGGAACTCGAGCTCCAGTGCCTCGATCGGCGTGTTGAGCGTGTTGCTCATCGCCACATGGACTCCGCTCGGGCCCTCGGCATCGGGGCACGCGCCCTGTCCGCCGCCGATCGTCTCGTAGTAGACGACGTCCTCGTCGCCGAGCGACAGGTTGTTCATCGTCCCCTGGCCGAGCGCCCATCCGAACGAGCGCAGGACCACGTCGGCGACGCGGGAGGACGTCTCGACGTTCCCGCCCACGACGGCCGGGGCCGCGCCAGGATCGCCGGCTGGGCGCCGCGCGTTCAACAGCGAGCCCTCGGGGGCGATCACCTCGACCGGCCGGTAGGCGCCGGAGCTCGGGGGGATGTCGGGATCGGTGAGCACGCGGACCGCGAAGTAGCAAGCGGACCGGGTCACCGCGAGCGGGCAGTTGAGGTTGCCCTCGTGCTGCACCGCGCTGCCGGTGAAGTCGAGCGTCAAGCGGTCGTCTTGGACCGTCGCCTCGAGCACGATCTCGAGATCTCCCTCGATCGCCTCCAGCACGTCTCGCGCGGTGCGCGCGCCGTCGGGGAGCGCCGCGATGCAGGCCCGTGTGCGGCGCTCCGCGTACTCGAGCACCGCGTCGAACGCCTCCGTCAGGACATCCGCGCCCACGCGCTCGTGCAGTTCCCCCAGCCGGCGCACGCCGACCCGGGTGGCCGCGAGCTGCGCGCGCAGATCCGCCCGGCGCTGCTCGGGCTGGCGCATCTGCGGCACCAGCTCGGCGATCGCCGCCTCGTCGAGGACGCGCGGCTCGATCACCACGCCCTCATCCGCGAGCCTGCGGCTGTCGGCCGGCATCGACCCCGGGGTGGGGCCGCCAACGTCGGCGTGGTGGGCTCGATTGGCGGCGAACGCGACCAAGTCGCCGCGCGCGAACACCGGCTCGATCACCGTGATGTCGGGTAGATGGGTGCCGCCCTGGTAGGGGTCGTTGAGGATCCAGCACCGGCCCGGGGCGTGCTCGAACTCCAGCACCGCCCGCACCGCCGCCGGCATCGCTCCGAGGTGGACAGGGATGTGCTCGGCCTGCATCACCATCCGGCCGCGAGCGTCGAACAGCGCGGTCGAGGCGTCCCTGCGCTCTTTGATGTTCGCCGAGTGAGCGGAGCGGATCAGGACCGCGCCCATCTCCTCGCAGATGGCGCGCATCGCCCCGGTCAGCACCTGGAGCTCGACCGGGTCGATCATCGCGCGCGGTCCATCCGGATGGTGCCCGTGGGGTCGACGCCGGCGCTCCAGCCCGGCGGAACGAGCAGCGTCGACTCGGCCAGCTCGACGACCGCCGGCCCCGCGATCCGCGTGCCCGCATCGGGGGACCCGGCGATCACCTCGAGCTCGAGCCGCTCGCCGGCGATCGTCGCGGGCCGGCGGCCGCGCCGGACCGGCTCGCCGTCGCCGTCGGCCGCCAGGGCGACCTCCGCGCCCGAGCTCGTCGCGGTCACGCGGACTGTGACCAGCTCCAGCGACTGCTCGGGATCTCGATACCCGTACCGGCTCTCGTGCTCCTCCTCGAAGGCCTGCCGCAGCTCCTCCGGGGACGGGGCCGCCCCGGCGGCAATCGGGAGCTCGAACGATTGGCCGCGGTAGCGCAGCTCATAGGTGGCCCGCAGCTCGGCTTGGGCCTCCCCGAGCGCGCGGCGCGCCTGCCCGCCGAGCTCCTCGACGGCGGACGCGATCGCGTCCGCGGTCAGGGCCTCCCCGGTCAGCAACACTGTCCGCTGAGAGTCTCGCCGGCGTGGCGAGACCACCAGGCCGAGCGCCGCGAGCACGCCCGAGGCACGCGGGCACAGGACCCTCCCGATTCCCAGCTCGTCCGCGATCTGCGCCGCGTGGAGCGGGCCGGCACCGCCGAACGCGAGCAGCGCATAGTCGCGCGGGTCGATGCCCCTCTGCACGGTGACAACCCGCAGCGCCCGGACCATCTCGGCGTTGGCTACGCGGATGATCCCCTCGGCGCAGGCGATCGGATCGAGCTCGAGTGCCGCGGCGAGAGCGCCGATCGCGGCCTCCGCGGCTTCGGGGTCGAGCTCGACGCCGCCCGCCAGCGGTGCCTCGGTACCCAGGTACCCAAGCAGCACGTTCGCGTCGGTGACCGTCGGCTCCGTGCCGCCGCGCCCGTAGCACGCCGGTCCCGGGTCGGCGCCCGCGGAGCCGGGCCCGACGCGCAGCGCCCCGCCGGGATCGCGCCATGCGATCGAGCCTCCGCCCGCTCCGACGGTGTGTACCGCGAGCATCGGAAGCGCGATCGGCCTGTCCGCGACCTCGCCGGCGCTGTGCTCGCGCACCGCTCCGTCATCGACGACGCAGACGTCGCAGGACGTCCCGCCCATGTCGAAGCAGAGCGCGCGGGGCTCATCGGCCGCGCGCGCCACGAACGCGGCTCCGGCCGCGCCGCCGGCGGGGCCCGAGAGCACCGTCCAGGCGGCGTGACTGGCCGCCGCATCGAGGTCGATCAGCCCTCCGTTCGACTGCATGATCGACGGCTCGGGAGCCCCGAGCTCTTCGGCGCGGGCCCGCATGCGCTCCAGATACGAGGCCAGCAGAGGAGATATGGCGGCATCGATCTCGGTGGTGGCTGCGCGCTCGTACTCCCTGAAGGTGCCGACGACCTCATGGGAGAGCGAGACGTGAACGTCGGGGAGCTCCGCTCGCAGGGTGCGCTCGAGCTCGAGCTCGTGGTCCGGATGACGGTAGGAATGAAGCAGCACCACGGCGACCGACTCCACCTCCGCCTCGCGCGCCTGGCTGGCCAGCCAGCCAGCATGGTCGGGGGCCAGCGGGGTGACAGGCCCCTCGGGCCTCATCCGCTCCCGCGCGCCGAACCGCAGGTCGTCGGGCACGAGCGGCGCGGGCCTCGCCGCGCATAGCCGGTAGAGCTCGGCACGGCTCTGGCGGGCGAGCTCGACGATGTCGGTGAAGCCCTCGGTCGCGATCAGCGCCGTGCGCGCTGCCCGTCCCTCCAGCAGCGCGTTCGTGGCCACGGTCATCCCGTGGGAGAACCGCTCGATCTCCTCCGCCCTGCGCCCGGCGCGCTCCAGCACGGCCTCGATCGCGGCCAGCACTCCCTCGGACTGGTCCTGCGGGGTGGTCGGCGCCTTGGCGGTGAGGAGCCGGCCGCCGAGCGCGAGCACGGCGTCCGTGAAGGTCCCGCCCACGTCGACGCCCAACAACATCGGGCGCGACGTTATAGGAGGCCCCGCCGGCCACGGGGCCTCTTGGGGTTACGCGGCCATAGCCTCGGCTTCGAGCTCCTCCGTCTCCGCCAAGTGCTGGTGCGACGGGCAGTACCCGTTGTGGGGAAGCGGCATCCGCTGACACGGCGTCCCCTTGCGGGTGCTCGCGCGGCACTGAAGCGGGTTCCCGTAAGCGTCGAACCCATTCTGTGGCAGCCGGCGTAGGAACTCGTCCGCCAGCGCCAGGTAACGCTCGACGACGCTCAGCACACGTAGCTGAGCGCTCATCGGGAAATACGCCCGGACGTCGTTGAACAGAGTCCTCGACGGGTGGGCGAAGTAACGGCGATCGGTCGCGAGCCGCTCAATCGCTGCCTCACACGCGCGCAGAACACGCTCGTGATTGGCGTGGGCGTCGACCGTGTGGGGATCTTCAATGATCTCCTCGGCCAGCTCGCGATAGATCGCTCGACTGAACCTGTACATGCAGTCCTCACGACTCCTTTCGGCCCCTGCCAGGGCACATCCGTTAATGGCGGCGATTCTCTCTCTGCCTTGTGAAGCTCACGAGGCGCTAAGAGTTAACGCGGCGTTAAGTGGAAACTTGTGCTGGGCGCGGGTCACGTCCAGACCTCGAGGCGCGGCTCTGCCCCCCGCGTCGTGACGTGGCGAGAGTCGAACGCGGGGTCGAGCGACGGAAAGTCGCGGCGCTGATGCGCGCCGCGGCTCTCCGTCCGCGCGAGCGCCGAGCGGGCGATCAGGGCCACCAGCGGATGCGGATCCTCCGCGAGCGCGCGCAGCCCGTCGCCGTCGCGCTCCAGCCCGGCGTAGCGCCACAGCGCCTGACGACTCTCAGGCGACGGGGCCGGGGGCGGCGCGATGCTCGGATCCGCACCGAGCAGCGCCGTCCGGTCCGGGGGCGGCTCGCGCGACGCCGCGCGGGCTGCGCGCCGCCCGAACACGAAGCACTCGGTGAGCGAGTTCGACGCCAGCCTGTTCGCGCCGTGCAGCCCGGTGCATGAGCACTCACCGACGGCGAACAGCCCCGGCAACGTCGCCCGGCCCTCCAGATCGGTGACGATCCCGCCCATCATGTAGTGGGCGGCGGGGGCCACCGGGACGAGCTCACGCTCCGGATCGATTCCGGCTCGCCGGAGCGCCTCGACGACATTCGGGAACAGCGCCGGGTCGACGTCGCGCATGTCGAGGCCGACCGAGCTGGAGCCGGTGAGCGCCATCCGGCGCTGGACCGCGCGAGCGACCTCGTCGCGCGGCGCCAACTCGTCGACGAACCGCTCGCCTGCGGCGTCGACGAGGAGGGCGCCCTCGCCACGGACCGCTTCGGTGACGAGAAAGCCGTCCGCGCCGTTTGAGGCCGCGACCGCCGTGGGGTGGAACTGGACGAGCTCCAGATCGGCGAGCTCCGCGCCGGCGGTGGCCGCCAGCAGCAGGCCGCCGCCCACGGCGCCGGGTGGGTTCGTGGTGCGCGCCCACAGGGCCGCCGCGCCGCCGGTCGCGAGCACGGTGGCGGCGGTGGCGATCCGCCGGCCGTCGTCCAGGAGGACTCCCTGGCACCGGCCGTCTGCGACCAGCAGCGCGATCGCCCGTCGGCCCTCGAGCACCGCGACGCGGCGGTCCTCGGCGACGAGCGCGCTCAGCTGCCGGATCAGCCGCTGGCCGGTGGCGGCTCCTCCCGCATGCACGATCCGCCTGGCCGAGTGGCCGCCCTCCAGACCGAGGGCCAGCCGGCCGCGGCGGTCGGCGTCGAACGCCACGCCCAGCCGCGCCAGATCCTCGACTGCCGCCGGCGCCTCGTCGCACAGCACCCGGGCGGCGGACTCCCGCACGGCGCCGCGCCCCGCGGCGATCGTGTCGGCCAGATGCAGCTCAGGGCCGTCGCCGGGCGCCAGCGCGGCGGCGAGCCCGCCCTGGGCCCAATACGTCGAGGACTCGGCGAGCGCGGTAGCGGAGACCAGCGTCACCGCGGCGCCCTGGCGGGCGGCGCGCAGCGCGGTGTAGAGCCCGGCGGCGCCGGCTCCGACGACGGCAACCTGGGCCTCGAGCGACTCCAATGCCGAGTACGGTACCCGCGATGTCGAGCGTGTTCCTCGAGCACCCCAGCTCGTTCGAGCACGACACGGGCGGTCACCCCGAGCAGCCCGCACGGATCGCGGCGATCCAGCGCGAGCTCGATCAGCGCAGCTGGCTCGGGTTCGAGCGCATCCGCTCGCCGGCGGTCGACCGCGACGTCCTCACCGCCGTGCATCCCGAGGCCTATGTCGAGTCGATCGAGCGACTCTCAGAACGTGGTGGCGGGGCGCTCGACCTCGACACCGTCGCCAGCGCCGGCTCGTGGGGCGCGGCCCTGCACGCCGCCGGCGGCGCGGTCCGGATGGTCGAGATGCTGCTCGACGGAGAGGCGGAGCGCGCCTTCAGCGCCCACCGTCCGCCCGGTCACCACGCGGTCCGGGCTCGCGCGATGGGCTTCTGCCTGTTCAACAACGTGGCGGTCGCGGCCCGGTTCGCGCTCGACGCGCGGGGGCTCGATCGGGTGATGATCGTCGACTGGGACGTTCACCACGGCAACGGAACGAACGACATCTTCCATTCCTCGCCGGAGGTGCTGTTCGTCTCGATCCACCAGTGGCCGCTGTACCCGGGCTCAGGCGCGGCGTCCGACGTCGGCGCTGGCGACGGCGAGGGGTTCACCGTCAACCTGCCGGTGCCGGCGGGGACCGGCGACGACGCGTACCGGTCGCTCGTCCAGGGCATCGTCGTCCCGCTGGCCGGCGAGTACCGCCCGCAGCTCGTGTTGATCTCCGCCGGCTACGACGCCCACCGCGACGATCCGCTGGCCGACTGCGGAGTGACCGAGGAGGGCTTCGCCGCGATGACGCTCGCGATCCGGGACGCCGCGGACTCCGTCGGCGCACCGCTCGGATGCGTGCTCGAGGGCGGGTACGCGCTGGGCGCCCTGGCCCGATCGGTGGCGGCGACGATGGAGGCGATGGTCGAGGCTCACGCTGTATCGCCGCCGCTCGTCGCGGACGGCGCGCTCGTGGAGGATGCGCGTGGGCGGCTGTCGCGCTGGTGGCCCGTGCTCGCCTAGCGCGGGAGGCTGACGAGTGCGATCAGCCCGGCGATCACCACGATCCCGACGACCACCGCGACGATGGCGACCGGCGCTCGCCAGTCCGGCGGCCGGTGGAGCACGGTTCCCGCCGCGCCGCACTCGACGCACCACTCCTGGTCTGGCTCCAGCGGCGCGCCGCACGCGGCGCACCGCCTGCCCGGGGACGCCGATGCGGGCTGGCTCAAAGCTCCCGCCCGCACCACGAGCAGTACCTGTCGGAGCTCCCGTGGACCGTTCCGCACGACGGGCAGGCCCCGCCGATCCCGGGTTCGCGCAGCTCGGTGAGCGATCGTCCATCGTCCAGCGCCTGCTGGAGCGCGCGCAGCTCGCGATCGGTCTCCGCCGCCGCCTCGACCTTGGCCTTCACCACGTCTGGCTTCTCTCGCCCGAAGCGATGGAGCTCGACGAGGAACCCGCCGATGTCTCGCAGCTGAAGCTCCCGCAGTCGTCGCAGATACCGCGCCCGGCGCCGCGTTCGACTGCGCTCGCGCAGGCCGTTCATGGGGCTCATCGTAAGCCCGGTGTTACTCGACCAGCTCACGCCAGGCGCCCACGACACGCTCCGCCATCCGGTCGGTCGAGTAGCGCTCGGCGCGTGCGCGCCCTTCGACGCGCGGATCGGCTGCGTCGAGATGGGGCGCGAGCGCCGTGCGCCATGCGGCCGCGTCGAACGGTCCGCAGTAGGTGCCCTCGATCCCGTCGAGCGCCTCGGGCGCGATCCCCACGTCCGTCGCCAGCACCGGCACGTCGCACGCCAGCGCCTCGAGCGCGGCCAGCCCGAAGCCCTCCCGCTCGGAGGTCACGAGCACGGCGTTCGACGCGTTGACCCACAGCGGCACCTCCGCGGGATCGACGTCGCGCAGCACGAGCAGATCGGTGCCGCCTGCGACCTCGGCGGCGCGGTCGTAGCGCTTCTCGGGACGGGCCGGGTCGGCGGGGAACAGGAGGTAGGGGCGGCCGGGGGACAGGCCGAGCCGGCGGCGCGCCTCATCGCGCGCGATCGGAGCGAAGCGGGTCGTGTCGACGCCGGCCGGCAGCACGGCGGTGCGGCGGCGGGACGCCCAACCGGGCAGGGCCGCGAGCAGTGGAGTCGACACGGCGGCGACGAGGTCCATGAACGGCAGCGCCGCCAGCGTCAGCTTGCGTGAACGGGGGTGCGCCAGATCGGTTCCGTGCAGCGTCACCGCGCTCGCCCGCCCGCGCGCCGCGAGCGCTGGCCACGCGGTGAGGCCGAAGTGGGCGTGGACGACGTCGAAGCGCTCCCGGCGCGGGCGGGCGCGGAGCTCTCGCGCGGCCCGCGCGTAGGCCCGCGTGCTGCCGGGGTCGAAGGCGAAGACCTCGACCTCGAGCTCGGGGATCCGGCGCAGGGCCTCGACCTGGTCGCGAACGAACGATCCCAGCACCGGATGGGCCGGCGACGGGTACATGTTGGTGACGATCAGCGCGCGCATCGGTGAAGCGTCGTCAGATCCGGACGCTAACCGACCGGATCTGACGACACTTCGCGCGGCGCCGGCCCCGTCTGCCACCATCCACCCGATGGTCCCTCGCCCCCAGGACCCGGTCGCCGTGTTCGATTCCGGCGTCGGCGGGCTCACCGTGCTCCACGAGCTGCTCGTGTCGCTGCCGACCGAGGACTACATCTACCTCGGCGACACGGCGCGCTTCCCGTACGGCGAACGGACTCCCGGGGAGCTGCGCGCGTATTCGATCGAGATCGCCGAGCATCTGCTGGACGCCGGGGCGAAGCTGCTGGTGGTCGCGTGCAACGCCGCCAGCTCGGCTGCGCTGGACGCCCTCGAGGATCACCTCCGAGCCACCGGGCGCGACGTCGACGTGATCGGCGTCGTCGCTCCGGCTACCCAGCTCGCGGTGGCCGGCAGCCACACCGGCCGGCTGGGGCTTCTGGCCACGCCCGCGACGGTCGAAAGCGGTGCGTACGAGCGCGCGGTCGCACAGGCCGATCCCCACGTGCAGCTGGAGAGCGTGGCCTGCCCCGACCTGGCGCCCATCATCCAGAACGGCTCGTCGTTCGATGCCGACGTGGTCCAGACCGTGCGCGCGTACTGCGCCCCGCTTCGGGCCGCCGGCGTTGACACGGTGATCCTCGGCTGCACGCACTATCCGCTGGTCGCGCCGCTCTTGCAGCGGATCCTGGGGCGAGGGGTGACGCTGGTCACCTCGGGTAGCGGCGTGGCGCGCGGCGCGGAGCGGGCGCTGGCCTCCCGCGGGCTGCTCAACCCGCGGGCCGAGGAGGGCGCCTACCGCTTCCGGTGCACGGCCGACGTCGAGTCGTTCAAGGCGCTCGGCACGAGGTTCCTGCAGATGCCGCTCGGGGACGTGATCCACGTGGGCCTCGCCGAGCGGGTAGCGGCATGAGCCCACCGGAGCGCAGTTACGGCCGCGCACCCGACGTGGCGCGGCCGACGGTGATCGAGCCGGACTTCGTCCGCCCCGCGACGGGGTCGGCGCTGATCTCGGTCGGCGAGACCCGGGTGATCTGCACCGCCTCGGTCCAGGAGAGCGTGCCCCGGTGGCTGATGGGCTCCGGTCGGGGCTGGGTCACGGCCGAGTACGGGATGCTCCCCGCCTCGACGGGCGAGCGCAAGCAGCGCGACATCAGCCGGGGGCGCCTGGATGGCCGGACCGTCGAGATCCAGCGGCTGATCGGCCGATCGCTGCGCGTGGTGGTCGATTTCGAGGCGCTCGGGGAGCGGGGTATCTACGTCGACTGCGACGTGCTCCAGGCCGACGGCGGCACCAGGTGCGCCTCGATCACCGGCGGAATGGTCGCGCTGCGCCTAGCCTGCGATCGGCTGGTGGCCGACGGCAAGCTCGAGCGCTCGCCGCTGACCGGCACCGTCGCGGCGACCTCGTGCGGGATCGTCGACGGCGTCCCCCTGCTCGACCTCGACTACTCCGAGGACTCGACCGCGGAGGTCGACGCCAACGTGGTGATGACCGGCGAAGGCGGCCTGGTGGAGGTTCAGGCCACGGCCGAGCGGACGCCCCTCTCCCGGGCGCATCTCGACGAGCTCCTCGGGCTGGCGGCCGGAGGCATCGATGCGCTTCACGCGGTGCAGGAACAGGCGGTCGCGCTCGCCGCGCGATGAGCTCCGCGGACGTCTCGTCGCTGGTTCTCGGGACCCGAAATCCACACAAGGTCAGGGAGATCGAACGGCTGCTGGCTCCGGCGGGCATCGCCGTCGAGCCCCTGCCCGAGGGGATCGAGCTCCCGCCGGAGGAGGGCGCCACCTTCGCCGACAACGCGCTTCCCAAGGCCCGCGCCGCGGCGGACGCGACGGGCAGGCCGGCGATCGCCGATGACTCGGGGATCGAGGCGGACGCGCTGGATGGCGGTCCGGGCGTCCGCTCCGCCCGGTACGCCGGCCATGAGGCGACCGACGAGCAGAACCTCGAGAAGCTGTTACGTGAGGTTCCGGCCGGCGATCGCCTTCGCTACGTGTGCGCGCTCTCGTTCGTCGACCCCGAGCGCGGCATCGAGCGTACGTTCATCGGCGAGTGCGCCGGGCGGCTGGCCGCCGACCCGCGCGGCGCCCGCGGATTCGGCTATGACCCGGCGTTCATTCCGGACGAGGGGCCGGACGCCCGCACGATGGCGGAGCTCGCCGACTCGGCGAAAGACGAGATCAGCCACCGCGGCCGGGCGGTCCGGGAGCTCTTGAGATGGCTGCGAACCTGAGCGGCACCTCGCCAGAGGTCAAGCTGCGCACGGCCACCCTGTCGATCGTCTCGAATTCGACGCTGATCCTGCTCAAGGTGATCGCCGGGACCCTCACGGGATCGGTGGCGATCCTGACGGAGGCGGTCCACTCGAGCATCGACCTGATCGCGTCGGTGGTGGCGTTCTTCTCCGTGCGGAAGGCGGGCGAGCCGGCCGACGAGACCCACCGGTACGGTCACGAGAAGCTCGAGAACCTGGCGGCCGCAATCGAGGGCATCCTGATCCTGGTCGGCTCCGCCGTGATCGCGTTCGAGGCGATCAGGCGGCTGATCCGGGGCGGGCAGCTGCAGCTGGTGGGTGTGGGGATCTCGGTCGTGGGGTTCTCGATGGCCGTCAACCTGGTCGTCTCAGGGGTGATCGCGCGCACCGCCCGGCGGACCGACTCCCCCGCGCTCGAGGGCGATGCCGCCCACCTGCGGACCGACGCGCTCACCTCCGCGGGAGTGCTGGTGGCCCTGGCCCTGGTTCAGATCACGGGCGCCCAATGGCTGGATCCCGTCGTCGCGCTCATTGTCGCCGCGTCGATCGTCACGACCGGGGTCCGGCTGCTCCTGCGGTCCTCCAGGGTCCTGGTCGACGAGGCGCTGCCGGCGGACGAGGTTGGGATGATCCGGAAGGCGATCGAGGAGTTCGCGGGCAGGGGTGTGGTGGGCTACCACGAGCTCAGGACACGCCGCGCGGGATCGCGGCGCTACGTCGACCTGCACGTCCAGTTCCGCGAGGGCACGTCCCTGGAGAGCGCTCATCGGACCGCCCACGAGCTCCAGGAGGAGATCGGCTCGCGCCTCGGCGATGCCGACGTCCTGATCCACCTCGAGCCTGAAGATCGGGTGCGTCCCGGCCAGGAGCTCAGAGCAGGTTGATCGCGGCGCAGACCGCCACGGCCAACGTGACGCCCGCGTATCCGAGATATCCCTGGAGGATCAGGACGAGGACGGCGACGAGCAGGACCAGCACGGTCGCGAGCCACGGGATTCGGGTCAGGTCCACGGGCCTATTCTCCTAACGCGCCCGGAGGCCACGCCATCAGCTCGACCAGATAGCCGGCCGGATCGCGGACGTAGGAGCGCGGCGATCCCCAGTGCGCGCGGCGGGGCTCGACGCGGTGCCCCGCGGCCTCGAGCCCCTCGACGGTCGCGGCGTAGTCGGCGACCACGACGCCGATGTGTCCCGAGGGCCGTCGCTCGGCGACCGCGGCCTCGTCGACGAACATCAGATGGATCTGGCTCCCGCCAGTCCCGCCAGTCCCGCCGGTCCCGCCGGTCCCGCCGGTCCCGCCGGTCCCGCCGGTCCCGGCGCGCTCGAGCCACACCGCGCGGCCCTCGATCCCGGGGGGCGCAGGCACCGGCTCGAACCCGAGTTGCCCGTAGAACCGAGAGCAGCTCTCGAGCTCGGAGGGCAGGATCTCCCTGGTGACGTGCTGGATGACGGGGTAAGAAGTGCGCAAATTGCGAAGAATCCGTAGGTGGTAGGAGTGTTCGAATCCCCTATGAATGGAGAGAATTGCGCGATTCGGGAGGGGGAGAGGTCCGGATCGTCCGGACCCGCTGTTAGCGTCGGGAATTCCTACCACCCACTGAGGAGGGAGCAAGTGACCAAGAACGAGTTCGTGGACCAGATCGCAGACCGCGCCGGCTTGAGCAAGAGGGACGCTGCGGCCGCGGTCGACGCGTTCCTCGAAACAGTCGAGGGTGCGCTCTCTCGTGGAAGCGAGGTGTCCTTCTCGGGCTTCGGGAAGTTCAGCGTCTCGCACCGCAGCGCCCGCGAGGGCCGCAACCCTGCGACGGGTGAGCGCATTCAGATCGCCGCCTCGCGGGTGCCGAAGTTCAGTGCGGGAGCGGGGCTGAAGAAGGCGGTCAAGTAGCGCTGCTGCTCGGCGACCGTCTCGCTGGCCAGGTCGCGTTTGGCGACCGGCTCGCCCGACACGTCGCCTCGCGCGAGTCACAGCTGATCCTGGGCCTGGACCCGGATCCTGCACGGCTGTGGCCTCGCGCCCTCGAGCTCATCGCCGAGGACGGCCGCGCGCCCGCGGGGAGCCCCCCGACCGAGGATCCCCGCGCGCCCGCGGGCGGGGGCGCTGCGGCCACCCCTGCGTCCCGGGCCGCGCAGGCCGTCGAGGCCCATTGCGCGCTCGTCATCGACGCGGTGGGCGAGCACTGTGCCGGAGTGAAGCTCCAGGTCGCCTGCTTCGAACGGCTCGGCGCGCCCGGTTGGGACGCGCTCGCACGCGTCGCGGAGCACGCGCGTGACCGGGATCTGCTGGTGATCGCCGACGCGAAGCGGGGCGACATCGACATCACCGCCGCCGCCTACGCGCAGGCGTTCTTCGGCGAGACCCCTACCTCGTTCGGCCCGGTTCCGGGACTTGGCGCCGACGCCATGACGGCCAACCCGCTGCTCGGGGAGGACTCGCTCGCGCCGCTCCTCGCCGCGGCCCGGGAGCGCGGCAGCGGCCTGTTCGTGCTCGTGCGCACCTCGAATTCGGGGGCGAGCGACGTCCAGGAGCTGGAACTGGCGGACGGACGGTCCGTCGCCGAGCGTCTGGCGGAGATGGTCGATCAGCTCGGGGCGGTGGGCGAGTCGGGAATCGCGGACGTCGGTGCGGTCGTGGGCGCGACGGCTCCGGAGCGAGTGGCGACGCTCCGCGAGCGAATGCCGCACGCGAGCTTCCTGATCCCGGGTGTCGGCGCGCAGGGAGGCGCGATCGAAGAGCTCTCCGCAGCCTTCGCGCCGGGGCCCGCCGGGGGGCTGATCGCGGTCTCGCGCGGCATCGTCGCGGCGCACGAGCGAGTCGGGGGAGATCCGGCCGTAGCCGCCGCCGGAGAGGCCGCAGCGTTGCGAAAGCGAGCCTGGTCGCTAGCGGCCTGACGGATCCCACGGTGGCGGCATGGTGGCCTGCAGTAACCGGATCTGCGGCGAGCGCGCCGGTATGATCGCCCGGCGATGGTCACCCGGAATCGTGGCCGCTACCTGGCGCCGATCGCGATTCTGATCGTGATCGCAGTCGCGGTCCTGATCGTGCAGGGAGAGCTCGGGTCAAAACACCATGCCCGGCGGCGGGCCGGCGATAACAGCCGGCCGGCCCGGCGCTCGCGCGCCAAGGCGGCGACGTTCTACGTGATCAAGTCCGGCGACAGCCTCTCGAGCATCTCGGTGAGGACCGGTGTGTCCGTCCCCCGGCTCGAGTCGCTGAACCCGAAAATCGATCCGGCAGCCCTACGGACCGGTCAGCGCCTGAGGCTCCGTCAGTGAGCCCTCGCAGGCGGGCGATCGGGGCGCTTGCGGCGTGCGCCGTGGCGTCGGTTGCGCTGTTCCCGGCACCCGGGCTCGCGGCTTCGCCGCCCAGCGTCCACGCGGCTTCGCCGCCCAGCGTCCACGCGCCGTCGCCGCCCAGCGTCCACGTCCGGGCCGCCGCGCTGATCGAGGCGACCACCGGCCGGCGCTTGTATGGGATGAACGCGGGAGCCGAGGTTCCGATTGCCTCGGCCACGAAGCTGATGACGGCGCTGGTCGTGCTCCGGCACGCGCGCCTGGATCAGCTGCTTCGCGCGCCGGTGTACCAGCTCCCGGCGGTCGACTCCCAGATCGGGCTGCAGCCGGGCCAGCGGATGACCATCAGGGATCTGCTGATCGCGATGATGCTCCCGAGCGCCGACGACGCCGCCCAGGACCTCGCGTACAACGTCGGTGGCGGGTCGGTGTCGCGCTTCGTGGCGATGATGAACGCGGAGGCGGCGCGGCTCGGTCTGGCTCACACCCACTACTCGACGCCGGTCGGGCTGGACACGCCGGGCAACCACTCGACCGCCGACGATCTCGTCACGCTGGCGCAGTACGTGCTCGGCAGCCAGCCGTTCCTGCGCCACGTGGTGGCGATGCCGACCGCGCAGATCAAGGTCGGTGGGGAGATCCGCAAGGTGACCAATCTGAACGGGCTGGTGGGGCGCGTCCCGTGGGTCGACGGCATGAAGACCGGCCACACGCTCGACGCGGGTTACGTGCTCGTCGGCTCGGGCCACCGCGACGGCATGACGCTGATCAGCGCGGTACTCGGCGCCAGCAGCGAGTCCGCACGGGAGGCCGACACGCTGATCCTGCTCAATTGGGGGTTCGCCAACTTCCGCCTCGTCGCCCCGGTGGCATCGGGACAGGTCGTCGCGAGCCGCCCCGTGAAGGGCCGGAGAGGCCTCCGGGCGGCGCTGCTGGCGGCGGCCCCCTTCAGGCGAGTGGTCTCCCGCACGACGCCCGTCACCACGGTCGTGCACGCGCCGAGCGTCCTGGAGGGACCGTTGCGAAAGGGCGCCGCCGTGGGCAACCTGGTTGTTCTGGCGGGGAACGTGCCGGTGGCCAGGATCCCGCTGAGGCTCGCCGGAGCGGTCCCCGCGCCGCCGTCCAGCTCGACGGCCACCACGATCGCCGGACCGTTTACGCTTGTGGTGGTCGTCCTGCTGCTCGGCGTGGCCGTCCTCAGGGGCCGGCGAGAGCGGCTAACGGCACGGCGGGCTGCAGGCCAGCAGCAAGAATGATCATCACCGTCACGCTCAACCCGGCTCTGGACAAGACGCTGGAGGTGCCGAACTTCACGCCCGGCCGCCGGCACCGGACCGTGGACCAGGTGACAATGCCCGGAGGCAAGGGCGTCAACGTGGCCCGCGCGATCAAGCGTCTCGGCCAGCCGGTGATCGCCACCGGCCTCGCGGGTGGCGCCACCGGCACGCGGATCGTGGAGGCGCTCAACGGGGAGGCGATCCTCAACTCGTTCGTGCGGATCCGCGAGGAGTCGCGGACGAACACCGCCGTGCTCGACCCGACCACGGGCCTGCAGACCGAGATCAACGAGCGCGGCCCGGCTGTCTCGTCCCAGGAGCTCGAGCTGTTCCACGAGAAGCTCCTGTATCTGGCCAAGGGGGCGAGTATGTGCGTATTCGCGGGGAGCCTTCCGCGCGGCGTCGATCCCGACGTGTACGCGGACCTGATCCGCGAGGTCAAGAAGCTGGGGGTGACCACCGTGCTCGACACCGAAGGCGAGCCGCTGCGCCTCGCGATCCGGGCGGACCCCGACATCGTGTCGCCGAACGAGCTAGAGGCCGAGGAGCTCGTCGGGCAGGAGTTCAACGACGTCGACGACCGCGCCCAGGCGGTGATCGAGATGACCCGACTCGGTGCGCGCGAGGCGATCATGACCGTGGTTGACGGGTGCTACGCCCACGTGCTCGACGACGGGCCGGCGCTGTTCCGGGTGTCGGTCGAGGAGCAGGAGGCTCGGTCGCGAATCGGGTCGGGCGACGCGTTCCTGGCGGGCTACGTGGCGGCGCGATATGCCGGGCGGTCCCCCGTCGAGTGTCTCCGGTACGGGGTGGCCTGCGGCGCGGAGTCGATCCAGCACTTCGGCGCCGGGGTGATCGAGCGCCCGAAGGTCGATCGGCTGCTCGGCGAGGTGGACGCCGAACGGCTCGAGATCGGCGCCCAGATCCGCTGAGACCCCCGTCCGCAAAATCCGGGGAGACGCCCCGGGAATCGTCCAGCTGCCTCGCTACGATGGGAAAATGGAAGTAGAGATCGGTCGCGGCAAGAAGGCGCGCAGGGCTTACGGGTTCGACGAGATCGCGATCGTCCCGTCGCGGAGGACTCGGGATCCGGACGACGTCGACGTGTCGTGGACACTCGGTCCGTACCGGTTTGAGCTGCCGCTGCTGGCAGCTGCGCTCGATGGTGTCGTGTCCCCGGAGACAGCCGGAGTGATCGGCAAGCTGGGGGGCCTGGCGGTGCTCAACCTCGAGGGGATCTTCTGCCGCTACGAGGACGCCGATGCCCAGCTCGAGCGGATCGCCACCTTCTCGGGCGATATCGCCACGCGCGAGCTCCAGGACATCTACCGCGAGCCGGTCAAGCCCGATCTGATCGCAAAGCGGATCCGCGAGATCAAGGACCACGGCGTCGTCGCCGCGGCGTCGCTGACTCCGCAGAAGGTCCGCAAGCACTACGAGGTCGCGCTCGACGCGGGTCTGGACATCCTGGTGATCCAGGGCACGGTCGTCTCGGCCGAGCACGTCTCCCGCGACGAGACCCGGCCCCCGCTCAACCTGAAGGAGTTCATCCGCGAGCTCGCTCCCACGCCTGTCGTGGTCGGCGGCTGCGCGTCGTACCACACCGGGCTGCACCTGATGCGAACCGGCGCCGCGGGCGTACTCGTCGGCGTGGGCCCGGGCGCGATCTGCACGACGCGTGGCGTGCTCGGAATCGGGGTGCCGCAGGCGACGGCGATCGCCGATGTCGCCGCGGCTCGCTCCCAGCACATGCTCGAGACCGGCGACTACGTGAAGGTGATCGCCGACGGCGGCATGCGCAACGGGGGAGACGTGGCCAAGGCCGTGGCCTGCGGGGCGGACGCCGTGATGCTCGGCTCCGCGCTGGCCCGGGCATACGAGGCCCCGGGCCGGGGCTACAACTGGGGCATGGCGACGTTCCACCCCACGCTTCCGCGCGGCACCCGTGTCGCCACCACGCAGAACGGCACGCTCGAGGAGATCATCCGGGGCCCCGCGCGTGAGAACGACGGCACGTTCAACCTGATGGGCGCGCTCCGGACCTCGATGGCGACCTGCGGCTACCGCGACATCGCCGAGTTCAACCGCGCCGAGCTGGCGGTCGCCCCGGCACTACAGACCGAGGGCAAGCAGCTGCAGCGCGAGCAGGGCGTCGGGATGGGGGCTCGCGGCAAAGCGGCGACGGTCGGTGCCCTCGACTAGGGCACCCGCCCCCGCGGCGGTCCAGGACGAACACGCTCAGACCACGCCTGCGGCCGCGACCGACGAGGTGGTGGTCCTGGACTTCGGGGGCCAGTACTCGCAGCTGATCGCGCGCCGGGTGCGAGAGTGCGGGGTGTTCTCGGAGCTCCTGCCCCACGACGTGGCGCTCGAGGAGGTTCTCAGCCGCCGCCCCTGCGGGGTGATCCTGTCCGGAGGGCCGGCGTCGGTGTACGAGCCGGGCGCCCCACCGCTCCGGCGCGAGCTCCTCGAGCTCGACGTACCCGTGCTCGGCATCTGCTACGGGATGCAGCTGCTGGCGCGGGAGCTCGGGGGGCGGGTCGAGGGAGCCGAGGTCGGCGAGTTCGGCCGCTCGCAGCTGACGGTGAGGCAGACCGGGCGGCTGCTGGCCCGAACCCCGCCGGAGCAGACCTGCTGGATGTCGCACCGCGACACCGTGTTCGAGGCGCCCCCCGGCTTCGACGCGCTCGGATCCTCGACCGCGTCGCCCGTCGCCGCGTTCGAGTCGGCCGAGCGCGGCCTGTACGGGATCCAGTTTCATCCCGAGGTCGTGCACACCCCTTACGGCCAGCAGGTGCTGACCAACTTCCTCGAGGACATCTGCGGGTGCGAGCGGTCGTGGAGCCCGGCGTCGGTGATCGAGGAGCAGATCGAACGGATCCGGGCGCAGGTCGGTGACGGCCGTGCGATCTGCGGGCTCTCCGGAGGCGTCGACTCGAGCGTCGCTGCGCTCCTCGTGCACCGGGCGATCGGCGATCGCCTGACCTGCGTGTTCGTAGACCACGGTTTGATGCGCAAGAACGAGGGCGCGCAGGTGATCGGCGCGTTCCGCGATCACTTCCACGTCCCGCTCGTCGCCGTCGCCGCCTCCGAGCGGTTCCTGGGCCGCCTGGAGGGCGTGACCGATCCCGAGGAGAAGCGCAAGCGGATCGGCGCCGAGTTCATCCGGGTGTTCGAGGAGGAGGCGGCGAAGCTGGACGACGTGAAGTTCCTCGTTCAAGGGACGCTCTACTCGGACGTGATCGAGTCGGGCGGCGGCACCGGGGCGGCCACGATCAAGTCTCACCACAACGTGGGCGGCCTACCGGAGGACCTCGAGTTCGAGCTGGTGGAGCCGCTGCGGGCGCTGTTCAAGGACGAGGTGCGCGCGGTCGGCGCCGAGCTCGGCCTACCCGAGAAGCTCGTGTGGCGCCAGCCGTTCCCCGGCCCGGGGCTGGCGATCCGGATCGTCGGCGGGGAGGCGACCCGCGAGCGGCTCGAGATCCTGCGCGAGGCGGACGCGATCCTCCAGGACGAAATCCGACGGGCCGGCCTGTACAGAGAGCTGTGGCAGTCGTTCTGCGTGCTGCCGGACATCCGCACGGTGGGCGTCCAGGGGGACGCCCGCACGTACGGAAACGTGATCGTGATCCGCGCGGTGACGAGCGACGACGCGATGACCGCCGATTGGGCGCGGCTGCCCTATGACCTGCTGGAGCAGATCGCCTCGCGGATGATCAACGAGATCCGACCCGTCGGACGAGTCGCGCTCGACATCACGAGCAAGCCGCCGGGCACGATCGAGTGGGAGTAGCTCGCTTCGAACGCTAGGCACCGTTCGTACCGGCCAGTGCGAACAGCCGCCATTCTCCGGGCACACCTCGAAGCTGGTGTGCTCCGCGGTCGGCGAAGGTGAGCTCGGAGCCGACCACGAGGTCCTTGACCGTGCTGGAGACGAGCACCTCGTCCCGCCCTGCGGTCGAGCACACGCGGGCGCCGATGTGCACGGCGATCCCGCCGACGTCGTCCTCGGTGCGCTCGCATTCGCCCGTGTGCAGGCCACAGCGAACCGCCAGATCGAGCGGCTTGACGCACTCCACGATCTCCTGGGCGCAGCGGACGGCCCGCGCCGGGCCGTCGAAGGTGGCAAGAAACCCGTCGCCAACGGTCTTGATCTCGCGGCCCCGGTAGCGGTCGATCCGCTCGCGCACGAGCTCGTTGTGGCGGTCGAGCAGCCCGCGCCACGCCCGGTCTCCGACCTCCGCCGCGCGGTCGGTCGAGCCGACGATGTCCGTGAACAGGACCGTCGCCAGCACCCGCTCGGGGACGCGGTGACCCCGTCGGCCGGTCAGGAACTCCTCGATCAGGTCGATCTCCGGGTCATCCGCCCCCGGCCAGTAATAGGAGTCCGTGCCCGCTGCCTCGACAAAGCGGGAGCCTGGGATGAGCGCCGCGGCCTCGCGTCCCGCCTGGACCGATGCCAGGGGGGTGTCGCGCTGCTGCAGAATCAGAGTGGGGACCCGGATCGCGGGCAGCACTCCGCTCAGATCAGCTCGGAAGTTGAGATCGATCAGCCTGCGGGCCATCGAGGGGCTGACGACTGCGCGCTCGAAGCGCGTCCACCACTCGACGAACTGCGCATCGTTCGCCCGGCTGGGCGCGAACAGGGGGAGAAAGCGTCCCTCGCCCCAATGGTTCTCGACGAGGTCGAGCATCATCTCCCGCTGCTCGGCGTTGAGGACCACTCCTCCACTCACCGCCACGTTCGCCAGCACGAGCGCGGAGATGCGGTCCGGATGGCTGGCGGCGTACATCGCGCACATGCCCGCCTCCCCGGCGGCGATGAGGGCGGCCCGCTCACTTCCGACCGCGTCGAGCACCGCCTCGAGGTCATCGACCTGCTGCTCGAGCGTCAGGGAGAGATCGATCGTGTCGGACAGCCCGGTCCCGCGCCGATCGAACCGGATCAACCGGCAGAAGGAGGCGTACCGCTCGATGGCCCGGGCCGATTCCGGGTCCTCCCACTGGAGATCGAGGTGCGAGGCGGGACCACCGACGAGCACCACGTCGGGCGGACCGTTGCCTGACACCTGATAGGCGATTCGCGCGTCCCCGCTGCGGGCGTAGCTGGTCGGCGGCACGGCGACCATAGACCTGCGAGTCTAGGTGTAGGTACCGCCTAGGTTGGTTCGCTCGACGAGGCGGGCGACCGCGCGAGGATCGGCCCGGCGTATCGGCCGAGGTCCTCCGGCAGCCGCTGGCGCGAGAACCATCCCACCTCGGCGATCTCGCCCTGATCGACCGTCAGCTCCCGTCCCGGGCTGTCGGCCTGGAAGCAGTGCACCAGGTCCCTACGGTGGTCGACGATCACCCTCACCGCGCCGAGCGCGCGCCAGTCGTCGATCGAGACGCCGAGCTCCTCGTTCATCTCGCGGCGGGCGGCGTTTACGGGAGACTCGCCCCGCTTGATCGCGCCCCCGGGGAGATCCCACGCTCGCGGGCCGTAGGTGTGGCGGACGAGCAGCACCTCGTCGCCGTCGGTCAGCACGCACTTCACCCCGCTCAGCTTTGGCCGCCGGATGAACCAATAGGTCCGCAGCACGGTGTACGCGGCGCGGTAGCCGAGCCGCTTGACCTGGACGGGAACCGTCATCAGACCAGCCTGCGAGGTCCGGCCACCCGTCATGCGACGTTTGTTCGCCTATCATTGCCGTGGCCGCGCGCAAGCGCGGCACTTTGCGTCCCATGAAGACCTACGTAGCGACACCCGCCGACCGAGAGCGAAACTGGCTGCTCGTCGACGCCTCCGGCCAGACGCTGGGGAGGCTGGCGACGCAGATCGCCGACGCCTTGCGCGGCAAGCGCAAGCCCGTATACACGCCCCACGTCGACACCGGCGACTTCGTGATCGTGGTCAATGCCGAAAAGATCTCGGTGTCCGGGAACAAGCGCCAGGACAAGCGCTACTACCGGCACTCCGGCTACCCGGGTGGGCTGAAGTCGCGCAGCCTGCAGGAAATGCTCGACCGGCGGCCCGAGGAGGTCATCCGGCTCGCCGTCAAGGGCATGCTTCCCCGCAACCGCCTGGCACGCAAGCAGCTGACGAAGCTGAAGGTATACGCCGGCCCCGACCATCCCCACGTCGCACAGCAGCCGCAACCTTTGGAGTTGAAAAGTTGAGTACAGACGAGCCCGAGACGCCCACCCCTGACGACGAGGCGGGGCGCGCCGAGGACCAGCCTCGCCCCCAGGACGAAACCACGCGAGCCGCCTCGTCGCCAGAGGCGGGCTCGGACTCACCTGCCGAGGAGGGAGAGCAGGAGCCCGCTGCGGAGGCTCCTGCAGAGGAGCCTGTCGCTGCTGAGCCTGCTGCCGACCAGCCTGCTCCCGCCGAGGAGCCTGTCGCCGCTGAGCCAGGGGCTGAGGAGCCTGCTGCCGACGAGACGCCTCGGCCCGACGCGACGCCGGTTGCTCCAGCTGACGAAGCCACCCGCGAGGTTCCATCACCGACGGACGAATCGCCCCTAGCGGAGCCCGTGGCTGAGTCCGCTGGTGCAACCGGCGAACCAGCGCCGGCGGCAGAAGAGCCTCAGGAGCAGTTCGAGCCGACCCCCCGGCAGAAGCCGGAGATTCCGGGGGCGGATCTGGAGCCGGTGTTCGTGGCCGACGAGGAGCAGTATCTGGACGCCGAGGCCCAGGCCGCCGCGGAGGCCGAGGCGGAGGCCGAGGCCGAGCGCCGGCGCGCCGAGGCCGAGGACGAGGCGGCGATGCCGATCGCTGACGCGGCGATCGATCTCGCCGCAGGCGCCCGATACACCGCCACCGGCAAGCGCAAGACGGCGGTCGCGCGCGTGATCCTCCGGCCCGGCAAGGGGACGTATGCGATCAACGGCAAGCCGCTCGAGGCCTTCTTCCCGCGGGACACCCTCCAGCGGATGATCCGCCAGCCGCTCGAGACCGTGGGCTACGAGTCGCGCATGGACGTGGTCGCGCGGATGCACGGCGGCGGCGTGGCGTCGCAGGCGGGAGCGCTGCGACACGGTATCTCCAGGGCGCTCATCGAGGCCGACCCGAACCTCCGCTCAGAGCTCAAGCGCCGCGGCTTCCTGACGCGCGACCCGCGTGTCAAGGAGCGAAAGAAGGCAGGACTTAAGAAGGCCCGCAAGCGGCCGCAGTTCTCCAAGCGCTGACGCGTCAGCCCGCCTCCGGATGGCTCGAGAGCTCTTCGGCACGGATGGCCTCCGTGGTCGCGCCGGCCACTTCCTCACCGCGGAGCTGGCGCTCAAGCTGGCGCGAGCCGCGGTTCAGCGGGTCGAGGGAGAGCGGCCGCAGGTCCTGATCATCCGCGACACGCGCGAATCGGGGGAGATGCTCGAGTCCGCGATCGCGGCGGGCGTCACGGCGGGCGCGGGAGACGCGCTGCTGGCGGGGGTGCTGCCGACCCCTGCCGCTCCGCTGCTCCTGACCCGTCACGGGCTCGACCTGGCGGCCGTGATCTCGGCCTCGCACAACCCCTACGCGGACAACGGAATCAAGCTGTTCGCCTCAGACGGCTTCAAGCTCGACGACGACACCGAGCACGAGATCGAGTCCGCGCTCGACCAGCCCCCGGCCGCTCCGGCGCAGATCGGGCGAGTCCGCCGCTTCCATGGGGCGCTCGAGGACTATCTCCGTGAGCTCCACGTGCGCTTCGCCGAGCTGGACCTGAGCGGCACCGGGGTGCTGCTGGACTGCGCGAACGGCGCCACGTTCCGGGCCGCGCCGGAGATCTTCCGGCGGCTCGGCGCGAAGGTCGACGTGATCGCGGACCAGCCGGACGGGCGGAACATCAACCACGGCTGCGGCTCGACCCACCTCGAGGCGATCGTCGAAAAGATGTCCGCGGGCGGTTACGACGTCGGGTTCGCGTTCGACGGCGACGGTGACCGCGTGCTCGCCGTCGACCGGCATGGGACCATCGTCGACGGCGACGAGCTGATCGCGCTGGCCGCGATCCACCTCCGCGACCGGGGCCGGCTCCCGGGCGGCGGCGTGGCCGTCACCGTGATGGCCAACTACGGCTTCCATACCGCCATGGCCGCTCACGGCATCGAGGTGGCGACGACCGCCGTCGGCGACCGCTACGTCCTGGATGAGCTCCGGAAGCGCGGCTGGGCGCTCGGCGGCGAGCAGTCCGGGCACATCATCGAGCTCGGGTTCGGGCCCTCCGGAGACGGGATCGCGAGCGCGCTGCTCGTGCTGGAGGCTCTCGGACGCCGCGGCCTCCACGACCGCGACGCGATGAACAAGCTTCCGCAGAGGCTGGTCAACGTCCGCGCGGGGGACCGTTCCGCGCTGTCGGGCGCGATGGACCATCCCGACGTGCGGGGCGCGATCGAGCGGGAGGGGGACGCGCTCGAGGGCCGAGGCCGGGTGCTCGTTCGCGCGTCCGGCACGGAGCCGTTGATCCGCGTGATGGTGGAGGCGCCCAGCGAGCTCGAGACCGATGAGGTCTGCAGCCGCCTGACTCGGGTGGTGGAGGAGGCGCTCGCGAGCTGAGGGGCGCTCGCCTCAGGTCCCCCGGCGGGATATGTTGGCCGGGACGGCGCCATAGGTGTTGCGGCCGTCGGGATTTGCGGCGAAGAACGCCTTGGCGGCCTCGTAGCCGGAGTCGAACAAGAACTTCTTCTGCTGCTCCGTCAGCGCGAAGTCGAGCGTGGGGATATCCCCCGTCGGCAGCGAGATCGTGCGCGGGCCGAACTCCTTGAGCTCGAGCGTGTCGAGCGCGTTAGTCGAGGTGTCGACGATCGCCTTGAGCATGTCGACTGGCCACAGGACCCCGCCGATCTCGGTGTAGCTCGGCCTGTTGGGGTCGGTCCCGGCGAACAGCCGAAAGCCCCACGTCGGGTGGGCCGGGTCCGGCCTATCGAAGAGGAAGACGGGAAACGCGCTGGCCACGCCCCCGTCCACGAGCACACCGGGCTTCTTCGTGTGCGCGTCGCGGAGGGTGAGGGGAGGGAAGAAGTACGGGTATCCGGCGCTGATCCGCACGGCGTCGGCAATCGGGAAATCCGCCGGCGTAAGGGGCCGGTCGTTGTCGTCGATGTACAGGCCGACGTCGTCCGGGAACACGACCATCCGGGTGTGCGCGAGATCGACCCCGACCACGCGGAGCTTCTCGGGCTCGAGCTCGCCGAAGGTCTTGGCCGGCCTCGGCGCCTGGGCGAGCAGGTCCTCGATCCACTTGTGCAGCACCTTTCCGTGGGTGGCGCCGTGCAGCCGCTCGAGGTTCACCGGGATCTCGGCCACCCCCAGCGCTCCGTAATCGGCGATCTTGCCGAAGTCGAACGCGTCGAGGGCGGCGCGAAGCCCCTGCGCGTCGTAGCCGACGGCGAGAGCCATCGCGGTGATCGCGCCGGCCGAGGTTCCTGCCAGCTGACCCCACTCGTCGTACCCCGCCTCGGCTGCGGCCTGGAGCCCGCCCGCGAACGCCAGGCCCTTGATCCCGCCGCCTGAGAACACGCCGTCTGCGCGCACGGGTCAAGCCTCCCCGACGCCGGTGGTCAAGTCAACGGCAGGCTTCTGTTAAGTTCGGCCCATGGCTGCCCGCGAGCTGCCTCCGGGTCCCCGTTTCATGTCGCCGCTCGGTGCAGTGCGGTACGTGATCGATCCGCTCAGCAGCGCCCGCTCGTTCGTGCGGCGGTACGGACCGATCGCCAAGACGTACTTCCCGGGCTTCGGCCTGATGGTCTACGTAAGCGATCCGGAGCTGGTGAAGCAGGTCTTCGGCGGCGATTCGTCGGTGCTTCATGCCGGGGAGGCAGGCGTGACGGTACTCGGCCCGGCGGTCGGCCCCAACTCGGTACTGACTCTCGACGAGCAGCCGCACATGCGCCAGCGCAAGCTGCTGCTGCCCCCGTTCCACGGCGAGAACGTGAGGCGCTGGGGTACCGCGATCCGCGAGATAGCCGAACGGGATATCGATGCCTGGCCGGTCGGCAAGCCGTTCTCACTTCGGTCGCGTACCCAGCGGATCACCCTGGAGGTGATCCTGAGGGCGGTGTTCGGCGTGCGGGAGGAGAGCCGGTTTGAGCGTGCGCAAGTCCTGATCGACGAGTTCGCGCGACGAGCGCATCCAATCACCCTGTTCCCGTTCATCCGGCGCGATCTCGGGCGCTTCAGCCCGTGGACTCGGTTCAAGCGCGCCCGCGCTGCGCTGGACGAGTTCCTCTACGAGGAGATCGCGCTGCGTCGCGAGCAGCCGGATCTAGACGAACGCGACGACGTGCTCTCGCTGATGCTTGGAGCCACCGACGAGGATGGCCGCCCGATGAGCGACCCAGAATTGCGGGACGAGCTCGTGACGGTGCTCGGCGCCGGGCACGAGACGACGGCGACAGGGCTGGCATGGGCGTTCGAGCGGCTGCTACGCACGCCGCAGGTGCTCGGCAAGCTGAGAGAGTCGCTGGCCGGGGGCGACGAGTATCTGGACGCCACGATCAAGGAGACGCTGCGCATCAGGCCCGTGCTCGTCGACACTGCGCGACGGTTGACGCGGGATATCGAGCTCGACGGCTACCGGATCCCATCGGGTGCCCTGTTGCTCGCGAGCATCGCCGCCATCCATTTCCGAGACGACATCTATCCCGAGCCCGAGCAGTTCCGGCCCGAGCGGTTCCTCGGCTCGTCCCCCGACGGCTACACGTGGATCCCGTTCGGCGGCGGCGTGCGCCGGTGCATCGGCGCCTCGTTCGCCCAATTCGAGATGCGGGTGATCATCCGAGCCATCCTCGAGCGCGCCGAGCTTCGCGCTGCCGACCCCGCGCCAGAGCGGCCGAAACCGCGGAATATCACGGTGGCTCCCGCGCGCGGCTGCCGGGTGGTGCTGGAGCGGCCGGTGAACGTCACCCACCGAGCTCGATCACGCGCACCGGCTCGGCCTGCTGCTTCCCCTTGAGTGGGACGTTGCCCGCGGTCCCGGCCGCGGCCTGGGGGGAGAGGCGACCGAACAACCGCTCGGACAGGACGACCTGCCCCGCCAGCGCCGATGACTGCAGCCTGGCCGCGGTGTTGACCACGTCTCCGAGCGCCGTGAAGTCCTTGACCTCACCGGAGCCCACATTGCCGACGAACGCCCGGCCGATGTCGAGGCCCACGCCAAGCTTCAGCCACGGCCCGGCGGTCGTACCGAAGCCGACGGCGCTCAGCAGCTCGCGGGCGTCGCGCACGAGCTCGTCCTCCCAGTGCCGTCCGAGCAGCTGCGGGATGTAAAGGGCCATCACCTCGTCCCCAACCAGCTTGTCGATCACCGCGGAGCGGTTCAGCACCGAGGCCGCGGCGGCGTAGAACCGGTTCAGCAGCTCGGCGACCTGCGCGGGAGGCATCGTCTCTGCCAGCGAGGTAAAGCCACGGACGTCGGCGAACAGCACGCCGATCTCCATCTCCACGCCGCCCATCGGCGCCTTCTCGAAGCAGGTGTTGCACAGCGAGGGGTTCTTGCGGGAGGGACCGAACCCGACCCTCCGCATGATCCGGCCGCCGACCCCGCCGTAGGGCGCGTTGCACAGACGGCATCGCGGCTCGCTGGGCAGATGGCGCATCACCCGCAGGAACGTCCGCGGCATGTGGTTGTCCATCAACTCGAAGAAGCTGATGTCCTCGGGTGCGCCCCGGAGCTCCGCTGTGTGTCGCTCAGCCATCGCCGCGTCTCACGCGATGGCGAGAGCATAGAGCGCGCGATCGCGCTGCGGGAAAGCTCAGCCGACCGGTTCGGCGTGAACGATCAGGGGACGCCCGTCGATCTCGCGCCACCGGGTGCGGATCGTCGCCTCCGAGGACTCGCCGACGTAGCGGATGGTCGCGGTGGCGTCCTCGTCACCGGACTCGATGCTCTGCACCTCGGCCTGGTTCACCGGTTGCGGGAGCGCCTTGGCGAGCTCGGGAACCTGCGGCCGGAGCTCGTCCGAGAAATCGGCCACGACCGTGTCCATGTCGCCCCTAACCACGGCGTCCGCATGCTCGTGGATCTGGTTGCGTGCCTTAGCGTCGTCCATGGTCCGCAGCCTACACGTAACCGCCGGAGGCGGGCGATCCGCCCTCCGCGCTCTAACATCCGGCTTTCGTTCGCCGGTGGGTCTGCCGGGGGACGCGGGCCGCCGTTGCGGCTCGACGAGGAACACCACGAACCCTGGAGAACCAAGGCGCATGTGCGGAATCGTCGGCTACGTCGGCCACCGGGACGTACGGCCGCTGCTGCTCGCGGGCCTCGAGAAGCTCGAGTACCGCGGCTACGACAGCGCGGGGATCTCGGTGCTGGACGGGGACCGGATCGATGCGGTCCGCGCGGTCGGGAACCTGGAGAAGCTGCGCGAGGCGATTGGCTCGGGTGGCGGTGGGGCCTCAGCCAACGGCCGCGTCCCGGGAACCGGCATCGGTCACACCCGCTGGGCGACGCACGGTCGCGTTAGCGAGGAGAACGCGCATCCCCACTTCGACACCACCGACCGCGTGCACGTGGTCGTGAACGGGATCGTCGAGAACTACGTCGCGCTCAAGCGCCGGCTGATCGAGGAGGGGGCGGTGTTCACCTCCGAGACCGATGCCGAGGTGATCGCCCATCTGGTCGCCAAGCACAACGAGGGGGACCTGGTGGAAGCGGTGCGTCGGGCCTATCACGAGCTGCGTGGGCACTACGCGTTCGTGGCGATGAGCGCCGATGCGCCCGGGGTTCTGGTCGGCGCGCGGAAGGAGTGCCCGCTGATCGTCGGCCGCGGCGACGGAGAGCAGTTCCTCGCCTCGGCGATCCCCGCCTTTCTGCGCGACACCCGCCACGTCCAGTACATCAACGACGACGAGTTCGTCGTGCTGAGGCCGGAGGGCGTCGCGTTCGTCAGTGCGAGCGGCGATCCGCTGGAGCGCGAGATCGTCGAGATCGACTGGGACGCCGAGACCGCGGAGAAGCAGGGATTCGAGACCTTCATGCTCAAGGAGATCCACGAGCAGGCGGATGCGGTCGCGGAGACGATCGGGGAGCGTGCCGCGCGAGGAGTGGGGATCGACCTCGGCGATCTGGGGAAGATCGACGACGAGCTGCTGCGCAGCGTCCGGCGGATCGTGATCGTGGCCTGCGGTACCTCCTTCCATGCCGGGCTGATCGGTCGCTACGCGATCGAGGAGTTCTCGCGCGTGCCCGTCGAGGTCGAGATCGCCTCCGAGTACCGCTATCGCAATCCGGTCGCCGGGCCGGGAGACCTGGTGATCGGGATTTCGCAGTCGGGCGAGACGGCCGACACGCTCGCGGCGATGCGGACCGCGCGGGAACGCGGCGCGAGCGTCCTCGCGCTGACCAACATCATGGGCTCGCAGATCACCCGGGAGGCCGACGGCGTCCTGTACACGCGCGCGGGCCTCGAGATCGGCGTCGCGGCCACGAAGACGTTCACCACGCAGGTCACGGCCCTCTACCTCCTCGCGCTGCGGCTGGTGGAGCTCCGCGGAACCCTCGAGCAGCCCGAGCTCATCACGACGATCTCTGAGCTCAAGCGGCTCCCCCACCGGATCGCAGAGCTGTTCGAGCGCGACCTCGGAGAAGTCAAGCGCATCGCGCGCGACCATCACGACCGCGAGTTCTTCCTCTACATCGGCCGGCACGCGGGGGTTCCGGCGGCGCAGGAGGGGGCGCTCAAGCTCAAGGAGATCTCCTACATCGCCACCGACGCCTATGCCGCAGGCGAGATGAAGCACGGCCCGATCGCGCTGCTCGACGAGTCCACCCCGGTCGTCGCGGTCGCCACCGACTCTCCGGTGCTCGAGAAGCTCACCTCGAACATCCAGGAGGTCAAGGCGCGCGGCGCGCGCGTGATCGCGGTGGCCAGCGAGGGCAACGAGACGATCGCCGCCCACGCCGACGAGGTGATCCGGGTGCCGCAGACCCACTGGCTGATGGCGCCGCTGCTTGCCGTGATCCCGCTCCAGCTGCTGGCCTACTACATCGCGCGCGAGCGGGGGCTGAACGTCGACCAGCCCCGGAACCTGGCAAAGACCGTGACGGTCGAGTGAGCGTGATCCCGCAGGGCGCGTTCGACGTCGGGATCGACCTGCTCGAGATCGAGCGGCTCGAGCGGGCGCTCGAGCGCCGGCCGCGGCTGGCTGTGCGCCTGTTCACCGAGGCCGAGCGAGCCTACGCCGACCGCAGGGCGCGTCCCGGACAGCACCTGGCGGCCCGGTTCTGCGCCAAGGAGGCGGTCGCGAAGGCGCTGGCGATGGAGGCATGGAGCTTTCGCGATGTCGAGGTGCTGGGGGACGGGGACGCTCCCGAGGTGAGGCTCTCTGGCGCCGCCGCCGAGCGCGCCGCGGCGCTCGGGGTCGAGGTCCGGGTGTCCTTGACCCACACCCGCCGCGACGCCGCGGCGGTCGCCATCACGCGGCAGGTGAGGGCGTCTCGAGCGCCGCGCTGACGAGCTCGGTGTCGAGGTATTCGGTCAGCTCGCGGACCTTGCCGCCGGCGAGTCGGCACACATAGCAGTACCGCTGGTTGTACGGCTTGCCCGACTTGATGGTCACCTCGCCCCCGCACTCCACCACCACGTGATCGTCGTTGGCGATGATCCGGCTGGCTCTGTTGCGGTACGTGTCCGCGAACTGTGAGAACAGCGGGCGCATCAGCTCGTCGACGACCGCCCGCTTGCCCTCGTAGGTCCGCGACCAGGGACCGGTTCCCATCACCGTCCAGCGGATGTCGTCGCCGAGCATGTCCATGAATGGCCGGCCGTTGCCCTTCGCGAGCTCGGCGAACACCTCCTGCATCATCTCCTTGTTCTCGACCGCGCCCACCGCGGCCAGCGTACCCGAACCAGTCCGGCCGATCAGTACGCTGCGCCCCCATGCGCCTCCCCGAGTGGCTGGACCCGCTCCCCGATGCCGAGCAGCAGCGGGCGCTCGACACGTGGGCGATCGAACAGCTCGGCATCCCCGGGATCGAGCTGATGGAGCGGGCCGGCGCCGGCCTCGCGGAGATCGTGCAGCGACTCGCGCCCACGGGCGAGATCGCGGTCGTGTGCGGGAAGGGCAACAACGGCGGCGACGGGCTCGTCTGCGCCCGCCTGCTGCGCAGGCTCGGGCGCGAGACGCGGGTGCTGCTGCTCGGTGCCGCCGACGACCTCCGGGGCGACGCTATGACCAACCTCGAGCGGCTCGGTGGCCATCCGCCCGAGCCGTTCGCCGCGGCCGCCCTCGACGGCGCGGACGCGATCGTCGATGCGATCCTCGGGACCGGGTTCAGCGGAGAGGCGCGGGATCCGGCGTCGGGGGCGATCGACGCGATCAACGCTGCCGGCGCGGGCGTCGTGGTGGCGTGCGATGTCCCGAGCGGCGTGGACGCCTCGAGCGGCGAGGTACACGGCGCCGCAGTCCGCGCCGACGCGACAGTCACGTTTCACGCCGGTAAGCCGGGCCTGTGGATCGCGCCCGGGAAGGGGTATGCGGGCACGGTCGAGATCGTCGACATCGGCATCCCTCGTGGAGGTCCCGGCGAACCCCTCATCGGGTTGATCTCGGCGCGGGTCGCCGACCGGATCCCGACGCGGGGAAGGGAGTCGACGAAGTTCGCGGCTGGAAGCGTGCTGGTCTGCGGCGGATCGATCGGGCTGACCGGTGCGCCCTGCATGGCGTCCGCAGCGGCGATGCGCGCGGGAGCGGGCTACGTGACGGCGTTCGTCCCCGCCTCGCTCAACCTCATCTTCGAGTCTCGCCTGCTCGAGGTGATGACCGTTCCGCTGTCCGACTCAGACGGCTCACTCGATCCACAGGGAGCCGAAACCGTGCTGCAGCGGGCCGAGCGCTCCGGAGCGCTGGTGCTAGGCCCGGGGATCGGGCGGACGCCGGGGGCGTTCGAGCTCGCGCGCCGGCTGGCCCGGGAGGCTCCGATACCGCTACTGCTCGACGCGGACGCGCTCAACGCGCACGCGGGCCATCTGGAGGCGCTGGCGGATCGGCCCGCCCCAGCGGTCCTGACCCCCCATGCCGGAGAGCTCGGCGGTGGAGTCCCGGCGTCTCGAGAGCGTGCGAGCCGCGGCCGCGGCGGCGCAGGCGATCGTCGTGCTGAAGGGCGACGACACGCTCGTCGCACACCCCGACGGCCGGGTCGGCGTCAGCAGAGGCGGGGCGCCCGCGCTCGCCACCGCGGGCACCGGCGACGTGCTCTCGGGGCTGACCGGGGCGTATCTGGCGAAGCGCATGGACCCGTTCGAGGCCGCGTGCGCAGCCGTGCTCGTCCACGCGGGAGCGGGGCGAATCGCCGCGGAGCGGATCGGGACCGAGGGCGTGATCGCGAGCGACGTGATCGAGGCGCTGCCGCACGCGCTGACCGCGGCGCTCAGGTAACGATGGCGCTCCGGGCGCTGGCCCGTGTGAACCTCGCGGCGATCGAGCGCAACGTCTCGCGACTGCGTCACGCGATCGGGCACGGGACCCAGCTGTGCGCCGTGGTCAAGGCCGACGGTTATGGCCACGGCGCCGTCCAGAGCGCCCGCGCGGCGCTGGACGGCGGCGCGGCATGGCTCGCGGTCGCCACCGCCTGGGAGGCCGCCGAGCTTCGTAACGCCGGGTTCGAGGAACCGATCCTGGTGATGGGGGCGATCAGCGCCGAGGAGCTGCCCGCCGCTCTGGAATCGGGCGCGGATGTGGTCGCGTGGAGCGAGGACTTCGTCGAGCTGCTCGGCCCTGGGCCGGCACGCGTCCACGTCAAGCTCGACACCGGTATGGGCCGCTTGGGAACCCGCGACGCGGATGAGGCGCTGCGGATCGCCGAGCGGGTCGATGCCGCCCCCGGGCTGGAGCTCGCCGGCGCGATGACGCACTTCGCGACGGCCGACGCGGACCTGGAGTTCGTCGCCGCGCAGGTCGAGCGCTTCGACCGGTTCGTCAACCAGCTCCGTGTGCGCTGGCCAGAGTTGCTCGTGCACGCGGCCAACAGCGCCGCGACGCTGGCCGCCCGGAACAGCCACTACGACATGGTCAGGTGCGGGATCGCGATCTACGGCTGCGATCCGATGAACCATGACCCGGCAGACTGGGACCTCGAGCCGGCGCTCGAGCTGAGTTCCTACGTCGCGGCGGTGAAGCCGGCACGCGAGGGCGACAGCGTCGGCTACGGCCGCCGGTTCGTGGCCGGCGAGGACACGAAGATCGCGACTCTGCCGATCGGCTACGGGGACGGCATCCGCCGGGCCCTCACCAACAACTGCGACGTGCTGGTGCGCGGGCACCGCTACCCGCTGGTGGGGACGGTGAGCATGGACAACATCACGCTGGAGGTGGGAGGGGAGACGGACGTCCGGGTCGGCGACACCGCCACGATCATCGGCGCGGAGAGCAGCGAGCGCCAGACCGCGGAGGAGCTCGCCGCGAGGGTCGGGACGATCAACTACGAGATCGTGTGCGGGATCTCGGGCCGCGTACCTCGCGAGTATCACCGGGATGGGGAGCACGCCGGATGAGCGACCCGCTCGAGGCGCTCGCGGGGCTCGGCGAGCCTGCGTGGCTGGTCGGCGGGGCGGTCAGGGACAGGCTCCTCGGGCGCGAGACCTCCGACTACGACGTGGCGCTCGACGGCGACCCCGCGGGCGTGGCAAGAGCGCTCGCGCGCCGTACGGGGGGCCATCCGTTCGAGCTATCGGAGCAGTTCGGCGTCTGGCGTGTCGTCGCCCGCGATCGGACCTGGCAGCTGGATCTGTTGCCGCTCGGCGGCCACTCGATCGAGGAGGACCTCGCCAATCGCGATCTGACCGTCAACGCGATCGCGCAACCGGTCGGCGACGGAGACCCCGTCGATCCGTTCGGCGGCCTACGCGACCTGCGGGAGCGCACGCTGCGGATGGTCTCGCCGGATGCCTTCATGCGGGACGCGCTCCGGACGCTCCGCCTGGTGCGGCTGGCATGCGAGCTCGACTTCTCGGTGGAGCCGCGGACGGCGACGACCGCGGAGCGCAGCGCGCCGGAACTCGCGCGGGTCGCGCCGGAGCGTGTATTCGCCGAACTCAAGCGGCTGGTCGCGAGCGATCTCGCCGTCGCCGGGATCGAGCTGATGGAGCGGATCGGGATCACCCAGGTCGTCCTGCCCGAGCTGACCGAGCTCCACGGCGTCGAGCAGAGCCGCTTCCACCATCTCGACGTCCACGCCCACACGGTGGAGGTGCTGGCGGCGGCGATCGGGCTCGAGCGAGATCCGGGCTCCGCCCTCGGGGAGCACGCCGAAGCGGTCGACCGGTTCATGCGCCGTCCGCTCGCCAACGAGCTCACCCGGTGGCAGGCGCTTCGGTTCGGCGCGCTGCTGCACGACATCGCCAAGCCCCGGACGCGCAACGTCACCCCGGAGGGGCGGGTGACGTTCATCGGCCACGACGCCGCCGGCGGGGAGACCGCACGGGACGTGATGCGGCGCCTGCGGGCGAGCGAGCGGCTGGCGGAGCACGTCGCCGCGCTCGCCCGACACCACCTGCACCTCGGGTTCCTGGTCCACGAGATGCCGCTCTCCAGGCGAGCTGTCTACCGCTACCTGCGCCGCTGCGAGCCGGTGCCCGTGGACGTCACCGTGTTGAGCGTCGCGGACCGGCTCGCGACGCGCGGAGACCACGCCGAGGGGGCGATCGCCAAGCATCTCGAGCTGGCAGACCAGATGCTCGGGGAGGCGCTTCGCTGGGAGGCCGACCCGCCGCGTCCGCCGATCCGCGGAGACGAGCTGGCGCGCGAGCTCGGGATCCGGCCCGGGCCCGAGATCGGCCGGATCCTCGCGGAGCTCGAGGAAGCGAGCTTCGCGCATGAGGTCATGACCAGGGATGACGCGATCGAGCGCGCGCGGGGGCTGCTCAGGGACGGATGAGGCCGAGCTTGCTACGGTTCCCGCGTTATTCGGGGCCCTCGGAAGCCATCCGAAGCGTCCGAAAGCGGTAGGAGAAGGGAAGTTCATGGCAACTGGCACCGTTAAGTGGTTCAGCGACGACAAGGGCTTCGGCTTCATCACGCCCGACGACGGCGGGCGCGATCTGTTCGTCCATTTCACGGGCATCGCCGGGGACGGCTATCGCTCGCTCGCCGAGGGGACGAAGGTCTCCTACGAGGCGGAAGAGGGTCCCAAGGGGCCCAAGGCGATCAACGTAACCAAGCTGTAAGCGCGCTACATCCTGCGGTCGGAGGCGGCCGCTTTCGCAACTGCCGCCGGCAAGTTGTGTTGAATGGTTCGCATGAGACGAAACCCCCGCATGCTCACAGCCGTGGTTGTGGCACTCGGAGCCGCCTCGATGCCCGCGACGGCGGCGGCAGCCACGATCGAGCTGGGCACGACCAAGTCCGCCCTCGTGGCGCCCGTGTGCCCACCCAACGTCTCCTCGTCGCAGTGCACGATCGTGCTGACCCGCGTGACCGCGCTCGAGACGCTCCGAGACGGCATGGCCTATCCAACGAAGGTCACGAGGGCGGGGAGGATCGTCGCCTTCACCGTGGGACTCTCGAATCTCTCGAACAGCAAGTCGACGCGGAACACCTACATCCACTTCCTCGACCAGACCTACGGCGGGACGGCCCAGGTCGCGGTCACCGTGCTCAGGCAGGTGGGCAAGCGCACCAACTGGCGCTGGCAGGTCATCGGCACGAGCAACTTCTTCCACGTGATCCCGTATCTCGGGTCGGTCGTGCAGCTCCCGCTCGAGACGAGCATCGAGGTCAAGCCTGGCGATGTGGTCGCGCTGACGACACCGACCTGGGCTCCGGTGCTGACGATTCAGCAGCCCACCAAGCGCTTCGCCTACCGCCAGAGCCGGAGCGCCAACTGCAACAACCCGCCCTCGTCGAGTCAGGCGCAGGTGACTCCCAAGAGCACCGGCACCTACTCGTGCAACTATCCGGGGACGCGGGTGGAGTACACGGCGACCGAGGTCACCTATCCGAGCGGGACCAACCCGGTTCAGTAGGACCGGTAGCGGCGAGGCCGGCCGGAGCCGTACTGCGCTAGCAGGCGCCCGGATTCTGCTGGCAGAACGCCGAGCTCAGCCCGGCGCCGCCGCTCCCCGCGGCGCCCCCGCCGGACCCAGAGCCGCTGTTCCCACCGGCGGCGGCGCCCCCCGAGGGGTTACCGCTGCCCGAGCTCCCGCCCGAACCCGAGCCCGAGCTGCCGGATCCGGAGGAACCGGACGAGCCGGAGGAGCCGCTGGAGCCCGACGAAGAGGTCGTGGTCGCGGTGGTCGTTGTCGAGGTGGTCCCGGTCGTCGCCGTCTTCGTCACCGAGGCGCTCGGAGTGGTGCCGGTGGGGACGGTGAACGGCGGAGCTCCCGAGGTGTCGGCGGCGGTGGTGCTACCGCCCCCGCAGCCCGCCATCGCGGCCGCCGTCAGCCCGCAGACGCCTAGCGATAGCAGCCTGTTACGGCGGGTGGAAGGCACGCCTGGAGCCTCAGCGCTCCAGCGGTTCCATCCGCCTGCCGCAGTGCGGACAGTCGTTCAGGTCCTTCTGGCACAGCTGGTCGCACCAGTTGCAGAACCGCAGGTTCTCCACGGCCCAGGGAAGCTCCGAGGGAGTCGGAGCCACCGGCAAGAGCTCCCCCACGACCTCGAGCTCCTCGCCTGTATCCCGGTCGACATAGATCCGGTCGGGCTCTGCTTCGATGATGACCTCGCGGCCGGTGGAGGGCGTCCGCATGCGGTACTTCTGGCGCGTCCTCATCCGGCGCCATCCTACCAGCGGCCCCGACGGACCCGCGGCGGGACATCGGTCCCCTGGGCTTGGATAGAGTGCCGCGCGCGATGTTGCTGAGAGCCCATCGAAGCCTCGTGGCGCTCTTAGGAGCGGCGTTCGTGCTGCTCGTACTTGGAGGGTGCGCCGTCAAGCATCCGACGACCAATCTCGTCCACGGCAAGGTGCTGTTCGTCGCCAAATGCGGAGCGTGCCACACGCTGAGTCACGCGAGCACCACGGGCACGGTGGGCCCCAACCTCGACGACGCGTTCAGGCAGGATCGGGCCGACGGGATCAAGAGCACCTCGATCCAGGGCCTGATCAGCTACTGGATCCAGTATCCGAACACCCAGGGGGCAATGCCGGCGTTCCTGTACAAGGGGCAGAGCGCCGAGGACGTGGCGGCGTACGTGGCGCAGGTGGCGGCCAAGCCGGGCGTCGATACGGGCGCGCTCGCCACCGCGGTGCAGGCACAGGTCCCGATCACGGCCGCGGCGGGCAAGACCGTGTTCACCGGCGTCGGCGGCTGCGGCTCCTGCCACAAGGTGGCCTCGGCCGGAACCAGCGGGACCGCCGGACCCGATCTCGATCAGCGGCTGGGGAGCGACTGCGCCACGGCGCAGTCCAAGCAGATCCGCGGCGCGACGCTGCAGAAGTGCATCGGCACCGCGATCACCAAGCCGTACGCGTACCTGCCGTCGGGCTACTCCGCCGGCGTGATGCCCAACAACTTCTCGCAGACGCTGAGCCCGAGCCAGATCAAGGCGCTGGTCGCCTTCCTCTCGACGGTCGCGAAGTAGCGCTCCACTAGAGCGCGCGGACGATCAGCACGATCGCCACGATCGCCGCGACCGCGGCCACGAACCAGACCAGGACGCGGAACGCGTCGGCCTCATTGCGGAACGGGTCGAAAGGTGTCTCTCGGCTTCGGCGCCGGCGCACGCTCAGAGGACGTAGACCGTCGTGTACACGACGATCCACATGGCGTCGACGAAGTGCCAGTAGATCCCCGGCACCTCCATGCCCTCGTGGTGCTCCGGTGAGTAGTGGCCGCGGAACGATCGGATGGTGACCATCGCGAGCGCGCAGAGCCCGATGAACACGTGGATGCCGTGCAGGCCCGTGAGCGAATAGAAGATCGTCCCCTGCGCCGAGTTCTGGGGGCTGAAGCCGATGTGGATGTACTCGTTGATCTGGATCGTCAGGAACGCCAGGCCCAGCAGGAAAGTGCTCACCATCCCGGCCTTGAGCCCGAAGCGATTGCCGGTCCTGATCGAGTGGAGCGCCCAGTGGATCGTCAGGGACGAGGACAGCAGGATCGCCGTGTTGACGCCCGCGACCGCTTCCGGGAGCTTGGTTCCGGGGGCCGGCCAGGGGTCGTGGGTGACGATGCGGATGAAGAAGTACGCCGTGAAGAACGCCCCGAAGATCATCACCTCGGAGATGATGAAAAGCAGCATCCCCAGCGTCGGGGCGGGCACGCGAGAGGAGCGGTGCGCGGGAGGCGGGCCGTGGTGATCGTGCGTGACGGCGGCGGCTTCCAAGCGCGCTCCTTAGGTGGCGGCCTTCGCGGCGTCGCGATGGATCACGTGCTCGACCGGCTTGCCGGTCGCGCGCTTCACGCGCTCGATCAGGTCCGCGCGCATCCAACCCGACTTGGTGTCCTCGAAGGTCGAGATCACGATGTCGTCGACCCGGAAGTACTGGAGGGCGTTGGTGATCGCCGTGAACGGATCGGGATCTCCGATCATTCCGGCGGCGAACAGCCCGGAGGCTTGGAGCCGGTCGAGCACGAGCTTCAGCCGCGTGCGCGCGCGCCGCGCGGCGTGACCGTGGCCGCCCTCTTGCGGGACGACGACGATGAACAGGCCCCCGCGCCCCTGGCCCGTCTCGCCCTCGGCCCTGGTCTTGAGCGCGTCCAGCAGCTCGTCTCCCGACGCGGTGCGGTTGGCGACCGCCAGCGTGACGTGAAACGGCAGCCCCTCGGCGTCGATGTCGTTGACGATGTGCTGAACCGGAAGCCCCGTTGCCGCCCGCACCCGCTCGATCAGGTCGTGGCGCATCCAACCCGATCGGGTCTCCGGATAGGTGGAGATCAGGATCTCGTCCGGGCGATGCTCGTGCACGGCGTCGATGGTGGCGCTGTACGGATCGGGGTCCCCGACCTCGCCGATCGCCTCGATCCCCTCCGAGCGGACGAACTCGAGCGCGAGGTCGACGCGCACCTGGGCTGCGTCGTGGACGGAGTCGGCATAGATGACGAGCCCCGCGCGCGGGCGGTTCTGGGGAACGCACAGCACGAACCGGACGTCGCCCTCCGCGGCACGCTCGCGGACGGCCTCGATCAGCTCGCGTCCGCCCAGGGTCTCGTTGGCGACTACCAGGACCGTCTTCACTCGTGCCGCTCCTGGCTGGGCGGCACGGAGAACGATCCGGCGGTCACCGGCGGCGCCTCCGGCGATTTGAAGATCCCGTGCACCGCGCCCGGAACGCCGTACTCATACGGCCCGCCGACGACGGTCGGCACCGCGTCGAAGTTGAAGATCGGCGGAGGCGAGGAGACCTGCCACTCGAGCGTCAGCGCTCGCCATGGATTCGCGGCCGCCCGCGGCCCGCGGCGCCAGCTGACGACGATGTTGTAGAGGAAGATCAGCGTGCTCAGCCCGAGGATGAAGGCGCTGAACGAGATGAACAGGTTCCAGGCGGCGAACTTGGCGGCGTACTCCGCGACGCGCCGCGGCATCCCCTGCATCCCGATCAGGTGCATCGGGCCGAACGTCAGGTTGAAGAACACGAACGTCAGCCAGAAGTGCAGCTTGCCGAGCCGGTCGTCGAACATCCGACCGGTCATCTTCGGGAACCAGTAGTACACGCCGGCGAAGATCGTGAACAGCGATCCTCCGAACAGCACGTAGTGGATGTGGGCGACGATGAAGTAGGTCTGGCTGACGTGGATGTCGAACGGGATCATCGCCAGCATCACGCCGCTGATCCCGCCGAGCGTGAACATCGTCAGGAAGCCGAGCGCAAACAGCATCGGCGTGTCCAGGTGGAGCACTCCGCGCCACAGCGTCGCGAGCCACGAGAAGATCTTGATCCCGGTGGGGATCGCGATGATCGCCGTGGTGATCATCATCGGGATCCGGATCCACGGCTGCATGCCGGAGACGAACATGTGGTGCGCCCACACGGTGAACCCGAGCACCACGATCGCCAGCAGGGAGAACGCCATCATCCGGTAGCCGAAGATCGGTTTTCGCGACTTCGTGGCGATGATCTCGGAGATGATCCCGAAGCCGGGCAACATCATGATGTAGACCGCCGGGTGCGAGTAGAACCAGAAGACGTGCTGGTACATCAGCACGTTGCCGTTGATGTTCTTGCCCACGAACGCGTCGAAGAAATGGAACCCGAGACCGCGGTCGAGCAGCACGAAGAACTGCGACGAGGCGATGAACGGCGTCGCGATCACGACCAGCAGCGAGGTCGAGAAGTTCGCCCACACCAGCAGCGGCATCCGGAAGAAGCTCATCCCGGGCGCACGCATGGTGATGATCGTCACGAGGAAGTTGAGCGCCGTGAAGATCGATGAGAAGCCGGCGAACTGAACCCCGACGGTGAAGAAAAGCTGCCCCAGCGGCATGGTCGTAGACAACGGCGCGTAGGCGGTCCATCCCGAGGCGAACGAGCCTCCCGGCGCCAGGAAGCTCATCAGCATCAGCGCACCGCCCATCGGCAGCAGCCAGTAGGACAGCGCGTTCAGGCGCGGGAACGCCATGTCGGGCGCACCGATCATCAGCGGGAGCACGAAGTTCGCGAGGCCCGCGAACACCGGGATCACGAACAGGAAGATCAGCAGCGTCGCGTGGACCGAGAAGACGCCGTTGTACTGCTCGGGCGTGAGGAACTGCATCCCCGGCTTTGAGAGCTGGACCCGGATCAGCATCGCCAGCAGGCCGCCGATGAACAGGAAGAAGAACGAGGTGACCGTGTACTGGATCCCGATCACCTTGTGATCGGTGTTGACGCGGAAGTAGTCGCGCCACGTGCGCGCGCCGTGCGAGGAATGGTCCTCGGGACGCGTCTTGCGCCCGATCGCCCAGTAGGCCCAGTAGTCGCAGCAGCCGATCCCGAGGATGAAGAACAGCGGCACCGCGATCAACGCGACGGTCGTCACGGCGCTGCCGGAGACCACCGGGTGGATGTGCTGGAGCCATCTGATCAGGGCCGTGATCCCGAACGCGAATCCGAGGCCGAGGACCTCGAACATCGCCGCCCGGTACCAGCCGGGGGCGCGCAGCTTCGGCGGGAGCGGGACGCGCGTGCGCGTCTGCACCGCCACGGCCTCCGAGACTGCTGTCGCCATCAGCTGATCACCTCCTGCCAGTCCTTGCGCTGCACCGGGCCCAGGACGATCACTTTGCCACGCTCGCGAGATAGCTGACAAGCGACTGGATCTGGGTCGGGGTCAAGGTATGCCCGAAGGTGGCGGGCATCACTCCCTTGGTGTATCCGGACGGTATGTACGCGTAGGGATTCACGATCGCGGTGTGGATGCACTGACTAAGTGTCGCGCCCCTGATCTTCTTTGACGCGGGTTTCGCGCAATCGGTCCGTAGCCTGACATCCAGGTTCGGTCCGACGGTTCCGGTGGCTCCGGCGTCGGCCAGCGTATGGCAGCCGGTGCAGCCCGAGGCGCCCGTGAACACTGCCTTCCCGGCCGATGCCCCGGTCGTGGCCGAGCTCGAGCCGCTCGTGCTCGGGGCGCTCGACTTGGAGGACGCTGCGCTGCCCGCGGAGCCGGGAATGCCCGGCTGAGCGGCCTTCGCAGGCGGCGTTCCCACTGGCGGGGCCGAGTTGGCCGGCAGCGCCGCGAGCCAGCGCCGGAATACATCCGGGTGCACGACGTAGACGGCCGCTCGCATCAGCGAATGCCCCGCGCCGCAGAGCTCGGTGCACTCTGCCGGATACTTGCCGAGCCGGGTCGGAGTCACGCGGAGGGTCGTCGTGATCCCGGGAACCGCGTCGAGCTTCTCCGAGAACGGGGGCACGAAGAAGCTGTGGACGACGTCGAGCGAGCGGATCTTGAACACCACGGGCCGCCCCTGGGGCAGGTACAGGGCCGGGGAGACCTTGTTCCCCGCCTCCGGATAGGAGAACTCGAACGCGAACTGGCGCTCGGTGACGTTGACGGTCATCGCGCCCGCCTTGTGGGACTCGTTGGAGCGCAGCACGGTATAGGCGTACGTGCAGAGGCCGATGATCAGCACGGCCGGAAGCGCGGTCCAGACCACCTCCAGACGAGTGTTCCCGTGGATTGGCGGACCGTCGACCCGGTCGTCGTGCGGCCGCAGCCGGAACTTCCACACCGAGTAGATCACCACGGTCTCGACGAGCACGAAGATCGGAACCGTGGCGACCAGCAGGACGTCGTACAGGGTGTGGACGTGAGCGGCCTGGATCGAGCCTTTGGCGGGGAACCACGGCACGATCAGCGTCAGCGGGATCAGGATCGCGCTGCCGATCACCACGATCACGACCATCTGAAGCACCGGACGGTTACGCAAGTTCGCCTATCCCTCGGAGCCCTCGCAGCACAGGAGGGGCATGCTATGGGTTCTCTGCGACGAATGGCGCGGCGGTCTTACGCCGGTATCGACGCCCTCCTGAAGCCGAACCACGGGCCCCAACCCCATCACTTATGATTGCGGCAATTGTCGCAAGCCACCTCCGGGGGGAGCCCATGCAAGTGAGAGACGGGATGTCCGAGGTAGTGCTCACCGTCGGCCCCGGGCACACCCTGAGAGAGGCGGCGGCGCTGATGACGGCACGCCAGGTCGGCGCCGCGGTAGTCGTCGATCCGGACGCGCCGGGGCCGGGGGTGATCACCGAGCGCGACATCCTCCGGTCGGTCGCCGCCGGGGAGGAGCCCGACGAGGAGCACGTCTCCGACCACCTGACGTCGAAGCTCACGTTCGCTTCACCCGACTGGTCGCTCGAGCAGGCCGCGGCGGCAATGGTGCGCGGCGGGTTCCGCCATCTCGTCGTGGTCGAGGGCCGCGAGCTGGTCGGGATGCTTTCGATGCGCGACATCGTCCGCTGCTGGACGGCCGACGGGGCAACCAGCGAGGTCCCGGCCGGAGCGGCGGAGGCGTAGGTCGCGAACCGCAGCCTTCAGCCGCCGAGACCCTTGTCGCGCAGCTCTCGCTGCGCGGTCTCGGTCTTCGGGAGTTCGCCGAGCCCCATCCCGCGCAGCACCTCCGGGGTCTTCGTGAACTGGACGTCCCGGTAATCGACGACCTGGACGTGGTTGCCCCAGGGGTCGGTGAAGTCGAGCGATCCCGAGGGCCGGACGTCGAGGCCGGCTTCCCTCATCGCCGCGCGTACCGCCTCCTTGTCCTCGACCACGAGCCCGAAGTGCCGCGCCTCGTCCTGGGGCTGGGTCCGGCCGGCGGCGAGCGCGATGAACTGGTCGCCCATGTCGACGAACGCCATCCTGGCCCCCGCGCGTCCGCGCAGTTCGAACTCGAAGAACCGCGCGTACCAGTCGAGAGCCTCGTCGACGTCGCCGACCTCCAGCGCAATGTGGTTGATGCCGACGAGCCTGGTCACGGGTTGGAGCCGGTGGCGCTGTCGATCGCGATCACCACGAGGGCCGCGGCGAGCACGGCAGCCAGGACGAAGAAGATCAGAGCCAGGACCAGGCGACGATCCACCGCCCGGAGGCTACGCCCGAACGTGGTGGGCGGTCGCCCGCCCTCACCTAGCGCTTGATGTTCGACTCGATGTACTCGGCCGCCAGGCGCTTGGGCGCCCGGCACAGCCAGGCCTCCACGACCAGTTCCTCGAGCTCCTCGGCTGAGATCGCGTCGAGGCGGACCAGGACGGCGGCATACCCGTCGAAGTGCGGCGTCGTGAAGTACACGCCCGGGTCGTCGGCGAGTAGCGCCTCCTTCGCGATCAGGTGCTCGACACGAGCGCCGAGGATCGGCCCTTGCGGGGCAGTGTCGCCCAGCGCGCGTAGGTCAGACGCGCGAAGCGGGCGCTCCCATACGAAGGGCTTGTCTCGCACCCGCCATTGAGCGTGGCCGTGAGAGAGGCGCTCTTCGGTCTCCGGAAGGCTCAGCGCGAGCCGCCGCACGTCGTCCCAGGTGGCCACGGCGCCGACTCTAGTCGAGGGTCCCGCCGGCCTAGTGGTGCTCTTCGGGCAGTGCCGCCACGTCGCGGCGCGTGTCCCTCACCCAGCGGATCACGACCAGCACGAGGACCAAGCCGCCGACCGCCGAGAAGATCCAGTCGATGGTCGTGCCGATGACGATCAGCGTGATCGCGATCGCGGCGACCAGCGGCAGGATCGTCGGTCCCGGGAGGTGGACCTCCTCCCCGGCAGGCGGCGCCGGCGTCGCCGAATAGTCGGTTGGCCCGCTCGCGCTCATGGCCGGCGCTCGCCTTCCGGGCTCGCCTGATAGCCGGCGCGAGTCATCCGGCTGCTCACGGATGCACGTAGATCGCGGCGGCCATGAACGTGATCCCGAACATGAGCAGGCAGGCGGCGCCGGCGATCAGTCCGGAGCGGATGTTCTTGCGGGCGAGCTTGCGATCCATGGCGGCTCCAGGGTGGCGGAATCTACAGCTTGACGTCGACCACCATCGCGCTGAACAGCAGCGCCAGGTAGGCCAGGGAGAACAGGTACAGGCGCAGCGCGACGCGCCGTTCGGCGCTGCGGTACAGCCATAGCGCGCCGCCGATGAACGCGAGGCCGAGCACCATCGAGGCGGCCAGGTAGAAGCCGCCGAAGGCGCCGGCGCAGAAGGGCAGCTGCGAGATCGCGTACAGCAGCAGCGTGTAGAGCAGGATCTGGCGCCGGGTCTCGCGCTCGCCCCGGACCACCGGCATCATCGGGACCGACACCTTCGCGTACTCGTCCTTCATGAGCAGGCTGAGCGCCCAGAAGTGCGGCGGCGTCCAGTAGAAGACGATCGCGAACAGGTACACCGCGGTCCAGGACACCGACCCTCGCACCGCGGCCCAGCCGACGAGCGGGGGGACGGCTCCGGCGGCCCCGCCGATGACGATGTTCTGCGGCGTCCGGCGCTTGAGCCACAGCGTGTAGACGCCGACGTAGCCGAGGAAGCCCGCCAGCGCCAGCGACGCGGCCAACAGGTTCACGCACGTCCACAGCAGCAGGAAGGACAGTGACGAGAGCACGAGCCCGTACGTCAGTGCCGCCCGCGGGGAAACCCGCCCGGCGGGGATCGGCCGCGAGGCCGTGCGCTTCATCCGGGCGTCGATGTCGCGGTCGTAGTAGTGGTTGACGGCGCCGGCGCCGCCCGCGGAGAGGTAGCCGCCCAGGCAGGTCAGACCGATCTTCGACAAAGACGGGCTCCCTGCGATCTCCATCGTGGTGACGGTCGTGAACAGCAGCAGCGTCTGCACCTTCGGCTTGGTGAGCTCGACGTAGTCGGCCACCAGCTGCCGCCCCCGGGCGGGAACGGTGACGGCGCTGCTCGTGACCGTGCTCAAGAGCCTGCCTTCGCGAACTGCTCACTGCCGCCGGTCTTCTGCGTGACCCCGGTCTCGCGCTCGATCTGGCGCCGGATGTCACGCATCGGCTCGACCGAGCGGACCCTCGGGATCACGTCGAAGTTGTTCACCGGCGGAGGCGAGGGGACGAACCACTCGAGCGTGTTGCCCTTCCATGGATCCGGACCGGCAACACGACCCCGCTTGTAGTTAACCGCGATGTTCACGATCGTCATCAGGATGCCGAGGGCAAGGATGAAAGATCCGATCGTCGAGATCAAGTTGTACGTATCCCACCCAAGCCCCGGCTGGTAGGTGTAGATCCGGCGGGGCATGCCGGACAGCCCGAGCGCGTGCTGGACGAAGAACGTCAGGTTGAAGCCGATGAACATGAGCCAGAACGACGCCTTGCCCAGGCCCTCGTTCAGCATCCGGCCGGTGATCTTCGGGAACCAGTAGTAGATCCCGGCGAAGATCGAGAACACCGAGCCGCCCATCAGCACGTAGTGGAAGTGCGCGACCACGAAGTAGGTGTCATTGAGCTGCCAGTCGACCGGGAACACCGCCAGGAAGATCCCCGTGATTCCGCCGACGATGAAGATCGCGATGAAGCCGACGGCGAAGTACAGCGAGGCCGTCGTCTGGATCGAGCCACGCCACAGCGTGGCGATCCAGTTGAAGATCTTGACTCCCGTGGGTACCCCGATCAGGAACGAGCTCAGCATGAAGAATCCGAGCACCACGATCGGGACGGGCGAGGCGAACATGTGGTGCGCCCACACCAGCGTCGCCAGGAACGCGATCACCGCGGTGGAGGCGGCGATCGCCTTGTAGCCGAACACCGGCTTGCGGCTGAACACCGGTACGACCTCGGAGATGATCCCGAAGCCGGGCAGGATCATGATGTAGACCTCGGGGTGGCCGAAGAACCAGAACAGGTGCTGCCACAGGACCGGTGATCCATGGGCCGTCGGATCGAAGAAGTGGGTGCCGAAATGCCGGTCGGTCAGCAGCATCGTGACGGCCGCCGCGACCACCGGAAGCGCGATGATCAGCAGGATCGCGTAGACGAGGATCCCCCAGATGAACAGGGGGATCCGTCCCCAGCTCATCCCGGGCGCTCGCATGTTGACGATCGTGGCGTAGAAGTTGATCGCACCCAGCAGCGAGGAGATGCCGGTCAGGTGGATCAGGAAGATCCAGGCGTCCTGGCCTCCGGAGGGGGAGAACTGGATGCTCGACAGCGGCGGATAGCTCCACCAGCCGGCCTCGGGCGGGTTGAAGAACAGCGTGCAGTAGAAGACGATCCCGCCGGTCACGAGCAGCCAGAACGACAGCGCGTTCAGCCGCGGGAACGCCATGTCCCGGGCGCCGATCATCAGCGGCACGAAGTAGTTGCCGAAGCCGGCCATCACCGGCACCACGAACAGGAAGATCATCGTGGTCCCGTGGAGCGTGAGCAGCTGGTTGTAGCGCTCGCCCGACAGCAGCGTGTTGCCCGGCTGGGATAGCTGCAGGCGCATCAGGAGCGCCTCGACCCCGCCCAGCATGAAGAACACGAAGGTCGCGACCAGGTACATGATCCCGATCTTCTTGTGGTCGGTCGTGGTGACCCAGTCGACCCAGCGCTTGGTGGTCCGGGGCTTGGTCACCTCGTGGGCGATGATCTGCGGGATCGCGCGAAGGGCCTCCGCGGACGAGACGGGCCGGGGACGTTCGGCGGGTTCGGTGACGGCGGACACTGGCTAGAGGTTTCCGGTGGAGAGGAGATATGCGCGCAACTGCGTGACCTGCGCGTTGGCCGCCTGGATCTGCCGCTGCTGGCCGGCGAGCCACGCCTGATACTGCGCCGGCGTGAGAACCTTCACGAGCGCGGTCATGAACGCGTGCTGGCGTCCGCAGAGCTGGGCGCATTGCCCGTGGTAGAGGACGTTCGCCTTCGGGGCCTTGAACCAGGCGTAGGTCGTGTAGCCGGGGACCGCGTCTACCTTGCCTCCGAGCGACGGCACCCACCACGAGTGGATCACGTCGGTCGACTGGATCGCGAGCACTACGGTCGTGTTCGCCGGGACGTACAGCTCCTGGTAGGAGTAGGGGAGCTTCAGCGCGAACGACCCGTTCAGGCAGCCGTTTCCGTACGTGTAGCGCCAGATGTACTGCCTGCCCTGCACGCAGATCGTGAGCTTCTTGCCGTTGGGCGGGGTGGGCTCGGTCACCGCAGCCGACAGGAAATGGCTCGGGGCGGTCGAGTTCGGGGGATCGATGATGCCCGGCAGCTTGACGAAGGTGACGACGGTGAGCACCACCAGGATGAGCGCGGCAGCCACCGTCCAGCCGATCTCGAGGCGTGTGTTGCCGTGGATCTGAGCGGCCACGCGGTTCTTCTTGGCGCGGAACTTGTAGACCGAATAGACCAGCGCCCCCTCGACGATCACGAACACGACCGCCGCGATGTACAGGATGATCTTGTACAGCGAGGCGATCTGGTTGGCGGGCGGGGCGCCGGACTTCGGCGTGATGAATCCGGCGAGCGCCGTCCCGGGGAGGAGCAGCAGGCCTGCGACCGCGACCGCGGTCGCCGCAAGCATCGTTACGCGAGGCCGTCGCAAGGCGGGGCATTGTATTGCGAGCCTGGCCGCTCGCGCTCCGCGCTCGCTCATATACTCCCCGCCCTTGCGCGCGTCGAGGGGCATTCGAGCGACCGCCTTGGCCCTCGTCGCGGCTGGGATCGCCGCTCCGGCGCTCCGGCGGCGGCTGAAGCTCCCCGCGCCCGCGGTGCTGGGTGCGGGCGCGGCCGCTCCGCTGGCCCTGTGCGTGGCGGTCCCGCGCAGCAAGGCCCGCGACGTCGCGGTGTGCGCGCTCAACATGTGGGCGTACATCGCCGCGTACGAGATGCCCCACGACGACCCGCAGCGGCTTGCCGCGCGGGCGCGAGTGGACTATCCGGCCACCGCTGACCGGGTGCTCGGGTTGGGGGTTCCGCCGACGCTCCGGCTGCAGCGTGCCTTCTCGGCCCCAGGGACGGTCAAGGGGTTCGAGCGCGTGCTCGTGTGGTGCCACTGGCTGTGGTTCTTCGTCCCCCACGCGAGCGTCGCGTACGTCCTGATCCGGCGTCCCGACAAGTTCGCGGGCGCCGCGGCCCGGATGTACGCCGTGTTCGACGTCGGGGCGGTGTTCTACTGGTCGATCCCCACCGCGCCGCCGTGGTGGGCAGCCGCCCGCGGCCGGCTCGAGGACGCCAAGCCGATAAAGGTCCGGCGAATGATGATCGAATACGGGGAAGAGTTCTGGGGTGAGATCTGGGAGCCCCTTTACGATGTCCTTGGAGGAAACCCCCTTGCTGCGATGCCCTCGCTTCATTTCGCCACGTCCCTGATGGGTGCGCACCTGCTCGAGGAGGTTGCGCCCGTGGCCGGAGCAGTCGGCTGGGGCTACGCCATCACGCTCGGGCTGGCGCTGGTCTACCTGGGGGAGCACTACCTCGTCGATCTGATCGCCGGGGCCGCGCTGACGGAGGGGATCAGGGTCGCGGCTCCTCGGGCGGCGCCGCTGGTCAAGCGCGTGGGGCGCGAGCTCGACAGGTTGCAGGCGCTGGGGGAGAACGGGTAGGGCGCAAGTTGGCCGAGGAGCGCGCTACCAAGGAGAGGTCACGCGTCCCGGTTGCTGCGCCCGTCAAGGACGCCGACGACGTTGGTGAGGACACCGCCAGCCATGAGATGCCGCGGGTCCGACTCACCCGAGGCCGGATCCTGGCGTCGGTCCTGTTCGTCCTCTCGAGCGTCGCGTTCCTGTACTTCGTGCTGCCGAAGATCCTCGGCCTCCAGGAGACCTGGAACCGGCTCACGCAGGGAAACGTCTGGTGGCTGATCATCGCGGCGCTTCTCGAGCTGCTCTCGTTCGCGAGCTACATCGCGCTGTTCAGGGCGGTGTTCGTTCGCGGCAAGTCGAGAATCGGCTGGCGCGAGAGCTACCAGATCACGATGGCGGGGCTGGCTGCGACGCGGCTGTTCGCCGCGGCCGGCGCCGGCGGAGTCGCGCTGACGGCCTGGGCGCTGCGGCGCTCGGGCATGCGCCCCAGGATCGTCGCCTGCCGCATGGTCGCCTTCCTGGTCCTGCTCTACGGGGTGTACATGCTCACGTTCGTGATCGACGGGTTGGGGCTGTACTTCGGGATCTTCGCGGGACCCGCCCCGTTCGCCGCCACGGTTGTGCCGGCGATCTTCGGAGGGGTCGTGATCATCGTGTTCCTGGCGATGGCGCTCGTGCCCGGGGATCTGGAGCGGCTGGTCGCCCGGTGGACCACCGCCGACACCCGGTTCGGGAGGACGATGCGGCGCCTCGCGGCGCTCCCGGCCACGGCTTCGACCGGGATCCGGACCGCGATCGACCTGGTGCGCTCGAAGGACCCCTACCTGCTCGGGGCGATCGGCTGGTGGGGCTTCGACATCGCAGTACTGTGGGCGTGCTTTCACGCCTTCGGGCATGCACCGCCCAAGGCCGTGATCGTGATGTGTTACTTCATCGGGATGCTGGGGAACACGCTGCCGCTGCCCGGCGGGATCGGCGGCGTGGACGGCGGGATGATCGGCGCGTTCAGCGCGTTCGGCGTCAGCGTCGAGCTGTCGGTGGTCTCGGTGCTCGCCTACCGGGCGTTCGCGTTCTGGCTGCCGACGCTGCCCGGGGCCGTGGCCTACCTCCAGTTGCGAAAGACTGTCCAGCGGTGGCGCGCCGAGGCTCGCACCAAGCGCGCGTCCGAAGCCCCTAGCTATACTTAATGAAGTGAGCGACCAGCGAATCGAGAACGTGATCATCGTCGGGAGCGGACCGGCGGGCTATACCGCTGCGCTCTATGCAGCGCGGGCGAACCTGGAGCCGCTGGTGATCGAGGGGTTCGCCTGGGGCGGCCTCCTTCAGCAGACGACGGATGTGGAGAACTACCCGGGGTTCCCAGAGGGGATCATGGGCCCGCCGCTCATGCAGAAGTTCCGAGACCAGGCCGAGCGCTTCGGGGCCCGGCTCGAGACGGATGACGCGACGGAGATCGAACTGTCCACGGACGGGGGGCCGCACCGGGTCCACGTCGGCGGCGACGTCCACCTCGCGAAGGCGGTGATCCTCGCGATGGGCGCCCAGCACCGCAAGCTCGAGGTGCCGGGCGAGGCCGAGCTCTCCGGTCGCGGCGTCAGCTATTGCGCGACCTGCGACGCGGCCTTCTTCAAGGGCGCCCCGACGTTGATCGTCGGCGGCGGCGACTCCGCGATGGAGGAGGCGATGTTCCTGTCGAAGTTCGCCTCCAAGGTGGCGATCGTCCACCGTCGCGACGAGTTCCGGGCCTCCAAGATCATGCTCGAGCGTGCGCGGGCGATCCCGAACATCGAGTGGCTGACGCCGTACGTGGTCGAAGAGTTCGTCTCCGCCGATGGCGGGTCGCTCGGCATCGCGCGTCTGCGGAACACGGCCGACTCCTCGACCGAGGAGCTCGAGATCACCGGCGCGTTCATCGCGGTGGGCCACGAGCCGCAGTCCCAGCTCGTCGCCGGCCAGGTGGAGACCGACCCCGCCGGTTACGTCATTACCGTCGACAAGTCCACCCTCACGAACGTTCCGGGAGTCTTCGCGGCCGGCGATCTCGTCGACCACACCTACCGGCAGGCGGTCACCGCCGCGGGCTCCGGATGCCAGGCCGCGCTCGACGCGGAGTGGTACCTGCGCGACAACCCTTTCCCGCTTGACCGGGAGGCGAGCGACGTCGCGGCCAGTGCGTCTTAGCCGACGCGCCTAGTAGGGACAGCCGTTCATCGAGTGCCGGTTGCGGGACCCCGCCCGCGTTCGGATCCGCAGCCCGAAGTCCTGGGTCCAAGTCGCCGGTCCGCTGGCGAAGGCGCCGACCGCGATCGGCCGCTCGCCCGTCCCGACGTCCCGGAAGGACGGGTTCAGGATGTTGCGGCAGTGGTCGGCGCTGGCCATCCACGCCACCACCACGGAGCGAGGAGTGAGGAACCCGGTGGCGATGTTCTCGCCCGCGGTCTCCCACTCGTAGCCGTACGCGCCGATCCGCCTCGCAAATGCGGTGCCGGGCCCGTGCGTGAACAGGCCCGTGCGGACCATCGTGTTGGTCCAGCCCTGCGCCGAGCGGTTGAGCTGGGTGGAGACGGCGAGCGCGGGGAGGCCCCGCTTGGTGCGCTCGCGATTCACCAGGCATACCACCGCCGAGCGCATCGTCCCGGGCGACGAGGTCACTGCCGAGGCGTCGGCACCCGCGCACCGCCGCGGAACGGGCGCCTTGGCGACCGGCCTGCCTTCAACGCCGCTTCCGGCGGCCGGCGCGGCCATGAGCACGGCTGCCGCGAACAGACAGGTTGCGGCGAGGAACGTGCGGTACGTGAGTTTCGGCAAGGCGCCCTGGATCGGTGCGGTCCCCTCACCCGTTGACTCGGCAGAAACCTACATCCACTTGAGCGCCCGGCTCGCCCTCACCCGACCTTAGCCCACACCGTCTTGGTCTCCAGGTACGCGTCCAGGCCCTCGTGGCCGTGCTCGCGGCCGAGCCCCGACGCCTTGTAGCCGCCGAACGGCGCGCCCGGGTCGACCTCGCCCCAGCAGTTGACGTACACGGACCCCGCCTTCAGCAGCGCCGCCAGCCGGTGCGCATTCGAGAGGTCCCTCGTCCACACTCCGGCCGCGAGGCCGTAGTCGGTGTCGTTGGCACGCGCCGCGACCTCCTCGATCGACTCGTACGGCAGCGCCACCAGCACCGGGCCGAAGATCTCCTCGCGCGCGATCTTGAGGTCGTCACGGGTCGCCGTGAACAGGGTGGGGGAGATGAAGTAGCCGGGGTCGTCGCTGCCGTTTCCGCCGGCCAGCAGCTCGGCGCCCTCCTCGCGGCCTGACTCGATGTAGGAGAGAACGCGCTCCTGCTGCTCCTGGGAGACCACCGGCCCGAACATCGTCTGCCCCTCCAGACCGGGGCCGACCTTCGCCTTGCCGGCCTGCTCGGCGAGCGCGCCGACCACCTGGTCGAACTGGTCCTTGTGGACGAACAGACGGCTGCCGGCGTTACACGCCTGGCCCGTGTTGAAGTAGATCCCCATGAACGACCCCGCGACCGCCGCTTCGAGGTCGGCGTCGGGCAGGATGATGTTGGGGGACTTGCCGCCCAGCTCGAGCGTGACGCGCTTGAGCGAGCGCCCGGCCTTGGCTCCGATCTCGCGCCCGACCTCGGTCGAGCCGGTGAACGCGATCTTGTCGATTCCGGGGCTGTCGACGACCGCCGCTCCGGTGTCGCCCTCGCCGGTGAGGACGTTGATCACGCCCGCCGGGATCCCCGCCTCCAGCGCAAGCTCCCCGATCCGCAGCGCGGTCAAAGGGGTCTGCTCGGCCGGCTTGAGTACGACGGTGCAGCCCGCGGCCAGCGCCGGCGAAAGCTTCCATGACGCCATCAGCATCGGGAAGTTCCAGGGGATGATCTGGCCGCAGACGCCGACCGGCTCCTTGCGCGTGTAACAGTGCATGCCGGGATTGCGGACCGGGATGACCTCGCCGCGGATCCGCTCCGCCCATCCTGCGAAGTGCCGCAGCCACGCGATCGTCTGATTCACGTCGACGATCCTCGCCAGCTTCACCGGTTTGCCGTTGTCGAGCGCCTCGAGCTCCGCAAGCTCGTCGCCGTGCTGCTCGATCAGGTCGGCGAGCCTGTTGATCAACCGGGCGCGCTCGGCCGCCGGCGCCTTGGACCAGGGGCCCTCTTCCAGGGCGCGACGGGCGGCCCCCACGGCACGGTCTACGTCCTCGGGCCCGGCGTGCGCGACATCGGCGATCGGCTTCGCGGTCGCGGGATCGAAGGTCTGGAAGGTGCGGCCGTCGGCGGCGGCAACTCGCTCGCCGTCGATCAGCAGCTGATGCTCCCGGCCGGCGAACTCGCGGGCGGGATCCGAGAGCTGCTCGGGGAGGGCGGTTACGGACATCTGAACCTCCAAGTTGTTTACGGCTTGAGCACGATCTTGAGCGCCTCCCGACGATCGTAGATCCGGTAGGCCTCGGCGGCATCGTCGAGCGGCATGTGGTGGGTGACCAGCGCTCGGGGATCGAGCGTCCCCGCCTCGAGCATCGAGAGCACTCGGTCGACGTGGCCGATCACGTTCGCGGGACCCGCCCTGAGCGTCAGGCCTTTGATCCACACCAGGCCCATGTGAACCTCGGCCTTCTCGGCATAGACCCCGATCGCCACCACCGTCCCCTCGCCGCGAGCCAGGCGGATCGCCAGATCGAGCGCATCCGGATGCCCGACGGCGTCGACCGAGACTGCGACGCCGCGCCCGCGCGTGAGCTGCTTGGCGACCTCGCGCGGGCTCTCCTCGGTCAGGTGAACCGGGATCGCGCCGAACTGCTTGGCGATCGCGAGCCGGTCCTCGACGGTATCGATGGCGAGCACCGGGCCCGCCCCCGCCGCGACCGCGGCCTGGACCGCGCACAGCCCTACCGGCCCGAGCCCGAGCACCGCGACGCTGTCCCCGGGCTGCACGTCTCCAGCGGAGATGGAGTGGTAGCCGGTTCCCATCACGTCCCCCGCGAACAGCGCCACGTCGTCGTCGACCGCGTCCGGGACCTTCCGAAGCGTCATGTTCGCGTCCGGCACGAGCGCCCGTTCGGCCTGCGTGCCCTGTAGCGAGCCCATGTTCGCGCCGTGACCGAAGGTCCGCTTGCGGTCACACACCTGGTAGTTGCCGCGCAGGCACTGGAAGCAGGTCCCGCAGGCGGTGTGGAAGCAGCCCAGCACCCGATCGCCGGCCTCCACCCGGGTGACGGCGTCGCCGGCCGCGACCACCGTCCCGACGAACTCGTGCCCGAGCGTGAAGCCCGGCTCGATCTTGACGCGGCCGTGGTAGATGTGGAGATCCGACCCGCACACGCCGCTCGCCTCGATCCGGACGATCGCATCCGTGGTGGCGGCGAGCTCCGGCTCAGGGCGTTCCTCGAGCCGGACCTCTCCCGGCGCCTGGAAGGTGACCGCTCTCATGCGTCAGTCATAGCGGAAGAACCCCTCGCCCGTCTGCCGGCCGAGTCGCCCGGAGAGCGCCAGCGCTCGCAGTGCCGGCGCGGTGCGGTAGCGCTCCTCGCGGCGCTCCTCGTACAGGCCATCGAGCACCGCGAGCACGTGGTCGAGCCCGATCTCATCGGCCCACCCCAGCGGGCCGCGAGGGTAGTTGAGGCCGTGGACCATTCCGGCGTCGATGTCCTCCGCCGAGCCGACGCCCTCTCCCAGGGCGAATGCGCACTCGTTGATCACCTGGCAGACCATCCGCCCGAGGACGAGTCCGGGGGCGTCATGGACGTTCGCGGTCTGCTTGCCGAGCGTGCCGAAGAACTGCCTGGCGGCGTCGAGGGCCGACGACGCCGTGTCCGGCCCGGCGGTGAGCTCGACCAGGCCCGTCTCTGCGAACGGGGGAAGCGCGTGGAAGCCCACGGCCGAGCCCGCGGGGTCGAGCGTCGCCAGCGAGCCCGCGGCGCAGAGCAGTGCCCGGGGTCCGCCCTGCAAGGGCGCCTCCGGCTCCTCGCCGAGTCCACAGTCGACCACCAGGAAGGGGACCGCGCCCTCCGCGCCCTCTGGCGTCGCCACCTCCCAGCCGGCGTCGCGCGCCGTCGCGGCGAGCTGCGTCGCCAGGGCCGTGTCGCCGTGGACCACCGCTAGCCCGTCGCCGCCACCTGGCTCGGCCGGGTCGGGATCGGCGGAGCGGTACTCGTCGCCGCGGTACTCGTAGTACCCGCGTCCCGACTTACGGCCGGTGCGCCCGGCGGCCACCATCTTCACCGGGATGCCGGAGGGCCGCCACCGCGGCTCGGCGAAGCTCTGCTCGTAGAACGAGCGGGCGACGTCGAGGCCGACGTCGACGCCGACCAGGTCTGAAAGCTCGAACGGTCCCATCCGGAACCCGCCCCCCAGCCGGCAGATCCTGTCGATCGTCTCCACGCTCGCGATCCGCTCCTGGAGGAGCCTCAGGCTCTCGAGCCCGAACGGCCGGTTGCAGCGGTTCACGAGGAAGCCCGGACCGTCGACCGCATCGATCACGATCTTGCCCATGGCCTCGCCCGTCGCCCGGGCCACGGCGAGCGCGTCCTCGGAGGATTCCTCGCCGGCCACGACCTCGAGCAGGCGCATCAGCGGCGCGGGGTTGAAGAAATGCATCCCGACGACCCGCCCGGGACCGTTGGCCGCGCTCGCGATCGCGGTCACCAGCAGGGAGGAGGTATTCGTCGCCAGCACACACGACTCCGAGACGACCTCCTCGGAGAGCGTCTTGAACAGCTTGTGCTTGAGCTCGAGCCGCTCGGGCGCGGCCTCGATTACGAGCTCGCAGGGAGCGAGATCGGCGAGCTCGGGGGCCGGCTCGAGCCGCGCCGCGGCCGCCTTCGCCTCCTCCTCGCTCCACCTTCCGCGCTGCGCGCCGCGCTCGAGATGGCCGTTGATCTGCTGGATCCCGCGCTCGAGCGCTTCGGGAATCGGATCGTGCAGGAGGGTCCGCGCCCCGGCGAACGACGCGAGCTGCGCGATCCCGGCGCCCATCGTGCCGGCGCCGGCGACGCCGATCGTTTTCGCTGGTTCCACGAGGGGGGTGAATCTAACGTCTTTGTCCCTCTATACATCGAGTGGATGTATTGAGGGACATAGAGCGCGTTCGGCGGCTTGGGGAACGCCAAGCGGGGCGGGTGAGCTATGCGCAACTTCATGCCCTTGGGCTGGGGCGTGGCGCGATCGAAGGGTGGATCGAGCGTCAAACGCTCGTGCGAGTTCTTCCCAAGGTCTATGCGCTGGGGCATCGCGCACCGAGCCGCGAAGGCGACCTCTGGGCCGCGCTCCTCTACGCAGGCCCCGGCGCGGCGCTCAGCCATGCGACGGCCGCGCAATGGCGAGGCCTGATCGACTACCCGCCGGCGGCGATCGAGGTCAGCTCACCGCGCAAGGTCCGCTCACTGCCCGGGATCCGCGTCCACGCCCGTCGCCGCGTCGAGCGCTGGCTCCATAGGGGAATCCCGGTCACGTCGATTGCGCAGACCGCGCTCGATCTCGCGGCGGTCGCAGAATTGAGGCTCGTCCGCAAGGCGCTTGCGCGGCTCGACTACCGCCACGAGCTGGATGTTGCTGCGCTTGAGGCGGTGTGCGGGCCTGGTAAGCCAGGTAGCAAGGCACTGCGCGGAGCGATCGCGATCCACCAGCCTCTGCTGGCGCGCACGAACGGCCCCCTCGAGTACGACTTCTTCGAGTGGTGCGAGGCGTGGCGCGTACCGTTGCCGCTCGTCAACGAACGGGTCCATGGGGTGCTCGTCGATGCGTGGTGGCCTGAGCACCGGGTCGTGGTGGAGCTGGACGGCCGTGACAACCACTCGAGCCCGGCGCAGCTTCGGCGCGACAAGGCCAACGACCTGCTACTCCGAAGCCACGGCCTGATCGTGATCCGCTACGACTGGGATCTAGTGCACGCCCGGCCGCGGGCTGTCCATGACGACCTGATGCGCACGCTCGACGTCAGGAAGGAACCAGCGCGTTGATGCCGGTCAGGGCGCGTCCGATGATCAGCTTCTGGATCTGCGAGGTGCCCTCGTACAGGGTTGTGACCCTCACGTCGCGCAGGTAGCGCTCGACGGGATAGTCGTCCACGTAGCCCGAGCCGCCATGCACCTGGATCGCCGTGTTCGCGCACTCGATCGCCGATTCGGTCGCGTACAGCTTCGCGATCGAGGTCTCGGTGGTGTTCGGCTTGCCCTGGTCCTTGAGGTAGCCGGCCCGCCACACCAGCATCCGCGCCGCGTCGGTCTTGACGGCGATGTCGGTGAGCATCTCCTGGACCAGCTGGAAGCTCGCGATCGGGCGACCGAACTGCTGGCGCTCCTTGGCGTACTTCACCGATGCGTCGAGGCAGCCCTGGCAGATGCCGACGCACCCGGCGGCGACGCTGTAGCGCCCGGAGTCGAGATTGCTCATCGCGACCTTGAACCCGTCACCCACCTCGCCGAGCAGCTGGTCGTCGGTCGCCTCGACGTCGTCGAGGCTGATCGCGGCCGTGTCGGAGCCCCGCAGTCCCAGCTTGTGATGGATCTCCTGGGGCTGGAAGCCGGGCTGGTCGGTGTCGACCAGGAAGCACGCCACGCCGCGGTGTCCCTTGTCGGGATCGGTCTGGGCGAACACCAGCGCGACGTTGGCGTGGTTGGCCATCGAGATGAACATCTTCGAGCCGTTGATGACCCAGCCGCCGTTCGTCTTCTTCGCGCGCGTCTTCTGGTTGGCGGCGTCTGAGCCGGTGTCGGGCTCGGTCAGCGCGAAGCACCCGAGCCACTCGCCCGAGCAGAGCTTGGGCAGGTAATGCTGCTTCTGCTCCTCGGTCCCCCAGCGGAGGATCCCGGAGCAGACCAGCGAGGTCTGGACCGAGACGACGGTTCGCATCGCGGAGTCCCCGCGCCCGACTTCCTCGACGATCAGTCCGTAGGTCAGGTAATCGAGGCCGGCGCCGCCGTATTCCCGCGGGACGATCGCCCCCAGGTAGCCCTGCTCCGCGATCTTGGCCACCAGCTCGAGATCGAAATGCTCGTTCCGATCGTTCTCGCGCGCACGCTCGATGATCTCGTTGTCGGTGAAGTCGCGCGCGGTCTCCCGGACCAGACGCTGCTCCGGATTGAGAGATAGGTCCATGGCTCGGCACGCTACCGCCTTGGCAAAAGACTGGGGTGCCTCCCTGGGGTGAAGGAACGAGCTGAGGCAGATAATGCGGTCGAGGGGCACCCGTGGACTGGCGGCTGGGGGCGGCCGCCACCACGTATCTCGACTAGGGGCTTGATGCCGAGAATCAGAATCCGTTCGCTGCTGCTGGCGCTCGGCGTGGGCGCGAGCGTCGCCGGTGTGGCTCCTGCGGGCGCGGCGGCCAACACCCTGCCGGACGCGTCTATCTCCTCGCCGGTCACGGTGGTGCCGTCGCTCGGCGGGTTCAAAGACGGCATGGCGAAGATGTCCGTCAGCTTCACGGACGCGAGCGCGACCGCCACGGCATCGTCTGCGTCAGTCGGGCTGGGCCCGGGGCATATCTTCCATGTCGACACCTGCATCAAGGCCCACGACGTGAACTCGTCGTACTCCACGAGCTGCCAGGAGAGCACGGTCGACACGACGTCGAACTCCGCATCGATTTACGTAGCCGCTCCGACGGCGACGGCGTCCATGCCCCGTCCCGCCACCGGACACAGCGGCTACTTCTCGTTCATCGTCTCGATCTCCGAGAAGCAGTCAAGCGGCAACTCGTTCTCCGCGGCCGCCTCCTCCTGGCCGAGCTCGGGCTTGGCGGGCGCGTCGATCGCCGTCCCCAGTGTCGGAGCCTCGACCGCTCCCGCGCCCGTGAGCGAGGGTGCAGCGCTCACCAACAACAACGGGCAGACGGGCGGGATCAACACCGGCTATCAGGACTCGTTCTGCGAGGGATTCCAGTATCCGCCTCCCTCGAGCATCGAGGACGGAGTGTCGACGACTGCGATGGGCGCGGGCGCTCCCGCCTACTACGAGGTCGGGGAGCCCACCGGCGCCTACGCCGGCCAGCCGCCGAAGGGCATCATGCTGATCATCAACGGGGGCGGCTGGTATATGAACGGGCCCGGGATGGTCGCCTCCGATCGGCCGGACGCCGACTACTGGCGCGCCGCGGGCTGGCGCACCGTCAACCTGACCTACCGCCCGTGCAAACAGAGCTTCTCCGACGTGTTGTGGTTCTACGACCAGGCCCGATCGCTGTGGGGCGCGAGCCTGCCCTACTGCGCCCTGGGCGGATCGGCGGGCGGAGGTCTCGCCCTGATGCTGGCGGCGGCCCGCTCCACGGTCTCGTGCGTCATCTCCGAGGCCGGACCGACCGACGGAACCACCCTCCAGAACGAGTCGACTACAAAAGGATCGACCAACGGCCCCCGGTGGGCCTACAACCTTCTGACCGCCGCCGTGAGCCCTGAACAGGTCGTGTGGTGGAGCCCGGCGCGGTTCACCATTCATGCGCGGGTCCTGTGGGCCATCTCGGCCGGCGACCTGTACATACCGTGGGCTCAGGGAACCGAGCTTCAGTCGAAGATGCTTGCCGCGAATCCGAGCGCCTACGTCAACTTGCTACAGCTGGAGTCCGGGACGACGAACTGGGTCCACGCGGGCATTTCGGCCGCGGCGCTCGCCCTGTTCCAGGCGGCCGAGCAGCAGCTGGTTGCCCCGCTCGTGATTTAGCCCGGAGCGCGTTCGGAGCGCTAGCGCCCCGAGTACCCTGAGGGCCGCATGGTCCCCGAGATCCGGTACGCGCGCAGCGGCGACCTCCACATCGCCTACTGGGAGTTCGGCGACGGGCCGATCGACCTGCTCTGGGTCCCGACGTGGATCTGGGAGAGCGAGTACATCTGGGAGGAGCCGTACACGCGGAGGATGTTCGAGCGGCTCAGCAACTTCGCGCGCGTGATCACGTTCGACCGCCGGGGCGCCGGGATGTCCGATCCCGTGCCTCGCGCACCCACGCTCGAGGAGCAGATGGACGACGTGGTCGCCGTGATGAACGCCGTTGGATCGGAGGAGGCCGCGGTATTGGCGATGCTCGAGGCGGCGGCGATGGCGACGCTGTTCGCCGCCACCCATCCCGAGCGCACCCGGGCGCTGGTGGTGTACGAGGGGATGGCGCGGATGAGCAAGGCTCCCGACTACGACTGGCCGCTGTCACGCGATGAGCGCGATGCGCTGGCGAGCGAGCTCCGGAGCCAGTGGGGCTCCGGGGCGACGGTCCTCTCGCTCTCCTACAACCCGGACGACCGCCTGCGCAAATGGGCCGGGCGGCTCGAGCGGCTCGCCGCGAGCCCGGGCACGGCGGTGGCCTTCTATCAGATGCAGAGCGAGGTGGACGTCCGCCCGGTGCTGCCGTCGATCCAGGCACCGACGCTGGTCCTGTGCCGCCCTGACGCTCGCGACATCGACACCCGGCACTCGCGCTACATGGTCGAACACATCCCCGACGCGCGTTTGGTCGAGCTGCCCGGCGAGCACACGCTGCCGTTCGGCCCTGCTCAGGAGGAGTTCGCCAGCGAAGTGGAGGAGTTTCTGACCGGGACGCGGCCGGCTCCCGATTCCGAGCGAGTGCTGGCGACGGTGATGTTCGGCGACATCGTCGACTCGACCAGGCGAGCGGCCGAGCTGGGCGACCGGCGCTGGCGCGACCTGCTCGAGGCCTTCGCACGCTCGGTCAGCGGGCAGCTCCGCGACTTCCGCGGGCGCGCGGTCAAGACTCTAGGCGATGGGCTGCTGGCCACGTTCGATGGCCCGGCGCGCGCGATCAGCTGCGCGACCGCGATGCGCGACGTCGCCCGGTCCCAGTTCAATCTCGACCTTCGAGCCAGCTTGCATACCGGCGAGATCGAGGTGATGGGCGACGACGTCGGCGGTATCGCGGTGCACATCGCGGCGCGGATCCTCGGCGCGGCAGGTGCGGGCGAGCTCCTGGTCTCGAACACCGTCAAGGACCTGGTCGTCGGCTCGGAGATCGAGTTCGAGGACCGAGGCGAGCACGAGCTGCGGGGCGTGCCAGGTTCGTGGCGCCTGTGGGCGGTGGCTGTGTGAGAGGGGTGTGCCGATCGCCGATGCTGGTGAGCCGGGGCCGCGCGGGGTTAGACTGAGCGGTGCGGTGGACCCCTTCGCGGTCGTGATCCTGAGCGGCATTGCCGCAGTGATTCTGGCCGTGTGGCTGCTGGGCAGGTTCTACCCGGGCTCCGGAATGGAGCAGCTCGGGCTTCGTTCTGCGCGCGAGATCTCCGAGACGCGCGAGCAGCTCGAAGCCGACGACCTCAACCAGATGCTGGCGGCGCACAATGCCCGAAGGCGAGCGCGCGGGGAGCGTGAGGTCACTGAGGCGGACATGGAGTTGCGCGTGGCCCGCGACGTCCAAGATCAGCAGCGGCGGCGCGAGGCATACCTGGCCGACCGCGAGCTCGACCAGCTGCTCGAGGCGACGAATGCGCGGCGGCGCGCCCGCGGCCTGCCGGAGCGCACGCGCGAGCAGGTCCGCGAGGAGTTCGGCGGCAAGCCGCCGGCGGACGACTGAGTCGCCGCTCTCGTTGGCACGCTGCCTGATCATCGGCTGCGGCTGCCGTGGGCGGGCGCTGACGCGCGCGCTGGTGGAGCGTGGCCACGCGGTTCGGGGGACCACGCGGGACGCGGGGTCGATCTCCGCGATCTCGGATGCTGGCGCCGAGCCGGTCGTCGCCGACCCCGATGTGGTCGGAACGCTGGTTGGAGCGCTCGACCACGTCACGGTCGTCTGCATCCTGCTGGGATCCGCGACCGGATCCCGGGAGCAGCTGGCCGCGCTCCACGGCCCGAGGCTCGAGATGCTGCTGACCAAGCTCGTCGACACAACCGCGCGGGGCATCGTCTACGAGGCGGCAGGGACGGTCGGCCCCGGCGTGCTTCGGCAGGGGGCGGAGCGCGTTCTGAGCTTCGGCGAGGACTCGCTGGCATCGACGGTGATGCTCGAGGCCGATCCGGCCGACCACGGAGCCTGGTTGGAGGCCGCGCTTGCGGCGGTGAGCCGGATCCTCTAGCCGTCGAGCAGGACCCCGATCCGGTCGAACAGGTCGGACAGGATCCGGGCGGTGGCCCCCCAGATGAGGTTTTCGTCGAACACGTACGTGTCCGTGCGGATCGGCAGGCCGCGGCGAACCAGGCGCTGGCGCACGTACCCGTCGCGAAGCTCGCGTAGCGGGAGCTCCAGCACCTGCGCGACCTCGCGCGCGCTGAGCGTCCACTCGCGTCCCGGCTCGATCAGACCGACGAACGGGTAGATCGCGTAGCCGGTCGCGATCGTCGGAGTGGGCTGGAGCGCACCCACGATCTCGACGGCTTCCCTGGGGAGGCCGATCTCCTCTTCGGCCTCGCGGAGCGCGGTCATCTGGAGATCCGGATCGGCTTCGTCCTGGCGGCCTCCAGGGAAGGAGATCTCGCCGGGATGGCGGCGGAGGTCCTCGCGCCGCTTGGTGAAGACCGCGTGCAGCGCGCCGTCGTCCACGTATAGCGGCACCAGGACCCCGGCATCCGTCCTCCCTAGGACGTCGAGCGCCGCAGCCTCCGCGGCTGAAAGCAGAACCTGTCCGAGCTGCTCCCTGATCGCCCCGATTCGAAGCGCCATCGCCTGACTATATTTGCCGTCGAATGGAGGGCTTGATCGTCGTTGACGTCCAGAACGACTTCTGCGCCGGAGGTGCCTTGGCCGTGCCCGAAGGCGACGAGGTCGTCGAACCGATCAACCGGCTCGCCGAGCAGTTTCCGTTTGTGGTCGCGACCCGGGACTGGCATCCGCCTGACCATCACTCGTTCGAGGAGCAGGGCGGGCCCTGGCCGGTTCACTGCGTCCGAGAGACGGGCGGGGCGGAACTACACCCCAAGTTACATACGAGCGAGATCGACGCCGTTGTCGACGCGGGGCGCGAGCCCGACCACGAGGGGTACTCGGGCTTCGAGCACACCGACCTCGAGCGGCTGCTGCGCGACCAGGGGGTCGACACCGTCCACGTCGCCGGGCTGGCGCTCGATTACTGCGTAAAAGAGACCGCGCTCGACGCGCGTCGCGCCGGGTTCGACGTCGTCCTGCACCAGGGAGCCACCCGCGCGATCGAGGTGCAACCCGGCGACACCGCGCGCACGCTCGAAGAGCTGCGGGCGGCGGGCGTGCGGATCGCCGATTAGGTGATCGGCTAGGCCTTCGCGGCCAGGCCGAGGCGCTTTCGGACGGGGTGCGCCGACCGCCCGCGAGTCGCGCGCCCATCGGTGGCGCTCGTAGTCGGCTCTACGAACTCGACCCGCTCCTCGAAGATCGCCTCTCCATCGAGGGTGCGATGGACCGGGCACTTAGCCGCGATCACCTGGAGCTTCTCTACCTGCTCAGCCGGCAGACCGGACGGCAGGCGCAGCACCAGGTTGAAGTGGGTGGGGCATCCGCGTTCGGCTGGCGCGTACTCGCACTCGACCTCGATCGGGCCGATGTCCCAGCCCTTGCGCTGGGCGTACATCTCGATGGTCACGGCGGTGCAAGACGCGAGGCTCGCG
>Ga0209577_10000114_pt1 | contig 73824 bp, 67 predicted proteins | sample GraSoiAngelo_109_FD_185874 | JGI IMG/M metagenome (GOLD analysis project Ga0209577, IMG submission 185874) | Grasslands soil microbial communities from the Angelo Coastal Reserve, California, USA - 14_0903_12_20cm (SPAdes) (version 2) | ecosystem: Environmental > Terrestrial > Soil > Grasslands... | reverse complement strand
GGGGTCCCGCTCGATCGCGTGCCGGGGCCGGTGGCGGCCGGCATCCATCCCGCCCTGGCCGCGGCGCTGTCCCAATTGGGGACGTGGGAGGACTCGGTGGAGAGCCGCGCCACCCCTGGGGGGGCCTCGCGGCGGTCGGTGGTGGAGCAGCTGGAGGCGTTGCGCCCTGCATTCGCCGAGGGTGGAGGGACTTAACCCAAGGTCTTGCCGCGCCTTAGCAGGTTGTGTAGCATACGTGGCTGTCTCAGCCCTGAGCGAGACGGCCGCTTTTACACCGAGGGAGTCCCTTGCGCTGTCTCGCGCTCAACGCCTCATTCGAGCCCCTCACCATGGTGCCCGTACGCCGGGCCCTGAGGCTCGTGATCGACCGTAAGGCGGAGATCGTCGAGGCCGAGGGGCCGGTCGTAAAGAGCGAGCGCCTGGCCATCCCGCGCCCGGCGGTCATCCGGCTCGTCAAGTTCGTCCATGTGCCCCGCCGGTTCCGCCGCCAGGTGACCAACACCTTCCTCTTCGCCCGTGACAACTACCGCTGCCAGTTCTGCGGGCGGAGCCAGCAGGAGCTGCGCCACCGGGAGTGCCTCACCCGGGACCACCTGGTTCCCCTGTCGCGGGGCGGCACGAACGGGTGGAACAACGTGCTCACGGCGTGTTCGAGCTGCAACACCCGGAAGGGCAACCTGCTGCCCGAGGAGGCGGGGATGCACCCGCTGCGGCCGCCGTTCGAGCCCCATTTCGTACACCTGGCGTGGGCGGTGCGGCGGCTCACATCCATCCAGTCGAAGTACATCCGGCTGTTCTACGGCGGCGAGGTGTTGGCGACTCTCGAGGCGCTGTGACCCCCAAGCTCCCCTGGATCATCGCGGGGGTAGCGGGGGCGGCGGCTGTGGGGTTGCTCGTGACGACGCGCGCTGGCGGGCGGGCCGTGCACCCCGAGCCCCGCCCGGCTGTGACGGCTGAGCGAGTCCTGCCCGCGCGCACGGTGCTGAATACCCCCGGGGCCGCCGAAGCGTACGCGGCTGCGCGCCAGGCTCCACAGGTGCTCGACGGCGTCCATTGCTACTGCGAGTGCGCCAAACATCTCGGGCATCGCTCGCTGCTCACCTGCTTCGAGACCGAGCACGGCGCGCAGTGCGACATCTGCATGGGCGAGGCGGTGCTCGCGGCGAGGCTCGCCTCTCAGGGCGGCTCGCTCGACGAGGTCCGCCGCGCGATCGACCAGCGGTTCGGTTCCTAGTTTTCGCTGCGGTTGAACGTCTCCGACCGCGCCTCGAGGGTGAGCCGCGGAAGGCCGGCGATCCGCACGAGCAGCCGTTGCGCGCCGCGGGCGAGCGCGCCACCCAGGTTGCCGCCGCCTGAGACCGCCGGGCTCACATCTCCCTTCAACCAGCGGGTCAGCTCTTCCAGGTCGGTGTCGTTGAGCGTGGTCACGTCGAGCCGGCAGAGGAAGTAGAAGTTCCCCGAGCCTTTGACCTTCAGGTTGACGCGGTAGGGGAGCTCGAGCCCGCGCTCCAAGTCGTCCGGCGTGCCGTACCGGGTCACGCTGCCGCCGGTGCGGATCAGCACGAAGTCGTCGGCGAGCGGGTCGTGACGCGCGGCCGCATCCCACGACGCCTCGCTGATGTATTGATCGAACCAGCCCGAGCGGGAGCGCCATAGCTCGAGGCGGTAGTGCAGCCGGAGCGGGAATCCCGAGCGCATGAGGCCGACGAACTTGCCGTCGGCGAGGAGCCCCGTGGTCTGGACCCGGGGAACGCCGCTCTGGACGATGACCGTCAACGCGGGTGCCTGCGCGGCGGCCCGAGGGACCGTCACCGCGCCGAGCAGGGCCAGGAATGCGAGGCCCGGCCTCACCTCAGAAGCGGTGGTCGAGTCGCAGCGTGAATCGCAAGGGCTCCCCGGCGGTCACCGCTTTCGCCACGTACAAGCCCAGCCCTCCCCAATCGATGCCGAGGCCCAAGTCGGCGAGCCAGCTGCCGAGCGTCGGGAGCCGATCGGCGGGCAGTCGCCCGGGCCCGCTGCCCACGAGCCACGCCTGTCCCGCATCCGCGAGGACGACCAGGTCCGGGCCCTGGAGGGTGAAGAGCGACTTCGCGCCTTCGTCCTCGGGGGCCGAGGAGCCATACGACCAGTGCAGCGAGAGGTGACCGCGGTACTCGGCTTGGGCGAGAATCACGCGGTCGCACGCCGCCAGCCGGGTGCCCGCGAACGCGGGGTCGATGATGTCGCCGTTGCAGGCGCTGTGGCGGAAGCCGTATCCCGTCAGCGGATCGGACCCCCCGATCGACAGCCGTTGTTGCAGCGGCAACGGATCGCCACCGATCCAGCCGCCCGCGAAAACCCGCAGGTTCACGCGCCCCGACGGGCTCACTCGCGTGTAGCGGCGGAAATCGACGAATACGCGGCTGAAGGCGTACGAGCCATCGGTCGGGATCGGGCCGCGCACGGCTGCCGGGACTCCCGTCTGCGGGGTCACGTCCTCCGAACGGGAGTTCTCGAAGCGGGCGCGCAGGAACCAGCCCGCGGTCGGGTCGAGCCGATCGTTGCGGGTGTCGAAGGTGACGGTGCCGGCGAGCGTCGTGTAATGCCCGTCGTCGATCGGCGGGTTCGGACGCCAGGCCTGGTCGTTGCGGAACACGGTCCAGGGATCGCGCGCTCGGACGGTCGACTGCCCGTCGTGCCGTACGTCGATGTCGAGGCGAAGCGAGCGCTCCGGCTGAACGAAGGCGCGGGCCGCGATGCCTTTACTGAGGTAGTAGTCGCGATAGTCGCGCTGGAACAGAAACGCGGCCCACCCGACCTCGCCGGCGCGCAGCCCCCAATCCTCGACCGGCGTCACGTCGTCGAAGGCGCGGAACTCGATTCCGTAGGCCGGCGTCTCGCCGGCGCGCAGCTCGGTGCGTAGCAGGTACCCCAAGTCGCTCCGCTTGTCGGTGAAGTCTCCTGCCGTGCGGAACACGCCCAGCGCGTCCACCCGCAGACGCACGTTCCGGTGGAGCTTCCAGTCGAACAGCGGCCCGAACACCACCGGCAGGCCTTCGACTCGGTTGAAGGTGCCGCCCGTGGCGAGCGTGAGCGACGACCGCGAGTCGGCCGTGCCCCACGACTTCTCGATCCCCAGCCGCCGGAACCAGCGGCGCAGGTCCGGCGGGGCGAGGGCGATCTCTTCGCCCCTGATGCGGTACGCGAGTGGCGCCGTGTACACGCGCAGCTCTCCGGAAACCATGGCCGTCGGGCTGCGCGCTACCGTGCCGCCGACCACGATCACGTCCCCGGTGACCACCGCGCCGGTGTCGAGGATCGCGTCGCCGTTGATGACGAGCAGCGTGCCGTCCACGCGGCCCGCGACCACCACCGTGCCGTTCCGCACGGCGACGTCGCCGCGCCACTCGTTCCCGTGCGGCAGGCGCGCGCGACCCACCAGCCGCGTCGTCGTGGGCGCGTTGTACCGGCGCACCGCGTCCTCGGCCACGGCGTGGGGCAGTTCGGGCGGCGGCACCATGATCCCAGCGCTCTCGGGCTGGATCACGATGGCGGTGTCCTGCGCGGCGGCGACGGTAGCGCCGAGCGCACAGAGAACCACGAGCACGAGGGCGCGCATAGGGAACATCCTGGTTGGAGGCGCGGGAGCGAGGTGCACGGGCTATGCCGTCTCCCGGAGCGGGTCGCGGAGCACGGCGGCGAACGATGACGCGGGCGGGGGGCCCGCCGGTCGTGTCATCCCGCCACGTTCCGCGGCGGCTCGAGCCCGAGCCGGCGCATACGGCGATACAGGTTCGCGCGGTCCGTGGCGAGCTTGCGGGCCGCTTCTGCCACGTTGCCCCGCGCCGCCGACAGCGCGCGTGCGATGAGCGTACGCTCGAAGCCGTCGAGCGCCTCGGCGAGCGCCACGTCGCTCCAACCTTCGCCCGGCGTCGTGGAGGGAGACACCCCATCTGCGGGCACCACCCGCGCGACGTCGTCCGCGGTCACGACGTCCCCGCCGGCGAGGATCACGAGCCGCTCCATGATGTTCGCCAGTTCGCGCACGTTGCCGGGCCAGGCGTAGGAGGCGAGCAGCTGCACCGCGCCGGCGTCGAACTGGACGGACCGGCCGAGCCGCGTCGCCTGGCGGGCGGCGAAGTGCTGCACCAACGGCGGAATGTCGTCGGGACGCTCGCGCAGCGGCGGGATGTGGATCGGCAGGACATTGAGGCGGAACAGCAGGTCGTCCCGGAACTGGCCCTGCTGGGAGGCCTTCGCGAGATCCTTGTTCGTCGCGGCGATCACCCGCACGTCCACCGTGACCGGCTTCTCGCCGCCGAGCCGCTCGATCACACCCGACTCGAGCACGCGCAGCAACTTCGCTTGGGCCTCGGGGCTGAGATCGCCCACCTCGTCGAGAAACAAGGTGCCCGAGTCCGCGAGCTCGAACCGCCCCACGCGTCGCTCCGTGGCGCCCGTGAACGCACCGCGCTCGTGGCCGAACATCTCCGACTCGACCAGGTCCTTCGGAATCGCCGCGCTGTTCACGCACACGAACGGTTTCGCCGCGCGCCCGCTCTGGCGATGGATGGCGGAGGCGACGAGCTCCTTGCCGGTCCCCGACTCCCCGGTGATCAGGACCCGCGCCTCCGTGGGCGCGACCCGCGCGATCAGCCCTCGCAACTGGTCCATTGCCTTGCTCACGCCCACGAGCGGGTCGGCGTGCCCCAGCGCTTCGTGCAGACGCCGGTTCTCGGCCAGCGTGCGGGACAGCTCGAGCGCGGCCCGCAGCGTGGTGAGCAGGCCCTCCGGCGTCAGCGGTTTTTCGAGGAACTGAAACGCGCCCAGCTTGGTCGCCCGGACCGCGTCGGCGAGGTTCGCCTTGCCGCTCATCATCACGACCGGCAGGTCCGGCGCCACGCGTTTCAGGTGCTCGAGCGTGGCGAGGCCGTCGGGTCCACCCGGCATCATCAGGTCGAGCAGTACAGCGTCCGGCGCGTCGCGCTCCACCGCCGCTATCCCCGCGCTGCCGTTCGCCGCCTCCGCGGTCTCGAACCCTTCCGATTCGAGCAGGGCGGCGACCATCTTACGGATGTTTGTCTCGTCATCGACGAGCAGCACGCGGGGGCTCACGCGGCCGTCAGCACGATGGAGAACGTGGCGCCGCCGCCGGGCGTCTCCGCCACGGTGATGCTGCCGTTATGGGCCTCGATCGTCTGCCGCACGAGGGCGAGTCCCAGTCCGGTCCCGTCGTGTTTGGTCGTGAAGTACGGCTCGAACACGCGCTGGCGCAGGTCGTCCGGGATCCCGGCCCCATGATCGGCGATCGTGACCGCCAGGCCGGCCCCGTCCCGGCTCACCGCGATCTCGATCGACCCCCGCCCTCCCATCGCCTCCGCGGCGTTGCGCAGCAGATTCGCGAACGCCCGCCGCAGCGGATCGTAGTGCCCGAGCAGTTTGCACGGCTCCCCGTTGGCTCGCACCGAGACGTCCACCTCCGACGGCACGGCGCTCTTCCCGAGGTCCATCAGGAGGTCCACGAGGTCCACCTCGCTCCTCGGCCCCTCGGGGAGGCGCCCGAACTCGGAGAACTCCTTCGCGAGCTGGTCCAACCGCTCGGTCTCGGCGCCAATGACTTCCACGGCCACGTCCGTCCGCCGTTCCACCGGACCGCCCGACCGCCGCAGCTGGTCTACCGCGATCCGCATGGCGGTGAGCGGATTCTTGATCTCGTGCGCGACGCGGCGCGCCACCTCGCGGAACGCCCGCAGGCGCTCCGCCTCGAGCTCGCGCTCGCGCGCGGCGTCGAGCGCCGTCGCGAGCTCCCGCAGGGCCTGGCGCAGCGCCTCGAATTCCGGAGCGCCGCGGGTCGGCGGACCCGCCGGCAGGGGCATGCGTCGCCGAATCAGCCGCGTCCAGCCCACGAGCTCGTCGATCGGACGGGAGAGCTGGCGCGACAAGTGGCCGGCCACGCGCACGGCCGCGATCACGGCAAACGCGCCCAGCACGAAGACGACCGCCGCGAACCCGCCGGCGTAGTAGCGCAAGTACGTCTCCGCGCGGCGCGCCAGCGTCACCGAGTTGGAGAGCTGCTCCAGGTGCTCCCGGAACGCCGCCCGCTCCCGCACGGAGAGGTGGGTCGTGTCCATTCGATCCACCATCAGGCGTGCCGACGCCGTCATTTCCTCGAGCGCCACGCGCGCCCCCGCCGACGGCGCCACCGTTCGCACGGCGAGCGCCCAGCCCACGACGGCCAGGGCGGTCGGCACAGCGGTCAGGGCCACGAGGATCACGAAGATCCGCTGGCGGAAGGGGAGGGGCATATTTGACGGGGCAATCTAGGGCTTCGGTGCCCGTGTGACAAATCGACACACTGAGAGGGAGCAGGGAGCCGGGAGCCGGGAGCCGTAGTCTGCGGCGCAACACGATCCTCTGCTCCCTGCTCCCCGCTCCCTGCTCCCGGTCAATTGAGGAGACCCATGAAGAGCCTGACTCACTACCTCTGGTTCACCACCAAGCAGCGTCAAGAAATCATCGACATCACCGACCAGGTCGCCGAGCAAGTCCGGGCGAGTGGTGTCGCGGAAGGGTTCACGCTCGTGAGCGCGATGCACATCACCGCCTCGGTCTTCGTCAACGACCACGAATCGGGACTGTGGGCGGATATCCTGAAATGGCTCGAGACCACCATTGCGCCGTGGGATCCCAAGCGGTACCGGCACAACGAAACGGGGGAGGACAACGCCGCTGCGCACCTGCGCAGCCTTACGATCGGGCACGAAGTGCTCGTCCCGATCACGGCCGGCAAGCTCGACCTGGGCCCGTGGCAGCGGGTGTTCTACGGCGAGTGGGACGGGCAGCGCCGGAAGCGCGTGATCATCAAGGTGCTGGGGGAGTAGCTTTATCACGCAAGTTGTTTATTTTCAAAGGTTCACACCGCTGTGAGGCACGTGGTAGACTTGGCGACAAATCATCTGGCCGTGCTCTTCGCGCAAGCGGCGCAAGAGCATCCTGACCGTGAGTTTTTGGTGTTCGGGTCGCGCCGGATGACCTACGCGCAGGTCGAACGGGAAGCAACGGCCTTTGGCGAGGCGCTGGCGGGCCTCGGTGTCCAGCCGGGGGATCGGCTGGCGGTGGACCTGCCGAACTGGCCGGAATGGGTGGTCACCTTGCTCGCTGCGGCGTATCGCAGCGTCGTGTTGGTCCCCCTCGACCCCTCACTCACCGCGCACGAGCTCAAGTATCAACTGCGGCATGCCGAGGTGCGGGCGGCCGTCCTGGCCGAAACGTACGAGGGGTCCGATCTCGTCGAGCTGTACGACGAGATCCTCCCGGACTTGCCGGAGCTGCGCGCGCTGATCCTCGTGGGTGGGACCGATCGCTGGCTGGACGACCGCGTCTACCGCTACGCGGACCTGGTGTCGAAACGTTCGGCGGCGCCGGGCGCGATCGCACCGGTCGACGCGGCCAGCCAACCGCTCGCCATTCTGTACACCTCGGGGACGATGGGGAAACCCAAGGGCGTGGTCGTGTCGCACGACAACATCACCATGACGGCGCGCGCATCGAGCCAGGCGCTCGGGCACACCGGTGAAGACCGGGTGCTCGGCGCGGTCCCCGTGTTCACGATTTTCGGGATGCATGTCGTGGCCGTGACGATCACGGCTGGCGCGACGCTGGTGCTGCAAGAGCGGTTCGACGCCGCCGGCGCGCTGGCGTTGATCCGGCGTGAGCGGGTGACGATCGTGCACGGCGTCCCGACGATGTTCGAGCTCCTCATGCGTGATCCCTCGTTTGAGGAGTCCAAGCCGACCACCTGCCGCTCGGGGCTCGTCGCGGGGAGCCCGGTCTCCCCCGATCTGGCCGGACGCATTCGGCAGTGGTGCGACGTTCAGATCGCCTACGGGCTCACGGAAACGGGGCCCACGGTGACGGTCACCCGGTTCGAGGATTCTCCCGAACGGCGGACGCACACGGTCGGCCGGCCCATCGCGGGCGTGTCGGTGAAGGTCGTCGATTTGAAGAGCGGCGTCCTGCACGGGCCCGAGGCGGTGGGCGAGCTGGCGGTGAAAGGACCGAACGTGATGCTGGGCTACTACCGGATGCCCGGCGAGACGGCACGGTCGCTCACCGCCGAGGGATTCCTGATGACGGGCGACCTCGCGATCCTGGACGAGGACGGCTACGTCAAGATCGTGGGTCGCCGCGCCGAGGTGATCATCCGCGGCGGCTTCAAGATCTATCCACGCGAGCTGGAGGACCTCCTCCGCACGCACCCTGCCGTGGGCGACGCCTGCGTCGTCGGCATCCCCAACGACACGCTCGGGGAGCTGATCTGCGCGTGCGTCGTGCCCACGGAGGGCTCCATCGTGACGGGCGACGAGCTCAAGGACTTCTGCCATGACGCCGTCGCCGACCACAAAGTGCCCGACCTGGTGCGCTTCTTCGACACGTTCCCGCTGACCGGAAGCGGGAAGGTGAAGCGACGGGAGCTCGCGCAGGTCGTCGGCCTGGAACTGAGCGCAACCACATGACGCAACCGCCGCAAGCCCACTTGCCACGAACAGTACACCACGAACCCCCGGCCCACGCGCCCAACGCGGCGCTGATGATCGACTTCGACAATGTGACGATGGGGATCCGCTCGGATCTCCAGTCCGAGCTGCGGCGCCTGCTGCAGTCGGACATCATCAAGGGGAAGGTGGCTGTACAGCGCGCCTACGCCGATTGGCGCCGCTACCCGCAATACATCGTCCCGCTCGCGGAATCCTCGATCGACATGATCTGGGCGCCGGCGTACGGGTCGAACAAGAAGAACGCAACGGACATCCGTCTGGCCGTCGACGCCCTCGAGCTCGTGTTCACGCGGCCCGAGATCGGCACGTTCATCCTGCTGTCGGGCGATTCCGATTTTTCGTCCCTCGTGCTGAAGCTCAAGGAGTACGGCAAGTACGTCATCGGCGTGGGGATCCGCGAGTCGTCGAGCGACCTGCTGATCCAGAACTGCGACGAGTACTACTCCTACAACGAGCTGGCCGGCCTCACGAAAGAGAGCGACGTCACGCACCCGCGGCACGATCCCTGGGACCTGGTGATCGAGGCCGTGAAGCAGATGACCGCGCACAGCGACGTGATGCGGTCAGACCGCTTGAAGCAGGTCATGCAGGAGATCGATCCCGCGTTCAACGAAAAGGACCTGGGGTTCTCACGCTTCTCGAAATTCGTGGTCGAGGCGGCGCACAAGGGCCTCATCGCCCTCACCAAGCTCGATAACGGCCAGTACGAGATCGGGCTGGGTCCGGGCGTGCCCGGAGCGGCAGCGCAGCCGGCGGGCCTGGCGACCTTCGACCGACCACGCGAGCGCGAGCGCGGCGAAGGCCGTGGCCGCGGGCGGCGGGGTCGGGGGGGGCGTGACGAGCGTGAGGCGCGCGCAGAGCCTGTCGCGACGGACGAGCCTCCCGCCCTCCCGCCCGCCCGGGAAGGGCGCCGCAGCGCGTTTTCCCTGGACGGCGCGTTCGGCCTCATCAAGCAGGCCATCGGTCGGTTGGGCGGGGAGTCCCGCCCGGTGAGCGCGCAGGAGCTCGGCGAGGCGATGGCGGAGATCAAGGGGGACGAAGCGCCGGTCGAGCCGGCTCAGGTACAAAAGCTGCTGCGCCAGGCGCACGACCGGGAGCTGATCGACCTGGCGAAAGAGGACGACGGAGCGTACACCGTGAAGTTGCGGGACGTGACGCCGTCTCCCGCGCCACCACTGGCCGAGCCCGCCGCCGTGACCGACGCCGACGAGGCGCTCGACCCCCCGATGCCCGAGTCCTCGGCGCCGCCATCCATGCGGCCGGCGCAGGCGCCCGTCGCCGGTATTCCCTCACGCAGCGCCCGGTTCCGTCGCGGTTCGCGCGGGCCACGCGTGGCGCCCCCCGAGATCCCGAAGATCGGGGTCGTCGAGATGGACCCGAATTTCAAGCCTCGGATCGAGCTGGTGCCGCCCAAGCTCCCCCCCGCCCCGGCGCTACCGGAGCCGTTCGGCGGTGACAGCGCTCCGGCTGGCGGGGGGGGCGGGGGGGGCGGGGGGGGCGCCGAGCGCGGAGCACGCAGCCGCGGCGGACGCGGTGGCCGCGGCGGCAGTGGCACGGCCACCGGTCGCGACGAGCGCACCGACTCAGGCGAGCGGCCGGAGCGGGGCGGTCGGGGGCGCCGGGGTGGTCGCGGCCGCGGCGGCCGCGGTCGTGGCGCGGGCTCTGAAGGTCGGGCGGAGCGCGGGGAACGGCGCGACCGGGTCGAGCCCCGAGAGGCCTCGGAGTCGCGGACGCACACGGCCGAGTCCACTCCGCCTCCCGCACCCAAGCCACCTCCACGTGAGCCTGATGTGGATACCGGGGGCGCGGGCGAGGGGGAGTCGTTCTGGTCGAAAGTAAAGCGTGGGCTCACCGGCGGGACGTGAGCAGCGCTGCACTGCCGGCGTCGTTCTACGCGCGACCTACTCCCGAGGTCGCGCGTGGGCTTTTGGGGCACGTCCTGCTGAGTGAGCTTGGAGGCCGCCGCACCGCCGGTCGAATCGTCGAGACCGAGGCCTACCTCGGCACCGATGATCCCGCGTCCCATGGCTATCGCGCCCGCCGCACGCGACGCAACGCCAGCCTGTTCGAGCGCCCGGGCACCGCGTACGTCTATTTCACCTACGGGATGCACTGGTGTCTGAATGCGGTGACGGAGCGCGCCGGGCATCCCGCGGCGGTCCTGATCCGGGCGCTCGAACCCCTCGAGGGACTGACGACGATGCGACGCCGGCGCGGGGGGCCGCGGGTTGCCGATCGCGACCTCTGCTCGGGTCCCGCTAAGTTGTGCCAGGCGCTGGGCGTGACCGGTCGGCACGATGGCCTGGCGCTGACCCGCGGCCGCCTCCGCATCGTCCGAGAGCGATCACGACAGCATTACACCATCACTGTGACACCGCGTATCGGCATCACCCGCGCCGCCGACTGGCCGCTGCGGTTCCTGATCGAGGACTCACCATGGGTCTCCCGCTAGGACTGCTGCTCGTGCTCCAACAGCCCATCATCGTGGACGGCCACATCGACACGCCCCAGCGCATGCTCGACATGAAGGCCGATATCAGCGCCCGGCTGACCGACGGGCACATCGACGTCCCGCGCATGCGCGAAGGGGGGCTCACCGCCGCGTTCTTCTCGATCTGGGTGGACGCGCGCTATGCCCGGGGCACCGCGTTTCAGCGCGCCCTGGACCTGATCGGGGCCGTGCGCGCCCTCGCGGACACCAACCGCGATGTCGAGCTGGCCACCACGGCCGCCGACGTTCGGGCGGCGGTGGCGCGCGGACACATCGCCGCCCTGATGGGGGTCGAGGGTGGCCATGCGATCGAGAACTCGCTCGAGAAGCTCGACTCGCTGTACCGGCTCGGCGTGCGTTACATGACGCTGACCTGGAACAACGGAAATGACTGGGCGGGCTCATCCACCGACCCCGAGCGGCACGGCGGGCTCACGTCGTTCGGGCATCAGGTGGTGGGACGGATGAACCAGCTGGGAATGCTGGTGGACGTTTCACACGTGTCCGATGCGACGTTCCGGGATATCCTGGCCACCACTACGCGACCGGTGATCGCGTCACACTCGTCGTGCCGGGCCCTGGCCCACCACCCGCGCAACTTGAGCGACCAGCAGCTCCGGGCCATTGCAGAGAACGGCGGCGTCGTGGGGATCAATTTCTATCCCGTATTCCTGGACGAGCACTTTCGGAGCCAGTACGAGGAGATGCGTCGCCGGCTGAAGCCCCAGACCGACTCGATCCGGGCCCATTACCGCGGCCGTCCCGGCGAGTCGGCGTTCGAGGTGGACAAGTTCGTCGGTCAGCACGCCGAAAGCCTCGACGTCCCGACGATCGATCGCCTGATGGATCACATCGATCATGCCGTGCAAGTGATGGGGATCGATCACGTCGGGTTGGGGAGCGATTTCGATGGAATCAGCGTGCTGCCCCGACCCATGAAAGACGCGACGTCGCTGCCGGAGCTCATCCGGGCCCTGGGGGGCCGCGGCTACCCGGACAGCGACGTCCGCAAAATCCTGGGCGAGAACTTCCTGCGGGTGCTTACTGCCGGTCCGTGACCCCTTCTTTGGCGGAGCCGAAGGAATAGCGGACGCCGCCCTGGAAGGTGTGGGTGGTGCCTTGGATCAGGAAGTTGGCCGCCGCCGATGTCAGGATGTATTGGCCGTACAGCGCCAGCCGACCCTGCTTGATGTCGACCCCGCCCATCCACCAGAAAAAGGCCTTGGTCGCCGCCCGGTCGGCCTCGTCCTGGAGCTGGCCCAAGTCCGAGCCGGCGCAGCTCGCGCAGCTCACCTGGACATTCAACGCTTCCATGATGGCGAACCCACCGCCCGCGAACGGCTCCACTCGGAGCTGCGCTGGGAAGGCGAGCACACCGACCATGATGCGGCGCAGGTTGTCGAACTGGACGTTGCCGGGCGTGACCGCCCCGCTGGGCTCGACAATGGTCACGTGGCGGGGCGAGATGAAGAGTGACTGCTCGAACGACGCGTACAACGCCGTCCGCTTCCCTGTGATCAGCCAGTGCCCGCCGAACGTCGGCTCGAAGGAGTAGCTGTCGTAGTTGGTGCGGAACACCAGGATGCCGGCTTCGCCGCCCCAGTACCACTTATGCTGCCAGTCGCTCGATCGCTGCTCGTACGTGGGCCCGCCCCGCGGCCGCGCTTCGGGGACCTTGCCGCCCGCCGCGAGGATCGAGTCGCGCTTCTCCTTGGGGACCTCGGGATACGGGGATTCGCGATGGCTTGGCCCGAGGAAGAACGACAGCCCCGCTGACCCGACAAGCTGGCCGGCCCACTGGTTGCCGGCGGGAGCCTGCGTCTTGGGCGCGTAGTACGCGCCTGCCTCCAAGCGCAGCGCGACGCGGTCAGTAATGAAGATCCGGTCGCCGATCGCCCGGTGCGCGCCTACGTCCCGGAAGCCCCCGGCGGCATTGCTGTTGAAATCCATGGCCGAGTAGCCGCCCAGGATGTAGAAGCTCTTCTCCGAGCCGAAGTTGAGCACGATGCTTCCCGAAGCGAACCACACCGGGAAGTCCGTCCCGGCTCCGCCGCCCTTCGGGTGCGGCCGTTGGACCAGTCCATCCCCCTCGATCCCCAGCCAATCGGTGATCCAGAAGCCGATCCGGCCCCCGCCTCCGATCTGGTTGTCGAGCTGGAGGGCGCGGTCGAACCGCGTGAAGCTTGCGAACCCCCCGATCTCGAACTGGAAGCGGTGCTGGGCCTCGAGGGTAGCGGCCCCGCCCAGCAGCAGTACCGCCATGACCGTGACTACCCGCATGGGACGACTCCTCGATGGTCAAAAAGCGACCCACAAAATAGGGAATTCGTCCGGAAAACGCGATAGCCCTTCGCTTTAAGCCCATGAACCTTGAAAGTACTTGAAGGTTGGGGGTGTCCGGGCTGGCGTATACCGAAGATATACCGAAAATCTGGCTACATCACGGCTACGTCTGGGCTGCTGGGCGATGCCGACCTAGTAGCTCTTCGTCTCTCCGCCGCCGCCCAGCAGGAACGAGAGGCCCACGGTACCTGTGAAGTGCCCGACCCAGTGAGGGCTGGTCATGCCGCCGCCCGGCCCGCGGTAATAGGCCCGAGCCTCCAGGCGGAGGGCCACGCGGTCGCCGACGAAGAAGATCCGCTCGCCGAGCCCGCCGTGTATCGCGTTCAGCTCGGAATGGTACGGTGAATTGGCCCCCAGGTAGAGCCGGGAATAGCCGCCGAGCGCGTAAGCGCTGCCCGAGCTGATGACCAGGCTCGCGCTCCCGAACATGACGGTGGTCTTCCCCACGCCACTGACCTTCGAAAGCGGTTGCGCTACGTTTCCGTCGACCTCGAGACTGAAATGATCGCCGAGGAAGAAGCCGAGGCGACCACCGCTACCGAACTGGTTGTCGAGCTGGAAACCGCTGTCATACCGCGTGTAGCTTCCGAACGCGCCCATCTCTACTTGGCCGCGATGCTGCGCGGTGAGGGACCCGATCCCGCCAGCCAGCAGCCCGAGAACAGTGAGCACCCGCATAGGAGGACTCCTTGGGTGAGGACTCCGTGCATCATGAGGACTCCGTGCATCATACGGATACGGGCGCCCCCCAAAATAGGAAGTTCCCTCGGAATGCGCGATAGAGCCGGAACCCAAAAGCGACCAACCACCGCGTCGACCCCAAAACGGCTCAGATAAGTCCCAACTTTGTCCCCACCATTTTGAATGCCGACAGGGCGAAGTCCAGGTCATCTCGGGTGTGCGCCGCGGAGAGCTGGCAACGGATCCGGGCATGCCCCTGCGGGACGACAGGATAGCCGAACCCGGTCACGAACACCCCCTCGTCTAGCAGCAGCTCGCTCATCTGGATCGCCTTGGCGGTCTCTCCCAAGATGACAGGCACGATTGGTGTTTCACCTTGTAACGGCCTGAAGCCCAGGGCCAGGAGGCGCTCGCGGAAGTAGCGGGCGTTCTCGTGGAGCTTGGTTACGAGCTCAGGGTGGTGCTCGAGGTGGTGCACCGCCGCGAGCGCGCTGCCGGCCACGGTGGGAGGAAGAGCGTTCGAGAAGAGTTGCGGTCGGGAGCGCTGCGTGAGATAGTCCGCGAGCGCCGTGGGGCCGGCCGTAAAACCGCCGGCGGCGCCGCCCAGTGCCTTGCCCAGCGTGGACGTGATGATGTCTACCTGGCCCAACATGTCGTAGTGCTCCGCGGTGCCCCGGCCCGAGCGGCCGAGCACGCCGGTGGCGTGCGAGTCGTCGACGGCGACGACCGCGTCGTACTTCCGCGCCAGGGCCACGATGTCCGGCAGCCTGGCGATGTCGCCCTCCATGGAGAACACGCCGTCCGTGAAGATCAACTTGAGACGCGTATGCTTCGCCGCGCGCAGCTTGTCCTCGAGGTCGGCCATGTCCGAGTGCCGGTACACTGCCGTCTGGCCCTTTGTGCTGGTCTTGGCGAGCCGGATTGCATCGATGATGGACGCGTGGTTGAGCTGGTCGGAAATCACGATGTCCTGCTCGCCCAAGAGGGTCGGGACCAGTCCCTCGTTCGCGTTCCAGCAGCTGACGTATGTGAGTGACGACTCGCATCCGACGAACCGGGCGAGCGCCTGCTCGAGCTCGCGGTGAATCGTGAAGGTGCCACAGATGAACCGCACCGAGCCGGTGCCGGCTCCGAACTCATCGAGGGCGTGCTTGCCGGCCGCGACGACGTCGGGCGCGTTGCAAAGACCGAGATAGTTGTTGGAGGAGAGAATCACGACCTCTCCGCGTCCCTGCATCTTGGTGCGTGCGGCTTGGGGCGCTTCCAGGTAGTTCAGGCGCTTGTAGACCCCGTCCCGCTTGAACTGCTCGAGTTCGGCGTCGAGCCGGGCGGCGAAGCTCATGCGATCTCCAGGATGATCTTGCCCGCATCGCCCGCGCGGATGGCGGCGAGGGCCTCGTCGATTTTCGCGAGCGGAAACTGGTGCGTAATCACCGGCCGGGGATCGAGCAGCCCGGCGGTGAGGTAGCGGCGCATCTGGTGCCAGGTGTCGTACATCTTTCGGCCGATCACGCCGTACACGGTGATTCCCTTGAAGATGATCTCGCTGGCGAAGTCGATCGGCACCTCGCCCTTGGGAATGCCGAGCAGCTGGACCCGCCCCCCCAGGCGGACGGCCGCGAACGCCTGGTGCAAGGCCGACGGCACGCCCGACATCTCGCACACGACGTCGGCGCCTTCGCCGCCGGTTTCTTCCCACACCCTGCGCACCACGTCATCCGTGGCGGCGTCGATCGTCACGTGCGCCCCCATGCGGCGGGCCAGCTCCAGCCGCTTCGCGTTCACGTCGGAAGCGATCACCTTGGCGGCCCCGGCGGCGCGCGCGATGCCCACCGCGAAGCAGCCGATCGGCCCGCACCCCACCACGAAGACGGAGCTGCCCTGAATCTCGGCCGTGAGCACTGCGTGGAAGGCATTGCCCATGGGGTCCATGATGGCGCCGACCGTGGTCGGAACGCCGTCCAGCGGCAGCACGTTGGTGGCGGGCATGGCGATGTACTCGGCGAACGCGCCGTCGCGATCCACGCCGATGATGCGGGTGTTCTTGCAGATGTGGCTGTTCCCGGTACGGCACTGGAGGCAGTGTCCGCACACGATATGGCCCTCGGCGGTCACCAGCTGGCCTGGCCGAAGCTCGGAGACGCCATCGCCCGCCGCCACGATCTCCCCGGCGAATTCGTGACCCACCACCAGCGGCGGCTTGACGCGGCCCTGCGCCCACGCGTCCCAGTCGGCGATGTGGACGTCCGTGCCGCACACCCCGGCGTGCCGCACCGCGATGAGCACCTCGCCTGGGCCGGGGGACGGCTTCGGCACCGTCGCGACCTTCAGGCCGGGGACCCGCTGCTCTTTGACGATGGCTTTCATGGAGACTCGGGATGCGGGGATGCGAGATGCGGGATGCGTTAGAAAATGGATCGCGTAAACCCGCCGTCGACCTGTAACACGGCGCCGGTAATATAGCTGGCCCGCTCGGACGCGAGGAACGCGACCGCCGCGGCGAGCTCGTCGGTGCGGCCCATGCGGCCGAGCGGAATGCCCGCGACCATGTCGCGCATGACCTCCTGCGACGCCCGCGACTCGCGCTTCGCGCGGCTCTCCGTCAACTCCGTGATCCGCTCCGTCGCGATGAAGCCGGGACACACGACGTTGACGGTGATCCCCTCGGCGGCGACCTCGTCGGCCAGCGCCTTCGCGAACCCCAGAACGCCGGCGCGCGCCGTGGTGGAGAGGATGAGCCCCGGCAGGGGTTGTTTGGCGGCGACCGACGCGAGACAGATAATGCGGCCCCACTCGAGTTTCCGCATGATGGGGACTGCGGCGCGAGCGAGATGAACCGTAGACAGGAGGTTCAGCTCCACGGCGCGGTGAAACGCCTCGGCCGGCTGATGCGTGAACGGTGCCGCGGGCGGACCGCTGGCGTTGCAGAACAGCACGTCGAGACGGCCCATCTGGTGGTGCACCCGCTCCACGAGGCCTTCCGCCTGCGCCGGGTCGCCCACGTCGGCCACGAACGGCATCACCGCCTGGGCTGACTCGGAGGAGAGCTGCTGCGCCGCGTGCTGCACGGACTCCTCGTGGCGGCCGTTGATGGCCACGCGGGCGCCCTCGTGTGCCAGCGCCTTCGCTACGGCGCGCCCCAGCCCCTTCGTGCTGCCGCACACCAACGCCACGCGCCCGGCGAGGCCCAGATCCATGGCGGGAATTTACGGGCGAGGGGCTACCGTGGTTAGAAGTAGGGGCGCAGCATGCTGCGCCCCTACCTTTCGTTCAGTCGGCGACGGCGACTTGAGCCGCCTCGAGCCGCACCGCGCAGCACTTCAGCTCCGCCATTTTCGCGTACGGGTCGAGCACCGGATTGGTCAGCAGGTTCGCGGCCGCCTCGCGGAAGTGGAACGGCACGAACACCTGGCCCCGTGCCACGCGCTCGGAAATCCGGCACGAGCTCACCATCGTGTTGCGGCGCGAGGTCAGTCGCACGAGGTCGCCGTCCTCGAGCCCGAGCTCGCGCGCGTCGTCGGGGTGGATCTCGACGATCGGCGTGGGCTCCCGCTGGTCGAGCCCCGACGCGCGCCGGGTCATGGTGCCCGTGTGCCAGTGATACAGTTGCCGCCCCGTGTTCATCACGAACGGATACTCCTCGTCGGGGAGCTCGACGGGCGGCGCGTACTCGACGGGAACGAACGTGCCCTTCCCATCCGCGGTCGGGAACCGGTCGTCGAAGAGAAACGAGGTTCCGCTGGAGTCGTCCGTCGGCACCGGGTACTGCAGTCCCGCCCCTTCGAGCCGCTGGTAGGTCACGCCCCGCCACGATGGAGTCACCCGCGCGATTTCTCGCATGACCGCTTCAGCCGTCTCGAAGCGGGTCGCGAGCCCCAGGCGGTTCGACAGGTCGATCAGGATCTCGAGGTCGCCCCGCGCCTGCCCCGGCGTGGCCGCCGCCTTGCGGGCCAGCTGAATGCGACGCTCGGTGTTCACGAACGTGCCGGTCTTTTCGGCGAAACTCGCGCCGGGCAAGACCACGTCGGCGTAGCGGGCGGTCTCCGTCAGGAACAGGTCGTGCACTGCGAGGAACTCGAGCTCCTGGAACCAGTGCTCGGCGTGTGCGACGTCGGGGTCTGAGATGACGGGGTTTTCACCCATGATGTACATCCCCCGAACCCCGCTCTCCGGCTTCACGATCTCGGTCACCATGAGCCCCTCCTTCAGCGAGAGGGACTCCGGCGGGACGCCCCATGCCGCGGCGTACTCCGCGCGGTTCTTCGGGTCCTTGACCGGTCGGTAGTCGGTGTACACGAAGGGAATCGCGCCCACGTCGGAAGCACCCTGCACATTGTTCTGCCCCCGCACCGGCATCATCGCGGCACCCCAGCGCCCGATCATCCCGCAGGCGAGCATCAGATTCAGGAGCGACGTGACGAGATCCGTCCCGTTGGCGTGCTGCGTGAGCCCCATCGCCCACAGCGTGCTGGTGCGCGGCCCTCTGGCGTAGATCTCGGCGGCCCAGCGGATCCGGTCCGCGGGGACGCCGGTGATCTTCGCGGCCACGTCCGGCGTCATCGCCTTGACCGACTCCCGCACCTTCTCGAAGTCGTGCATCCGCTCGGCGACGAACTGCTTGTCCTCGAGCCCCCGCGTAACGATGTGATGCAGCATGGCGTTGAAGAGCGCCACGTCGGTGCCCGGCAGCATCTGCAGGTGGATGTCCGCCCGGCCCGCGAGCTCGGTCTTGCGCGGGTCGGCCACAATGAGCGTCGCGCCGCGTTCGTGGGCCCGCTTGATGGCAGCGCCGAACACCGGGTGCGACTCGGTGGTGTTCGCGCCGGCGATGAAGATGACGTCGGCGGCGTGCTCCACCTCGCGCATCGAGCCCGAGGCGGCCGAGGTATTGAGCGCGCGCTGCATCGCCGCGACCGACGTGGAATGGCACAGACGCGTGCAGTGATCGATGTTGTTGGTGCCAAGCGCGGCGCGGAACATCCGCATCATGAGGTAGTTCTCCTCGTTCGAGCACTTGGCCGAGGAGAAGCATGCCAGGGAAGCGGGGCCCCGCTCGCCTTTCAGGCGCAAGAGCTCCTGCGCCGTGAGCTCGAGGGCCTCATCCCACGTGGCCTCGCGGAACGGCTCGTACCAGGACGGCGGGGTCGCGACCCGGTCCCGAATGTCCAGGTCTACGCGCTCCAGCAGCGGCAGGTCGCGCACCGCCTTTCCCACCGAGCGCGGCGGGCCCGCCGGCTTCGGGTTCTGGCCCTCCCCCTCGATGGTCTGCCATGGCCCGCTCCGGCGATTCGCACCGCTGCGGCCGCGCCAGACCCAGCGGCCCTGCTCCTTCTCCCAGCCTTTGCGGATCAGCGGCTTCGTGAGGCGATCGTGGTGCTGAGGAAAGTCGTACCCGAACCGGCCCTTCACGCAGGTCGAGCCCTGGTTGGGAGTGTCGAGTTCGATGTCCGGAGAGGTGACGCGCATGACCTTGTCGCCGACGACGTGCAAATCCACCTGGCAGCCGACGCCGCAGTAGGGGCAGACCGAGCGGACCGTCTTGTCCGGGTGGAGGATCTTCGCGGGCGCGAACCGCTCGCGCGGCATCACCTCGAAGATCGCGCCCGTCGGGCATACCCGCACACACTCGCCGCACCACGTGCAGCCCGCCTTGTCCGGGTCGCCGTCCGCGCCCACGATGATCTCGGTGTGCTCACCCCGTTGGCCCACGTCCAGCACGCCCACCACCTGGATGTCCTCGCACGCCCGTACGCAGCGCGTGCACAGGATGCACGTGCTCATGTCGTGCCGGATCATCGGGTCGCCGGGCCGCTCGTCGCCATGGCGCAGCACGAGGTCGCGCTCCCCGAGCGGCGTGGGACGGACTCCATAGCGCACGACGTACTCCTCGAACTCGTTGCGAGCCTTCGGCCCGCCTCGGCTGCCGTTCCCCAAGTGCTCACCCGGATAGCGCTCGAGCAGCAGCCGGAGCACGCCCTTACGGTTTTCGACGGCCGCATGGGACTCGGTCTGCACCACCATCCCGTCCGCCACCTTGGTGGCGCACGCGGGGAGCAGCTTTGCCTGCCCCTCCACCGACACCAGGCAGATGCGGCAATTCCCGACTACGGGCAGCTTGGGATACCAGCACAGGGTGGGGATGTCCAAGATCCCCGCGGCGCGGGCCGCTTCGAGGATCGTTTGTTCGGGGTCGGCATTGACGGAGCGGCCGTTGAGCGTGAGGGTCGCCATGACCCTTGAAGATTAGACCCGGCGGGGGGGACCCGGCAACCGGCCCAGCGGCCAACTGCCTGATCTGCAAGGGGGATACGTGCTGAAACACGAAGGGCCGGCTCTGGGCCGGCCCCGCTCGTGCTTTAGTCGATGTGCTCGGGCAGATGGCGATGCGTGTGATCGCCCGCCCCGCCCTCGGCCTCGTCCGTGAACCAGCAATAAGCCCAGATCTTTGCCGGGCGCAGCATCTTCCGGCCGGCCCGCAGGATGATACCGATCGGCTCGTCGTCGTCGAGAACTAAGGGGAGACTCGTCATGGAAAAGGCGTTCCCGGTTGTCGGATACGGCGTTGCCGGGCAAAACGCTTGCCGCACGCCTCACTCAGCAACGTGATATTCGGCAACGGGTTGACGGAGCGAGTGGAGCGGGAGTGGTTACTCCGACACGTTCAGCGCCGTGTCCAGCTGACGCTCCGGCTTCGTTGCCGTGAAACCGGCGCTCGCCTTCCCCCGGCGGCGGCGCACGATCTCCCAACCACCGTACTGGGCATGCAGCGCTTCCGGGGCGAGCGGGATCACCGCGGTTGCCGAGGGGCTGGGGAGGATCACGTGCACGCCGCCGGGGCGGGTGCGAACCTGCAGCTCGGCGAGCAGCGCGTGGCGGTCGCGCGCACGCGCCGGCGCGAGGGCGGCGGGATCGATGATCACCAGGCTCGGCGCCACGTCCGGGAACCAGCTGCCGAAGGTGACGACCAGCGCCTGGAACCGGCCGGCCAGCTGTTCGGTGACGGCCCGGCTCTCCGCCCCTTCCACGGCCGCGAGGTCGTGATCCACGAGGAAGACCTCGGCGTCGCGCGCCGCGATGAACAGGGCGGCCGGGAGCGCGGCCGCGCCGACCACGACGGCCAGGTCACCGGGCTCGAGCCGGCGCACCGCGTTCACGAGCAGGCCATCCGGCTCGAGGCCCCAGTGCGTGGGGGCGCGCTGCGCGGCGCGCAGCGCGCGGTGCTTCTGGCGCCAGCGGGGGAACGAAGGCAACCGCAGCCGCCGGGCGATGATCCGGTCGACATGCTCGAGCAGCAGCACCTCGGTGAGGAGGTACTGACCTGCGGCGCTCTCTTCGAGCTCGCGCACCGCTTCGTCGCCGATCTCCAGCAGATCTGCGCGGGTGAGCGCGTTCTTGTACTCCTCGATGCGCTGCAGCAGGAACTCCTGGTATTCCTGCTTGAGCGAGCGCGGCGGCCGCCGCGCGGTGCGGGAGCGCTGCTCCCCCGAGAGGCTCAGCATGGCTCGACGTGCACGGTGACTTCGTGGAGCTGCAGGTCGCGCTTGAGGCGCTCCTCCACCTGGTCGGCGATCGCGTGGGCGGACTCCACGTCCGCGTGGCGGTCGACGGCGATCGTCACTTCGGCGTAGCGCAGGTCGGACGGGCCGCGCGAGCGGATGCCGTAGGCGCGCTTCACGCCGGGCACCGCTTGCGCGGTCTCCTGGATGTCCCGGGTCGGGATCGCGCGCTGGTCCACGAGCACCGGCACCGTGCGCTCGAGGATCCGATACGCCACGAATACGATCACCAGCGCGACGACGATCGCCACCGCCGAATCGATCCACCACCAGCCCTGGCGCGTGAGTAGGATGCTGACCAGCACGCCGACCGTAATGAAGACGTCGGCCCGGGTGTGCGCCGCGTCGGCGACGAGCAGCTCGCTGCCGAGCTCGGTTCCGCGGCGGTGCTCATACCACGTGATCAGCACGTTCACGCCCAGGGTGAGGACCAGGAGCGCGAGCTGAAAATCGCTGACGTCGACCCGATGGCTGCCGCTCACGAGATGATTGACTCCCTCCCGCACCAGCTCGAAGCAGGTGATCGACAGGAATCCCACGATGGCCAGCGCGCCGAGCGTCTCGAATTTCCCGTGGCCGTACGGGTGGTCTTCATCGGGCTCCTTCGCGGCCACCCGGACGACGATCAGGGCGAGCACGTTGTTGAGCGCATCGACGCACGAATCCACCGCCCCCCCGAGCACCGCGAGGGAGCCGGACGAGAGCCCCACCGCGAGCTTGACTCCTACGACCGCCAGGTTGGCGACGAGGAGACCGATAAAGACTCGGCGGACCAGGGCGGACGCCGGCATGGACAGGACTGCAAGGTTGTAAGGGACAGCGGTTTAGTCAACGGCCCGGAGGAGGGCACCCTTCAGGTAGCCGGTCTCCGGCACGTTCACCAGCTCCGGGTGGTCCCGCCCTGCCCCGGTGACGGCGAGAAGCTGGAGGCGACGGCCCGCATCCCGCGCGGCGGCGGCCACCATGTCGAGGAAGACGACGCGGCTCACATGATAGGAGCAGGAGCAGGTGAACAGCACGCCGCCGGGGGCGACGAGGCGCATGGCGCGAAGGTTGATCTCCTTGTAGCCGGCGATCGCCCGGGGCACGCTCTGTTTCGCCTTGGCGAACGCCGGGGGATCGAGCACGATCGTGTCGAACAGCTCTTCGCGCCGCTCCAGGTCGCGCAACAGATCGAACGCGTTGGCCTCACGCCAGGTGATGTTCGTGATCTCGTTGAGGGTGGCATTCTCGCGCCCCCGCGCCAACGCATCGGCGCTCGAGTCCACCGCCACCACCTCGCCGGCGCGCCGAGCGACGTGGAGGGCGAACGAGCCGTGGTAGGTGAAGAGATCGAGCGCCCGGCCCGCGCCGGTGTGCTCCCCCACGAGGACGCGGTTCTCGCGCTGGTCGAGGAACGCCCCTGTCTTCTGACCGGTACGCGGTGCGGCAAGGTAGCGAATGCCGGCCTCCTCCACGGCCACCGTGTCCGGAACCGCGCCGCGCGCCGGCACGATCTCGAGCGGCAGGCCCTCGTGGCGCCGCACCGTGGTGTCGTTGCGCAGCAGGATCCCTTCGGGCGCGAGTGCGGCGCCGATCCCGTCCAGCACGTCCGCGCGCACCTGCTCGAGTCCCGCCGAGAGCAGCTGGGCCACGATGTACGGTCCGTAGCGATCCACCACGAGGGACGGCAGGCCGTCCCCTTCGCCGTGGACCACGCGGTACGCGGTGGCCGGGATACCGGCCCGCCGCCGCACAGCCGCGGCGATCCGGTCGGCCCACCACGTCGCGTCGATGGCCTCACGACCCGTGGTGAGCAGGCGCAGCCGGATTTCCGACGTGGGCGAGTACAGAGCCTGGCCGAGGTGCCGCCCGCGACGGTCGGTGACGGTGACAATGCCCGGGGCATCGCGCGACTCATCGTAGATGTCCGTGCGATAGATCCAGGGATGCCCCGCCTGCCAGCGCGCGGCGCCCTTCGCCGATACGATGACGGCCCGGGTCGAGACCGCGCTGTCCGTCACTTCTTCCGGTCCGGACGCAGCTTGGCCGCGTCGCGCAGGTACATATGTTTCAGCTCACGTTGCGGCTTGGCGGTGTAGAAGTGGAGCAGCACGCGGATGCAGCGCGGTACGCCGTCGGGGACCGCGACCTCCGCGGCGCCGAGCAGGGGCACGTCGCTCCAGCCGAGCAGGCGCGCGGCCCGCGCGGGATACTCGGCCGTGAGATCCGGGGACGACGTAAAGATCGCGCTCTCGACCTCCTCGGGCTGGAAGCCGTTGGTTTCCTGGAGCGCGCGCAACAGCTCGGCCGTCGCGTCCAGGATCGCCTGGCCGGTGTTGGCCGGGGCGGTGGTGGCGCCGCGCAGTCCACGCAGAGTTTTGCTCATGGCACTCGCTGGTCAGTTGCGCTTGATGGTGATCACGGACGCGGGCGTTCTCAAGGGGCGCGATCCGGTCGAGGCGTGCCGCCGGGCTGCGGCCGGCGGAGCCACGATCATCCAGGTGCGCCTGAAAGATGCACCGCCCGAGGAGGTTGTGGCGCTGGCCCGGGCCCTGGTGGGCGCGCTCGCGGTGCCGGTGATCGTGAACGACCGCGTGGACGTGGCGCTCGCGGCCGGCGCGGCAGGGGCGCACCTGGGCCAGGAGGACCCGCCCTTGGACCGGCTCCGCCCCCATGTGCCCCCCGACTTCCTGCTTGGCCTCTCGGTGGGCTCGCCGGCCGAAGCGGAGCGGGGACGCGCCTGGCCAGCGGACTACTGGAGCGTGGGTCCCTGTTTCCACACGGCAAACAAACCCGATGCCGGCGTGCCGCTCGGGGCCGAGGGATTCGCGCGACTCGCGCGGCTCGCCCCGGCCGGGACGCCGGTGATCGGGATCGGCGGCGTGACCGCGGCCAACGCGCCCGCCCTCGCGCGGGCCGGCGCGGCCGGCGTGGCCGTCATCGGTGCAGTATGGGAGGCTAGCGACCCCGCCGCTGCGGCGCGCGCGCTGCGCGCTTCAATTGCTTGACGCGCTGGATGGCGGCCAGGTGCTCGGCGTAGGTGGCCGAGAAGATGTGCTTGCCGTCGGGCTGCGCCACGAAGTACAGGAACGGCACGTCGGCGGGATAGAGCGCTGCGAGCAGGCCGGCGCGCCCCGGCTGGCCGATGGGGCCCGGCGGGAGCCCGGCGTGCAGATATGTGTTGTAGGGTGAGCGCACCGCCAGGTTCTTTTCCCATACCCTTCTGAGTCGCCGTCCATAGGCGTAGCTCACCGTCGGGTCGGCCTCGAGCCGCATCCCCCGTTTCAGCCGGTTGTGGTAGACCGCGGAGACGAACGGCCGGTCGGGGTCGTAGCGCACCTCCGCCTCGACAATCGAGGCGAGGGTGACGAGCTCGTGCCGAGAGAAGTGCAGGGAGTCGAGGCGCGCCTGCCACTCCGGGCTCCACTGCTGGGTGAACTGGTGCGTCATGACGCGGACCAGCTCCCGCGCCCCGATCCCGAGCGGCAGCAGGTACGTCGTGGGGAACAGGTATCCCTCGGCGCTGGGCGCCTCGGCGGGAACGCCGACGCTCACGAGCAAGCTCGAGTCCTCGGCTGCCGCGAGGAAGGAATCCCGCGGAATCTTGAGCTGGGCCCGGGCGAGGTCCGCCACCTCGGCGAGGCGCAGGCCCTCCCGCACGGTGAAGCGCTGCTCGACCCCCCGGCCGCGCTCCAGCGCCGCGACCACGTCGGACCACGATTCGTCCTGCCGCAGCAGGTACACGCCGCTCTTGAGCGAGCCTGCCAGCCCGCGCAGCCGGGCATACAGCCGGAACGTGCCGGGATGGGCGATCACGTGGTTGGCGGCGAGCGAGTCGACGGCGGCGTCGAGGGAGGCGCCCGGAGGAATCGTGACGGTTACCCGAGGACCATCGGAGCTGCCACAGGCGGCCAGCGCCCCGACGAGCAGAATGCGGAATGCGGAATGCGGAGTGCGGAATTGCAGGGCAAGTTCGATCGCAGGTGCGAGTCCCGCGGTTCGACGCTGGCGCGCTACATTCCGCACTCCGCACTCCGCATTCCGCATGGTCACAACGCGGATCCCCGTTTTGCATCCAAGTAGTGCTGCAGCAGCACCGTCGCCGCGAGCGCGTCCACGTCGTCCTTGCGGCCCCTGGTCGACCCTCCCATTGCGCGCACGGCCCTGAGCGCGCGCGCCGTGGTGAGCCGCTCGTCCCACAGCTCGACCGGCCGTCCCGAGCGGCGTGCGATGTCGCCGGCGAGCGCCCGCGCGGCGGTGGCGGCTTCCGCCTCGGCCCCGTCCTGGTCGAGCGGCAGGCCGACCACGATGCCGGTCACGGCGTGCTGCTCGAGCAGGGTGAGAAACTCGCGCATCGGGAAGCGTTTGCCGGTGCGGCGGGTGAGGGTGGTCAGGGGCTGGGCGAGGGTGCGCGTTTCATCGGAGAGGGCGAGACCGATGCGGCGCTCGCCCCAGTCGACGCCCAGCAGCCGGCCCTCGCGTCCGCCGGCCGTCACCCCTGCGCCATCGTCGCGAAGAACTCGTTGTTCGTCTTGGTGCGCTTGAGCCGCTCGAGCAGGAACTCGATCGCCTCGACCGGCGGCATGTCGGCCAGGAAGTTGCGGAGCAGGTACACCTTGTTGAGCTCTTCCTTGGAGAGCAGGATCTCTTCCTTGCGGGTGCCGGACCGCTGCACGTCGATCGCGGGGAAGGTGCGACGCTCGGCGATGCGACGGTCGAGGATCACTTCCATGTTGCCCGTGCCCTTGAACTCCTCGAAGATCACCTCGTCCATGCGGGAGCCGGTGTCGATCAGCGCGGTGGCGAGAATCGTGAGCGAGCCGCCGCCCTCGATGTTGCGCGCGGCGCCGAAGAAGCGCTTGGGCTTCTGCAGCGCGTTCGCGTCCACACCGCCCGACAGGATCTTGCCCGAGTGCGGCACCACCACGTTGTGAGCGCGGCCCAGGCGGGTGATCGAGTCGAGCAGGATGACGACGTCCTTGCCGTGCTCCACCAGGCGCTTGGCCTTTTCGATCACCATGTCGGCGACCTGGACGTGGCGGTCCGCCGGCTCGTCGAACGTGGAAGAGATCACTTCGACGCTCGGGCCCTTGACGTTTTCCTCCATATCCGTCACCTCCTCGGGCCGCTCGTCGATGAGCAGCACGATGAGATAGACCTCAGGGTGATTCTCGATGATGGAGTTGGCGAGCTTCTGGAGGAGGATGGTCTTGCCGGCCTTGGGCGGCGAAACGATGAGGCCGCGCTGGCCCATACCGATGGGGCTCAGGATGTCCATCACCCGCATCGACAGGTCGCCGTCTTTGCGCTCGAGCTTGATGCGCCGCTCGGGGTAGCGGGGCCGCAGGTTGTCGAACGCGACGCGGTGCTTGGCCTTCTCCGGCTCGTCGCCGTTCACCACCTCGACCTTCAGCAGGGCGAGGTAGCGCTCCCCTTCCTTGGGCGGCCGCACCTGACCCATGATCGTATCCCCGGTGCGCAGGTCGAACCGCTTGATCTGGCTCGGGGAGACGTAGATGTCGTCGGGCCCGTACAGGTAGTTCCAGTCGGGACTGCGCAGGAAGCCGTAGCCTTCGGGCAGGATCTCGAGGACGCCCTCGCCCCGCAGCACGGTGTCGGAGTCGAGCAGCGACTGCTCGATGCGGAAGATCAAGTCCTGCTTGCGGAGCCCTGAGTAGTTGGTGATGTTCAGAGTCTCGGCCATCGCGTGCAGTTCCGCGACGGATTTTCTCTTCAGTTCAGCGATATCCACGTGTGCCTTTGCTCCGTAGGTCTACGGCGGGCGAAACCCCGGGGTGGGGAAGTGAACGGGTTGAAAATGGAATCAGGGAGTTCGAAGGAGTACGAGAGAGCTATAGTAGGGTTCCCCGCACTTCGAGTCAAGGGTGCACGGTGGACCTGAGCGCGTTTTTAGTCGCGTGGCGGACGACATCCCTTCCGGATCGGGAAGTCATTGACGCGCTTGTACATCCGGCCCATGCCGGGCCTTCCCCGGCGCTCGCCGTCGTGCTCGCCCAGTGGCCCGGCAGCTACTACTGGTCGGACGAGCCCGACGGGCGGCATCTCATTCTCACGCGGCCCTTCCGGCGGCCGCGGGAGCGCTGGCCGCTGCACGTCGTGCTTTTTCTGGCGACGCTCTTGACCACGACGTTCGCAGGTGCAGTGCTGTCCGGGGCGATCGCTTACGACAATCCGCTGGACCTGTTCACGGGTACGTACCCGTTGCCGGCGCACTTGGCACGCGCGATGGCGACAGGGCTCGCCTTCTCGCTGCCGCTGCTCGCGATTCTATTGTGCCATGAGCTGGGACACTACCTCACGGCGCGGCGCTACAACCTCGATGTTTCGCCCCCGTACTTCATCCCCGTGCCACTGGTGCCGTCGTTCATCGGGACCATGGGGGCGTTCATCCGGCTTCGCACGATGCTCTCCGACCGCCGTCAGTTGTTCGACGTCGGCGTGGCAGGTCCGATTGCCGGCTTCGTGGTAGCCCTCCCGGTGCTCGTGGTGGGGCTGGCTCTCAGTCACGCGCTGCCGGGACACGGACCGCTCACGGGCATGCTCCTTGGACTCGACGGTGAGACGGCCGTGCTCGGCGACTCGATCGTCACCCTCGTGGTGCGCCACTTAGTGCACGGTTCAACACCCGCTCTGCTGGTCCATCCCGTTGCGTTCGCAGGCTGGGTCGGCATGTTCGTGACGATGTTGAATCTGCTGCCGATTTCCCAGCTGGACGGCGGGCACATCCTGTACGCAACTCTGCCGCGCTGGCAGCAACGGATCGCTCTCGGTTTCTGGACGCTCATCGTCGTGCTGGGCTACTACTGGCGAGGGTGGCTCTACTGGGGGTTGGTCGTGCTAATCTTGTCGCGCGGTCGCCTCGGGCACCCGCCGGTCCTCGACGCGCAGCGGCCGCTGCCGGCGTCGCGTCGCAGGCTTGCGTGGGCGGCGTTGGTGCTCTTTGTCATCACATTCGCGCCGGTACCGTTCAGGATCTGAACGGGGAGGTTGGTGGAGGGTCGGGAGGTTGTGGAGGTTGGTGGAGGTTGGCTCGGAGCGGAACAACCTCCCCCAGCCTCCACCAACCTCCAGAACCTCCCTATCCTCCGCCGGAGCAGTATTGCGTAACCGGCTCCGGCGCTTATCTTTGCGCAAACCAGCCCTAGGGTCAGCATGCCCGGACAACCGGCACGCTACAACGCACCCGATTCGCCCGAAGCGGTCGTCCACGACCTTCCCCCCATTCGATTCGACGGACAACTCATCGCCATTCGCCTCCAGGTACGCCGGTCCGAGGACGGAGTGTGGCGCGGGCGGGTCCTGTTCGGCGCGGCGGACACCGAGGCGGAGCGCTCCACCGCGGAGATCTTCTGCGCCACGTCGGAGCCGGACCTGTGGCAAGCGGTGCGCGACCTGCGGGATCATCACCTCCGCGATCTCTACCGGTCGCTGCTCTAGATGGTCGACGCGCTGGACCCCATCAGGCAGCTCCGCCACGACCTGTCGAACCCCCTGGCCGCGATCCTCGCCGAGACTCAGCTGCTCCTGCTGAGCGCCGACAAGTATGACGCGGAGACGGTCACGAGCCTGAAGCAGATCGAGGCGCTCTCGCGCAAGATGCGCGGCATCCTCGAAGCCCTGGACCGATGAACCGGTGAGTCGGCCGCACCGGCCGCGTTTCTCGGCTCCCGCACGGTGGTGGTCCCGCCGCCGCCTCAGCGTGGCGTCGTGCCGGTGGCCGCGGTGGCCGCCGCGGGCGCAGCTGCGCTGGCCCGGCTCCTGAGGTAGCTCCACCCGCTCGCGAGATAGCACGCCAGGAGTACCGCCGACGCGGCGCTGACGGCGAACTTGTAGGCCGGGGCGGCGTCGCTCGCCGACAAGAGCCCCTCGATCGTGCCCGCGAGGCACAGGAGCAGCACGGCCGCGGCGACGAGCCGCGCCGCCCGCCGGCCGGCGAGGACGAGGGCATCCCGTCGCGTGAGGTCGCCCGGGGCGATGAGCCCCCGGGCCACCAGCAGTCCGGCCCCGCCAGCGATGAAGATCGCCGTCAGCTCGAGCACCCCGTGGCCGGCCACGAAGGTGAGGAGCCAGCCCGCCAGCCCGTAGTTCGCGAACAGCCCGAGCACCGCCCCGAAGAAGAGCCCGTTCAGCGTGAGCAGCAGGAGCGTCCCGATCCCCGCCGTGATGCCGAACGCGAACGCGAAGAACGCCACCTGCACGTTGTTGGTGATGATGCGGGAAGCGACCACCGGGAGGTACATCGAAGGCGCCTCGGCGTAGCCGACCCCTTCGGCCCGGCGCCCCGCGCCAGCGCGCGCGCGGGCGATCATCTCGTCGGGCAGCACTTCTTCCGCGATGGCCGGACGCTCGCGGATGGCCAGGTACCCAGTCACGGCCGGGAGTGCGAACAGCAGCAACGCGGCCAGCACAAAGGCGCGCGCTTCCACCACGGCGGCCGGCAGCTCGCGCAGGGCGAGTCGCACGATCGGTACGCGCTGTCCGATATGCCGGCCGTACAGCGCGTTGTGCCCGGCGCTCACCACGCGCTCCAGGTACTCGAGCACGCGCGGGTCCACGCCGTAGGTGCGGGCCCGCGCCAGATCGGACGCGACCTCGCGATACTGCGCCGCAAAGCCCGGAATCTCGGCCGCGCCGAGCTGCTTCAACCCCAGGCGCTCGGCGCGTGCGGCGAGCGCGCGGAATGTTTCCCAGCCCTCCCGCTTCTGCATCACGAACCGCTCCGCGGCGACGGAGGTGCGGCCGACCCCCTGCGCGCGCCGGGCGGCGAGGCGCCCCCGGCGCTTGGCCAGCTCGGCGCTGTGCAGCTGCACCAGGAAGGTCTCGGGATCGGGGTCCCGCCGCGGGAATCGCGGCGCGAACCGAGCCACGAGCTCGGCCGTGAGTCGGTGCCGCACCGTGCCCTCGAGGCCTTGGAGCCGCTCGAGCACCTGGTCGAGCAGGCGGAACTCCTCGTCGGCGAGCTCGGGCGGGCCCGCTTCGAGCGCCTCGGGCTCCCGCGTGCTGCCTGCAGGAGCGGTCGCGAGCTGTAGATTCTCGGGGCGATCGCGGACCACCACGGTGCCGGCCACGATGTCGCCGAGCCGTTTGTTCTGCGCGTGGAACAACACAAAGGCGAGTCCGACCTGGTAGGTGAAGAGGGGCTGCATGTCCACGATGCGCACGAGATTGCGGACGGCGGCAGCGGTGAAGGTGAGTGGATGACCGGTGTCCATCACGACGCGGATGCCCATGAGGCGCTTACCCGGCGTGCGGCCGTCGTTGAGCGCCTCGAACAGGAGGAAGTAGCCCCAGAAGAGCAGGAACACCGTGAGGATCAAGACGATGGCGGCGAGCGTGCTCCAGGGACCCTCCGCATCACCACCTGTCGGGGTCGGGAGCAGCTGGATTCCCACGCCCAGTAGCACGAACGCGAGGACGAGCAGACCGGCGTCGCACACCGTCGCGGCCATGCGGGAGCCGAGGCCCGCGAGCTCGAGCTCCAGCACGAGATGCTCCGGCGTCTCGATTCCAAGACGCCGCGTGAACTGCGGCACGGTCGGGGCTCGCGTGTCCGGCATCTCGGAGGCATTTTAACCGCGAAGGAGGACCAATGGCTACCATGCAACTGCGGCCGATGGCGATGGGAGAGATCCTGGACGCCTCCTTCGCGCTGCTCCGCCGTCACGCCGGCGTCTTCTTCGGCGTCGCGATCGTGTGTCAGGGTCTGCCGACTGGACTGAGTCTGTACGTGCAGTTCAACGGCGGCGCCGCCCAACTTTTCTGGCTCTACGTGGCCTCGCAGCTGCTCAGCTTCATCGGGTATCTGCTCGTCACCGGCGCGTCGATCCGCGTGGTCTCCCAAGCCTACCTGGGCAACGAGCCCAGCCTGTCGGACGCGCTCGACTTCGCGTTCGGGAAGATCGGGCGGACGCTGGCAGCCGGTTTTGCCTCGGGCATCCTGGCGGGCCTCGCGGCGATCCTCTTGATCGTTCCCGGCATCATCGTCGCGTGCGGACTCTCGGTCGCCGTGCAGGCTGCGGTGCTCGAGCCGCTCCCGGGGGGGACCGACGGGCTGGGTCGCTCCTGGGCGCTCACCAAGGGATTCCGGTGGCGGGCGTTCGGGCTCTATGTCGTGGTGATCGTACTCCTGAGTCTGTTCCTGATTGGGTTCGGCGTCATTGCCGGTCTGGCCGCGGCGCTTCTGCCCGTGCTGTTCGTGCCGGCGCTCATCGGAGTCGGGCTCATCTTCTTGTTCTTTTATCCGTTCACGAGCTGTGTGTTCACCTTGTTCTACTACGACCTGCGCGTGCGGAAGGAGGCGTTCGATCTCGAGCTGCTGAGTCAGCACCTCGGCATCACCGCCGCGCGGGCGTGAGCATCGTTCCGCAGCAGGTCGAATCGGACTCGCTGCGTGCCGCGCTGCGGGCCGTGTTCCAGGCCCGCGAATACCGGTGGAGCGAGCCGAGTAGCGCCTGGCTGTGGCTGACGGAGCAGTGGCACCGGCTGCTCGATTGGCTGGAGACCCTGCGGGTCGCGTCGCCCGCCCGCTACTACCTACTCCTCGCCGCCATGACCCTCGTGCTGCTCGCCATCCTCACCCACCTGACCTGGGTGGTGTGGCGCTCGCTCCGGCCGCGCGACGCCGTCGGCGTGCCGACTCCAAACACGGCTCCACCGCAGGGCGCCGCCTGGCATCTGGCGGAGGCGCGACGCCTCGGCGCCGTCGGGCGATTCGCGGAAGCGCTGGCGCATCGTTTCCTCGCCGCCGTGCTGGACCTCGACGGCCAGCGAGTGGTGCAATTCCACCCGTCGAAGACCCCGGCGGAGTACGCCGCGGAAGCGCGGCTCGACGCAACGGGCCGCTCCGAGCTCGCGGCCCTGGTGGCGAGCTTGTATCACCACGTGTTCGGCGGCGTGCCGTGCGATGCCGAGGCGTGGCACGCCTTCGACGCGCAAGCCGGGCAGCTCGGGCTCCATGCGGCGCGGTGAGCGCGCCGTCGTCATCGCTGGCGTCAGCATCCTCGTGCTGGTGGCGCTGTGGGGCGCCTTGTCCGCTCCCGGCAGCGATAGCAACGATCGTCGTCTCTCGACTTACCTGGCCGGTCCGTCCGGAGCGAAAGGCCTGGCCCAGGCGCTGCGGCGCCTGGGCGTGACCGTACAGCAGCGCCGTCGGCCGTACTTCGACATCGCGACGGACAGCAGCCGTGGACGGCGTGAGTGGCTGTATGCGTTCCTCGACATCGACCGACCCACCACGCAGGAGCTGGTGGCAATCCGTGACTACGTCATGGGGGGCGGGAGGATCCTGACCGCCGGCGTCACCGGAATCGAGGTCTGCTTCGGGTATCGCTCGCGGCGGCTGGCCCGGGACGTGGACAACGACACGCGCGCCACGCTCGTGCGTGGATCGGGGCAGCGTCTGCCGCCCACCTGGCGGGTGCTGCGGCGTCTCCCCGCGGAGTCGCTCGCGGCGGCGGCCAAGGGGACAGAGGCGGATCGTTGCACACCGCACCTCGCCAGGCGGGCCGACACGCTGGTGCGTACGATGCGCAACGTGCCCGTGGCCTTGCGGCTCCGCTTCACGTCCGGAGGCGAGGCCATTCTGCTCGCTGACGGACAGTATTTCTCGAACCGGATCCTCAAGGACACCGACGCTGGGGTCGCTGTGCTTCCGTGGTTCCTGGACGGGCGCACGCGGCAGATCGTGGTGGACGAATACCACCTCGGGTTCGGCGCGGGTGGAACGCTGCCCGGGGCCTCGTGGGCCTGGCTGCGCCATCACCCTCCGGGATGGGCGATCCTTCAACTTCTCGGGGTGGCTCTCGTCGCGCTGGCGGTGGCCGCCGTCCGATTCGGCCCGGCTCGGTCCGTGATCGAGCGGCGGCGCCGCTCGCCGCTCGAGCACGTCGAAGCGCTTGCGGCGGGCCTCGAGGGTGCGGGCGGCGTGGACACCGCGGTGGGGCTCACCGTGTCGGGGCTGCGCCGGCGGCTGGGACGGGTCGGATTGCTGCCGGCGGGGGCCGAGCGCGCGTGGCTCGCCGCGCTCGAGCTCGCGCTGCCCACGCCCACCGGCCGTAACGCGGTGCGACGGCTGCAACGCACCATAAATGAACCCGGCGGTCCCGAGCGCGCGCTCGCGGCCGCCCAAGCCGTGGAGGACGTGTGGGAGGAGCTGCGCCCGCGGACGACGCGCGCCGGATTGTAGAGTCGCTCGACCGAGTGGTCCTGGGACAACAGGCGGCGACGCGCGAGGCGCTCGTGTGCCTGCTCGCCCGCGGGCACGTGCTGCTCGAAGGGGTGCCCGGGACGGCGAAGACGCTGCTGGTTCGCACCCTGGGACTCGTCCTCGAAGTCAAATTCCAGCGCATCCAGTTCACGCCCGATTTGATGCCCGCCGACATCACCGGAGTCACGCTGCTCAGCGGCGCGCGGGAGTTCACCTTCCGGCCGGGGCCGATCTTCGCCGATCTCGTGCTCGCGGACGAGATCAACCGCGCACCGGCGAAGACCCAGGCGGCGCTGCTCGAGGCGATGCAGGAGCGCACGGTCACGGTGGACGGCACCGGGCACCCGCTGTCCGCGACCTTCACCGTGTTCGCCACGCAGAACCCCGTGGAGTTCGAGGGCACCTACCCGCTGCCGGAGGCCGAGCTGGATCGCTTCATGATGAAGGTGCTCGTCGGCTATCCCGACGCGAGCGCGGAGCAGGGGATCCTGGCGCGCACGGTGGCGGGATTCGAGGCGGATCGGCCGGCGACCTACGGCGTGACGCGCGTGACGGACGCAGCCGGTTTGGAGCGATTGCGCGCTGCCGCCGGGTCCGTGCGGGTCGAGCCACAAATCGCCGCCTACATCACGGCGGTGGTGCGCGGGACGCGGGAGGCGGCGTCGCTCACCTTGGGCGCCAGCCCACGGGCGGGCGTGTCGCTCCTGAAGGCCGCTCGCGCGGCGGCGCTCCTCGACGGGCGCGACTACGTGATCCCCGACGACGTGAAGGGACTCGCGTCCGCCGTGCTGCGCCACCGGGTGAATGTCGCGCCCGAGCTCGAGCTGGAAGGCGTCACGCCGGACGCGGCGCTCAAGGCGATCCTCGACAAGACCGAAGTACCCACGACGTGATTCTCTGCACCCCGCGGGCGCTGTGGCTTGGCGCGGGGCTCGCGCTGTTCGGTCTCGCGGGTCTGTGGCTGCCGTGGGGACTCGAGGCGATGCTCCTCGGGGACCTGGCCCTGGCGGCGGCCGTGTGGCTCGACGGCCTGCTCGCGCCCCAGGCGGGGCCGAGTCCACGCCATCTGGTCGCCCTTCGGGAGGCGCCGCCGGCGTTTTCCGTGGGCCGCCCGGGCGAGGTGACCTATCGCTGGCGGAACGGCGCGCCCCGCGCCGCTCGGTTGCGGCTGCGCGAGGTACGTCCCGACCTGCTCGGCGGCGCGCAGCCGCCGAGATGGATCGACGTTCCCGCGCGCGGCGAAGCACGCGAGACGGTGCCCGTCAACCCAGCGCGGCGCGGTCGTCAGCGCGGGGGCGGATTCGTCCTCGACTCGGTCGGGCCGCTGGGCCTGGGATTGCGGCGCGAGCGCATCGCGCTCCCGTGGGAGGTGGCGGTCTACCCGCCGCTCGTTACGGTGCGGCTCCAGGCCTCGCTGGCGAGGGCGCAGCGTCGCTGGGAGCAGGGGATTACCCCGCTGCGCCGCCTGGGCGAGGGTCGTTTGTTCGAGTCGCTGCGCGACTGGGTGCCGGGCGACGACCTGCGGCACATCGACTGGAAGGCCACCGGCCGACGCGGCAAGGTCATCACCCGGCAGTTCGAGGCGGAGCGCCGCCAGCACGTGCTGCTGGTGCTCGATCTGGGCCGGCTGCTCACCGCCGAGATCGCCGGAGGCGTCTCGCGACTCGAGTACGTCGTGCGGGCGGCACTCGAGCTGGCGTATGCCGCGGTCCAGCACGACGACAACGTGGGCGTGATGGCGTTCGCCGACGGCGTGCAACACTTCGTGGCGCCGCAGCGCGGCCGGCTGGCGCTGAAGCGTGTGCTCGACGTCCTCGCGCGGGTCGAGCCGCGGCTGGTCGAGCCCGACTATCCGGGCGCGTTCCGCTACCTCGCCGCGCGCAACCGCAAGCGCGCCCTCACGGTGTTGTTCACCGACGTGATCGATCGCTTCGCTTCGGACGCGCTGGTGGCGAACGTCGCTTCGCTCCGGCCGCGCCATCTCCCGCTCGCCGTGACGCTCCAGAACCCGGAGCTGAACCAGGTGGCGGCGTTGCGTCCCGTCGCGGCGCACGACGCGTTTCGCAAGGCAGCGGCCGAGGAGCTGCTGCGCGCGCGCGAAGAGGCGCTGGGGCGCATGCGGCGCGCCGGCGTGCTGGTGCTGGACGTCCCACCCGAGCGCGCGGCCGAGGCGGTGGTGGCCAAATATGTCGATCTGAAGCGTCGGGGACGCCTCTAGGTGAGGTATTTATTACATTGACCCCACCTCCGCCGGACTAAGAGCGCATGCGACGTGGACGCGGTCTTGCCGCCCTGACGCTGGTGGCGATCAGTGCCGTGGTGGCAATGTGCGTGTATCCCACCGAGCACGACGCCGACGTCTTCGTCACGATCGATTCCCTCACGCTCGACACCCTCAGCCGCACGCCGACGAGCGTGGGGCCGCTCGTGGTGATTCAGGGGGCGGAGGGCGACGTCCACGCCACCGCATGGCACCGCCAGTCGGGGGGGCCGTCCGCTCCAGTGCCCAACGTCAGCTTCCGCTGGTCCGTCGCAGACACCACGCTGGCGCGCATCGATGCCACCACCGGGCATCTGGTTGCCATCAAGGCCGGCATCACGCAGGTGCGCGTGGTCGCGACGAACTTCGACGTGGGAGCGGCTCCCGCCACACTCGATATTCGCGTGTCGGCCCCGCTGGCGATCGACAGTATCCGGCCCGACACCGTGCGGTACGGGGAGATCGCCACGGTGTACGGCGTCGGCCTCCTCGATACCATAGGGGTACTGCTCTCCATCGGCGACGCGACGCTCATTCCCGTGCCGTTCACCGACACACTGAAGGCCAACGGGTCGTCCCAGATCAGCTTCTGGGTGCCTCCGCCGGCGCACACGGCGCCCCTGTCCTACATCGCCTTCGGCGCGGGAGTGTTCGGCGCCACCCCGGACACCGTGGCGGTGATCCGACGTGATATCTACGAACCCAACGAAATCGCGCCGGCCCTGATCGACCTCGAGGCGAGACCGTTCCCAGGGACGGCGCTCGCCCCCTTGCTGTTCCTGAACCCCGCATTGGCGTTCGAGCCGCTGCCGCGCGACGTGCTGCAGGGCGCGGACTGGTACCGCCTCCGGCAGCTCACGACACGGGATCTCACCATCGTCCTCAGCTCGGCGGTGCCGGGTACGTTCCAGACGTTCCTGACCGACCAGCTCACCTTTCAGGCGTCCGATACGAGCTATCACATCGGTGCGGATTCCTGGACGTTCGGGCCGCAGTCGCACTCATGCCATGGCGCCGCGTTCGCACCCAAGGAAGCGCCGGCGGACTCCACGGTGGTGGCGCTGCACGACTTCCCCGCGGGATCGCTGGACGCGATCGCGGTGTACAGCCAGCCGGGTCGATATGCGCTGGCGGTGTATGAGGGGTACGGGACCACTGGGAAGGGGATCACCCGCGACGCGCACGAGGAAGACGACTACTGCTCGGCGGCCGATGCCAAGCCCGACGCGCTACCGTTCCAGAGCTCGGCTCTCACGATCGACAATCCTCACGACGTCGACTGGTTTCGCTTCAGCTTCCCGGGCGGCTTCTTTCAAGCGCGCACGACCGCGCCCGCGTCCTCCACGGCGGACCCAAGCGACATCGATCTTTATCTCTTGCGGGTCCCCAACCCGGGGGACACAGTGATGACCGTGGTGGCGAGCTCCACCCACCCCGGCTCGGACGAGGACATTCAGCCCCTCCTGGGCCTGGCCGCCGGCCAGTATTACCTGGTCGTGACGGACTTCGCCGGTGTGCCCACACCCTATTCTCTCTGTTTCGGTGCTGGCAGCTGCGTGCCCCTGCCCGCACCCCCGGCGCCCTCGTCGTCCGAGCGCCAGGCCGCGGCCACGCGCCGCGCTCGTGTCGAGGCGGCGATTCCGCTCCATCGGGACAAGATGCTCCGATGACGAGCCCTGTCGTCGAGTGCTTCCGCTGCCACACGCCGATTCCCGGCAACAGCAGATTCTGCCTGTCGTGCGGTGCGGACGTATCGGGCGGGGACGGACTCACCAGCACCAGCAGCGTCGACATCGTGCGCGAGCGGCTGCAGCGCATCATCGAGGGCAAGTACCGGCTCGAGCGCTTGCTGGGCAAGGGAGGGATGGGCCAGGTCTTCCTGGCGCACGATTTGACGCTCGAGCGCGAGGTCGCGATCAAGGTGCTGCCGCCCGACGTCGCTCAGGACGACCAGGTGGTGCGCCGCTTCCAGCAGGAGGCCAAGACCGCGGCCAAGCTCGACCACCCCAACATCATTCCCATCTATCGCGTCGAGAGCGAGGGCGGGCTCAACTACTTCGTCATGAAGTACATCTCGGGCACCTCACTCGAGGATCTGCTCGACAAGAAGGAGCCGCTCCCCGTGCCGGAGATCCAGCGGATTCTCTGGGAAGCGGCCTGCGCCCTGGGGCACGCCCATCAGCGCGGTGTGGTGCACCGCGACGTGAAGCCGGCCAACATCATGTTCGACCACGACGGCCGGGTGATGCTCACCGACTTCGGGATCTCCAAGGCGCTCCAGGCCGCCACGGGGTTCACCGCGACGGGGATGATCATCGGCACGCCACACTACATGGCCCCCGAGCAGGGGAAGGGCGCCCCCGTGGATGGCCGCGCCGACCAATACTCCCTGGGCGTGGTGGGCTACCGCATGATCACCGCCGAGCTGCCGTTCAGCGGCGACTCGGTGCACACGATCATCTACAAGCACATCTACGAGGAGCCGCCGCTCGCCAGCACCAAGCGGTCCGGCATCCCGGCGTCGCTCACGGTGGCCATCTCGCGGGCCCTGGCCAAGGAACCCGATCAGCGCTTCCCCACGATGGAGGACTTCGCTACGGCCGTCTGGCCGGAGCAGCCGGTGGCCTCGCCTGCCAGGTCGAGGGGCCCGGCTCGACCGCGCTCCCGCGCGACCGCCGACGCACCCACCGAGATCACGGGCGCGCCGACGACCCGGCTCCCCGCCGCGAAGGCGCGCCAGCGTCGCTCGCGGGCCCCTGTGGTCATCGGACTCGTCGTGGTGGCGGCGGGCGTTGGGGGATACTTGGCTCTGAATCGGAGCAGGGAGCCGGAAGCCGTCCCTGCTCCCCGCTCCCAGCTCCCAGCTCCCTCCGTCGACACGGTTCGCGTACCGGTGCAGACGCACCCCAGTCCGCCGGCGACGCGCCGGTCAGTGCAGGGGAAGCCGCGGGAACAAGCGCCGGTGGCCGTGGCCCAGGGGTTCTTGACTATCGCGGCCGACCCGTTCGGCGAGGTCTACATCGACGGCGTCGATGCCGGCCAGACGCCGCTGGTCGAATACGCCGTGAAGCCCGGCCGGCACACGATCCGCATCGAGCATGCCGGCTTCAAGACGATAACGGAAACCGTGCAAGTGGATGCGAGCAACACGGTCCGCAAGCGGTACACCCTGCTTCCGGAGTGAGCGGCATGACCTGGCACCGCGCCCTCGTCTTGCTTGTGGGTTTCACCGCGCCGGCGGCCGCCGGCGCGCAGGCCGTTCAGAACGCCACGTTGCGCCGCGCGCAGCAGGCTTACGACAACCTCGAGTACCGTCAGGTGGTGTCGCTCGCCCAGGCCGCGCTGCGCGAGCGGCTGACCGGAGCCGAGCGCGCGCGGGCGTACGAGCTGCTCGGCTTCACGTACGGCGCCCTGGACTCGATCCTCAGGGCAGTGGACGCATTCAAGCAGGTCGTCCTGATCGACCCGGAGCGACAGCTCGACCCCAACCGCGTTTCGCCCAAGGCGTACAGCGCGTTCGACGTGGCGCTGCGCCAGGTGCTGTTGGTGCGGCAGCTGCGGGTCGACAGCACGAGCTTTGTGGGGGGACGGGGGGCGGTGCCCATCCGGTTCACGGTGACCCAGCCGGCGCGGGTCGTGACGCGGGCAATCGGGACGGGGGGGAGCTACGTGATCGACTCGGGCGCCTGGAACGGCCAGGTGAACCTGAGCTGGCCCGCCCGGCTCGCGAACGGTGACCCGGTACCGGCGGGGAACTACACGGTGGTGGTCGAGGCGCGCCTCGGACAGAACGCGTTTTCCGCCTCCCAACCGATCCGCGTGAGCCACGGCAGCGTGGACACCCTGCCGTCCCTCACGAGCCTGCCCGGCTACCAGTACCTACCCGAGACAGAGGTGCCACCCCAGAGTTGGCGTCCGTTGGGGCTCGCTTTCCTTTATACGGGGGGCGCGCTGGTCGGCACGCTGGGGCTCGAGAGCTCGAGCTTGGGCTCGAGCTCCAAGCGGGAGCTCGCGGTGGTGGGAGGTGCGGCGCTGGTCACCGGCTTCGTCATGACCCTGCGGAAGCCCGCTCCCCGGCCCGCTGCCGCCAACATCCTCTACAATCGGCTGTTGCGTGACCAGATCGCGCGGCGCAACCAGGACATCGCGCAGGAGAACGTGGCGCGGCGCCAACAAGTGCAGCTCACCCTGGTGCCGCTGCCCAAGCCAGGCGGTGCGGGGCCCCGGTGAGCCGCGCGACCGCGGGCGTGGTACTGCTCGTCCTGGCTGCCCGGGCCGCTCCGGCCCAGGGAATCACGGTGACCGTGGGTCCGCAGTTCGCGCTCGCGAGCTATCGTGAGGTGGCCTCGGGGCTCCGCTATCAGGGCACCGGGTTCGGGGGCGGCGCCTCCGCGCGCTACCGCAAGCTCTCGGCCGAAGCAGCTGTCGTGCGCCTGACGCTCGACCCCGCCGCGGGCGGCACCGCGGCCAGCGGCTTCACGGCGACCGAGGTGGACGTGTGGGTCGCCTATGACCTGGCGCCGTACGCGAGCATAGAAGCGGGCTTCATCCGGCGTACTGCCGACCCGGAGTTCGACGCGCAGTCAGTGGGAGCGGTGCGCATCGGAGCGCGATCGTTCTACGAGATCGGGCCGGGAGCCACCGTGCTGTTCCGCGCCAACTATCTCGCGGCGCCGCAGTTCTCCGGCGGCGGCCATGCGGGGTTCTCGATCGACCTGGGGCTCGGCCTCGACGTCCGCCTGGCGGGGCGGTTGCACGGCACGGCGGGCTACACGTTCCAGCGGATCAATCGCAAGACGAATCCCGGTGGGACCGGGGAGATCGACGCGCCGATTCAGGGGACGATGGCGCGAGTGGGACTGGCGGTGGGGTTCTAGAAGGGCTTCATGGGTTGGGTCGGCCGATCTCCCAGTGATGGCCGAACGGATCAACCACGCGGCCCAGATGCCACCCATATGCGTCCTGCATGGCGGTGACCTCTCGGGCACCCGCCGCCAGCGCCTTCGCGAACATCGCGTCAGGATCCGGCACGGTGAGGACCATCCGAACTGACCCACCGCCCAGCGACTCTGGACTGAAGTTGTGATGCGCGGGCGACTCATCAGCCACCCAGAACTCCGCGCCGTCCACGGCCAGCCGAGACACGACCGCACCGTCGGGAGCCTCCACGCGGTAGACCTCGACGGCTCCGAATGCCGCCTTGTAGAACTCCACCGCGCGCGCGCCCTGTCGAACCGACAGCATAGGCGCGACCGAACAGATGACGGAAGTCCCCGTGCCTGGAGCTGTAGCCATCGTTTCGTCCCCCTCCTAGACCGACGATGCAGCCGGACGGAAGCCCTTTACGGCGGCAACCCCCAGCCACACGAAGAGCGCCAGCACGAAGCCCTGCGTGAGGGCGAACGGCGGCTCGGACTGGGTAGGCGCGGCCACGAACAACACCGGAATCCGCTTGAACAGTTGCGCGACCAGGACGAAGACGTTCAAATACGTGGCGAGGACGACCCCGACCGCGTAGGTCGTGCGCCATGTGCCGGCCAGGCGTTTGACGTAGTCCGCGACGATCACGGCGGCCAGCACCATCAGGGAGACGGCCCCCACGAGGTGGGACGGCAGCAACTTGACGAAGGGAAAGCCGAATCCACTCGCGTTCGCCAGGACGGTGGTGACCAGGAAGACGGCGGCCCAGCGGTCGAGCCGCGTCCCCGTTGCGAGCGCCCCTGCCACGACGAGGCCCGCGACGATGCCGACCAGACTCAACACGGTGTGGAGGAGGGTGTACGTGGTGATGCTCAGGCCGAGGATCATCGGGGCGCCCTTCGCGAGAAGGGGCCTAATGTACGCGGGGTGACTCTATGCGCCAGCCGCGGGAATTGCTCCGTCTCAGGCGATAACCAACCCCCGCAACTGTGACCTTTGACCTAGGAAAACCGCTTGGCTCGCCGCTATCCTGCGCTTGCGCCCACCGTTCACCAACCGGGGGGTAGTCCAAAATGAACCGCAAGGGTTTCACGCTCATTGAGCTGCTGATCGTGGTGGTGATCATCGGCATCTTGGCCGCCATCGCGATCCCGAAGTTCGCCAACACGAAGGCGAAGGCGTACATCGCCTCGATGAAGTCGGACCTTCGGAACCTGGTGACCGCCGAAGAGGCGTACTTCGCCGACTCGGTCAAGTACAGCGCGACCACGGCGTGCACCACGCCGCCCACCGCGGGTGCGGTCAACTTCTGCGTCACGACCGGGAACAACCTCGGCACCATCGGCCTCGCGGCCGGTAACGGCGGCTGGGCCGTGACGATCACGAACAACAACCTGACGACCCCGCTGGTGAAGTGCGCCATCTTCATCAACACAGCGGTGTTGGCACCGGCGGTCTCGGAAGGCGCGCCCGCCTGTAGCTAAGCGGCGACCTTGCGATGACATCTGACGAGCGGCGGGGACTTCCCCGCCGCTTCGTTTTTTTTATGCCGATTTCCGTCCTCGCGGTCAGCCCGGGCCCTTGCAAAAATCCCGAATTGACCGACTGTCGTGAGGGTTACAAAAGAGCCGATTCTACCGGTCTAACGAGTTACCGCGAAGTGTGTTAGGTGGTTTTCGGTGATGCAGGGCACGGGGTTTGCGTCATGCACCGCTGGGAAAATCCCGCTTCACGCGGTTTTCGAGTTTCTCATGAGATGGACTTCAACGGGAGTAAAGTCAGATGAACCGCAAGGGTTTCACACTCATTGAGCTGCTGATTGTGGTGGTAATCATCGGCATCTTGGCCGCCATCGCGATCCCGAAGTTCGCCAACACGAAGGCGAAGGCGTACATCGCCTCGATGAAGTCGGACCTTCGGAACCTGGTGACCGCCGAAGAGGCGTACTTCGCCGACTCGGTCAAGTACAGCGCGACCACGGCGTGCACCACGCCGCCCACCGCGGGTGCGGTCAACTTCTGCGTCACGACCGGGAACAACCTCGGCACCGTCGGCCTCGCGGCCGGTAACGGCGGCTGGGCCGTGACGATCACGAACAACAACCTGACGACCCCGCTGGTGACGTGCGCGATCTTCATCAACACGGCGGCATTGACACCGGCGGTCACGGAAGGCGCGCCCGCCTGTAACTAAGCGGCGACCTTGCGGTCATCTGACGAGCGGCGGGGACTTCCCCGCCGCTTCGTTTTTATGCCTATTCCAGCGCCATGCCGGCTAAGCCAGCGCTCCGCACCGAGCTGCTGTTCTACCTTTCATTCCTCGCCGCCGCCGCCCTGCTGGTAGGCGTGGCGACCCTGCTGGTCGCGACCAGCTTTGCTCCGGAGGGGACGTTCGCGCTGGTGATGCTCATGATCGCCCTGGAAGTCGGCGTGTTCATCGTGTTCGGGCGCTACCTCGTGAACCGGCTGGTCCTGTGGCCCCTGGAGCGCGTCGTCGCTACCGCCGACGCGGTGGCGGACGGCGACCTGGGGCGGCGTGCGCCCGACGCGGAGACGCGCGACTTCGCCACCCTCGCCGCGCGGCTCAACCGCATGACCGACCATCTGCTCGATGCGCAGGGGCAGCTGGTGCGCTCGGAGAAGCTCGCCAGCATCGGCCGGCTGGCGGCCGGCATCGCCCATGAGGTGGGGAACCCGCTGGGAGCGATCGGGACCTACGTGGAGGTGCTGCGCCGCCGGGGCGCCGACCCGGAGGTGATCAGCGGCGTGACCCGCGAGCTCGAGCGCCTCGACCGCATCGTGCGCGGTCTGCTCGACTACGCGCGGCCTCAGGAAGAGGCGCTCGCGCCGCTCGATGCCGGCGCGGTGGCGCGGGGCGCCTACGGTCTGCTCGAGGCGCAGGGGGCCCTGAAGCCCGTGCATGCCAGCGTCGAGGTCGCACCCGACGTGCCGCAAATGTTCGGGCGCGCCCATCTCCTGGAGCAGGCGATCGTCAACCTGGTTCTGAATGCGGTGGACGCCGCGGGCGACGGGATCGTGATCCTCGGGGTGCGGGCGTGGGCTTACGAGTCCCGGCGCGCCTCGCCCAGACGGGCGAGCGATCCGCAGCGGACCGCGTTTCCACGCCGGCCCGAGAGTCGCCCCGCCCGGACCGACTTCGTCGCCGGCCAGCGGGGGGTGCTCCTGTACGTAGCGGACTCGGGGCCCGGGGTACCCCCCGAGGATCGTGAGCAGGTCTTCGACCCGTTCTACACGACCAAGGAGCCGGGCCGAGGGACCGGATTGGGTCTCGCCATCGTGGCGCGCGCGGTGCACGACATGGGTGGTGTGGTGTGGGTGGACACGGCGCGGGAGGGAGGGGCGGCATTCAAGATGTTCTTCCCTGCGGCATGACCCGCGTCCTCGTCGTCGATGACGAACCCGGCCTGCGCCAGTCGCTCGGGCTGCTGCTGGCCGACGCGGGCTACGACGTGGCGGCCGAGGGCACCGGGACTCGAGCGCTCGAGCGCGCCCTCGCCGAGTCGTTCGACCTCGTGCTGTGCGACGTGCGAATGCCGGAGATGGACGGGCTGGCGTTCCTGCGGGCGTACAAAGGGGGCGGCGGCACGGGTCTGGTCATCATGATGAGCGCCTATGGCGGCGAGGAAGCGGCGCTCGCCGCCATGAAGGAGGGCGCGTACGACTACGTACCCAAGCCGTTTCGACCGGACGAGGTGGTGCTCACCCTGCGCAAGGCCGAGGAGCGGGAACGCCTCGGCCACACCATCGCGACACTAAGAGCACAGCTGGATAGCAGCCCCGCAGCGCGGGCCCTGATCGCCGAGAGCCCGGCCATGCGACAGGCCCTCGAGACGGTGGCGCGCGTGGCGGAGCACCCCACGACGGTGCTGATCACCGGGGAGCGGGGCACGGGCAAGGAGGTCATCGCCCAGGCAATCCATCGGGCCAGTCCCCGGGCAGCGGGTCCGTTCGTGGCCGTGAACTGCGCCGCGATCCCCGACACACTGCTCGAGTCGGAGCTGTTCGGCTACGTGAAAGGGGCGTTCACCGGCGCGGCGGGTGACCGCCCGGGGCTGTTCGAGCAGGCCGACGGTGGCACGCTGCTGCTGGACGAGGTCGGTGAGCTGCCGCTCGCGCTCCAGGCGAAGCTGTTGCGCGTGCTGCAGGAGAACGAGATCCGCCGGGTGGGGGACCAGAAGACGCGACGGGTGGACGTGCGCCTGCTGGCCGCGACCGCCAAGGATCTCGCCGCCGAGGCGGCTGCGGGCCGCTTCCGCCACGATCTGTTCGACCGCTTGAACGTCGTGGCGATTCACCTGTCCCCCCTCTCCGAACGGCGGGCCGACATCGCGCCCCTGGCGCGACACTTTGCGGCACGGCTCGCCGGCCGGCTCGGCCGGCGCGTGGCCTTGAGCGACGCGGCGCTCGAGTGGCTGGGCGAGCAGCTATGGCCTGGCAACGTACGCTCGCTCGAGCACGCCATCGAACGGGCTGCGGTGCTGAGTGACAAGGAGATTCTGGAGGCGGGAGATTTCGTTGGTCCTCGCCCCCTGTCCCCCGCTCCACAACGTGGCGAGGGGGACCGCGGGGGTGAGGTCACCCTCCGTGACGCCGTCGAGCGTGCGGAACGCGACGCCATCACCGCTGCTTTGCGGGGGGCGGGCGGAAACCGCCGCGAGGCGGCCAAGCGGCTCGGCGTGAGCCTCCGGACGCTGTTTTACAAGATGGATCGATACCGCATCGACTAGTGCAGTACTCTGCACTTATGCAGCATTCTGCAGTACAGCCGAGCCCCCGTTCAATTGCGTAACATGCAGTAATACAATTACTTCCGCTGTGGCATGAGGCGTGATAGGGATAATCCGCGAACTGGAGGCATTGCCATGCGGCGCTCGGGCTTCACCACCATCGAAATGGTCATCGTGGTCGTCCTCATCGGCATCATCGCGATGATCGGCTTCCCAAAGATCTCGAAGACGCTCGACAAGACCAACGTGCGCTCGGCGCGCGACGCGGTGGGGACGCTGGCGGGCACGGCGCGGGCGGCGGCGATCCAGCGGGGCTGCCGCAGCGTGCTGCACTTCACGGGAAACACGGTGTGGGTGACCACCGCGTGCCCGACGACGGTGGATACGATCTCCGGAGTCCAGGACCTGTATGCGCTATTCAAGGTGACCATGAGCGCGTCGCGCGACTCGGTGCAATACGATCCGCGTGGCTTGAGCATGGATGCCTTTCCGTCGAACACCGTGGCGCGGCTCACGGGCAGCGTCACGACGAACCAGGACTCGGTGATGATCAACCCGCTCGGCAAGGTGGTGCGGCAGTGAAACGCGAACAGGGGTTCACGATCGTCGAGGTCATCGTCGCGATTCTCGTGCTCACCGTCGGCCTGCTGGCGCTCGTGACGTCGGCGGCGCTGGTGACGCGGATGATCGGCCGGGGCCAGCGCTCGGCGGTCTCGGCCCAGTACGCCCAGCGGCGCCTCGAGATGCTGCGCGTGTCCGGCTGCAAGTCGCAGGCGGGGGGGAGCGAGGTGTTGATGCGCGGGTCGACGCCGCTGGACTCACTCACGTGGCGGTTCGTGGCCACCTCGGCGACCCATTGGCAGATCGTGGTGCGCAGCAAGTACCAGACGGCGCTCGGCAAGTGGCGCACCGACAGCACGGAGACTCAGATCTCATGTCTCTTCTAACCCGGCGAGGGTTCTCCCTCATCGAGCTGATGATCGCGCTGGTACTCCTGGGCCTGGTGTCGGCCGCCGTGTACAAGGTCCTGGTCAACAACCAGCGGTTGTACCTGGCGCAGACGCAGACGATCGACCTGCAGCAGAACATCCGCGCGGCGGCCGCCATTCTGCCGGCCGAGTTCCGCGAGCTGGACGCGGCGGACGGCGACATCACCGCCATGGGGCCCGACTCGATCCGGATGCGCGCAATGCGGCAGCTCGCCTTCCTGTGCGCCACGCCGCCCTTGGGCGGCGGGGTCGGTCAGATCACGCTGATCGTGCGCCAGACGCCGATCTTCGGAAACCGGCAGACGTTCAGCGTGAACGATTCGTTGCTCATCTTCTACGAGGGCGACCCGTCCACGCGCAACGACGACAGCTGGGTGCTCGGCCAGGTCAAGACCGTCGCGACCGGTCTGTGCCCCGACAGCGGTGTGACCCATCCGGGCTACGTGCTGACCCTGCAGCCCCAGTGGATCGCCGGCAGCCAGCTGAATGTGGCCAATGCGATCACGCTTGGTGCGCCGGTGCGCGGTTTCGACAAGGTGACGTATCGGGTGTACCAAGCCGCCGACGGCAATTGGTACCTCGGCCAGCGCAACCCGGCGCCGACCGGCACGATCCAGCCCGTGGTCGGGCCGCTAACGGACGCCAACGGGGTGACGTTCACCTATTACGACAGTGTCGGGGTCGTGACGGTCGATTCGTCCAAGGTGGCACAGATACAAATCGTGCTGCGCGCCCGCACGGCCTCGCCGATACGCGGCGCGGATGGGGTGCAGACATACAAGGTGGATAGCGTCGTGACTCGCGTTGCGCTGCGGAACAACCCGCGGTGCGGCCCGGGCGCGGTGCCTCCCCGCCCATGCGGTTGAGGGGCGGGTCACACGTGAACCTCAAGGAGTCGAGCATGAAGCACGTCCTGCAGAACGAGCGCGGCATGGCGCTCGCCATCGCGATCGTCGCGCTCGTGATCGTCGGCGCGCTCATCGCCGGCGCATTCTTCTCCGGCACCCAGGAGCAGCGGGTGGCCGAGAATGTGCGTCGCGTCCAGGCGTCGTTCGGCGTGGCGGAAGAGGGCGTGTACGACATCATCCGTACTTGGGACAGCATCGGCGCCGGCGGCGTCCAGAACAAGGTGAAGTACGCCGCGTTGTATCCGTACCCGGCCTTTCCGGCCGCCAAGGACACGGCGAAGTACGGTTGGGAAACGGCCAAGAGCCGAACGGGCAGCTACAGCGGCTCGGTGATGAAGCTCAACGACGAGCTCTACCTGATCGACATGTCCGCCCGGGACACGATGAGCCTCGCGGGACGCATCCGGGGCGGCGGAGCGGGCCAGCGACTCGGGCTCCTGGCGCGGATCCGACCCCTGAACCTCAACACGCAGGCGGCGGTCACGTCGGGCGGCGACAACGTGGTGGTCGGGGCTGCCAGTATCGACGGCAACGATCATGTCCCGGGCGGGTGGGCAGGCTGCCCCCCCCTCGATTCTACCAAGGCCGGGATCCGGACGCAGTCGAGCGGGGCGGTATCGACCAGCGGGCACCCCACCATTCTCGGGAACCCGCCGGTGCTCAAGGACCCGACGCTGGCCGACAGCTCGTTTACCCACTACGGCGACGTGACGTATACGGCGTTGGCCCAAAGCGCCAATATCAACGTGCCGGCGCAGAATTTCTCGAGCTCGATCGCCCCGGTGACCATCGGGACGGCCTGCGACCTCAGCGTACCAACGAACTGGGGTAGCCCATCGACCCCGACCGGCCCGTGCGGCAGCTATTTCCCCATTATCCACATCACGGGGGACGGTGCTATCATCAACGGGCAGGAAGGCCAGGGCGTCCTTCTGGTCGACGGTAGTCTTAGCGTCCAGGGGGGGTTCCAGTTCTTCGGCGTCGTGATCGTCAAGGGCTCACTCAAGACCTCCGGCGGTGGTAGCACTCCGGCCCACTTCTGGGGCACCGTGATGGTGCAGGACACGGCGCAGTTCACCGACACCACCAACAACCTGTCGGGTTCCGCCAACCTCCTGTACTCTAAGTGCGCCATTATCAGGGCGTTAAACAAGACAGGGGTGGCCGGAATGATGCGGTCGCGGGGGTGGGTCCAGCTCTACTAAAGTGACCTAACTCTCGGTAAGCGAAGTACTTGTTGGTTCGGCTTCAAGTAGGTTCGAGGCTTGACAGGATAAGGGGCGGGGCTTACTGTAGTTTGCCCTCGCCCCATCTTGTCTTTAACCCATAGGCACTTATGGCCCTCTTTGGGCTGTTGGGCGGCAAAAAAACCTCGGTGGGTCTGGATATCGGTTCCGGCATCATCAAGCTGGCGGTGATCGATCACTCTGGGAGTGAGCCGGAGCTCATCAAGGTCGCCACGACCGAGGTTGCCGCCGATGCCATTGTCGAGGGCGAAGTCATGGACCCCGGGCTCGTGTCGGAAGCGATCCGGGGGCTCTTTTCCACGGCCGGCGTCAAGCAGCGCACCGTGGTGACGGCCGTCGGGGGCCGGGACGTGATCGTCAAGAAGATCCAGATGGACCGGATGAAGGAGGGTGACGCCCGGGAGGTGATCCGGTGGGAGGCCGAGCAGCACGTCCCGTTCGACATGGCGAACGTGGAGCTCGACTTCCAGATCCTCGATCCCGACGCCGAGGGGCTGCAGATGAACGTGCTGCTCGTCGCCGCGAAGCGGGAGCTGGTGGACAGCCGCACCTCGCTGTTGGGCGAGGCGGGGCTCGAGGCGGGGATCATCGACGTGGACGCGTTCGCGATCCACAACGCCTTCGAGCTGAACCACCCCGACGCCATGCAGGGCGTGGTGGGGCTGGTCAACATCGGGCACGAAGTCACCAACGTGAACATCCTGGAAGATGGGGTTCCGGTGCTGACGCGGGATCTGTCGGTGGGGACGCGGCGGTTCCGGGAGGACCTGCAGCGCGAGAAAGGGCTCTCGGCGGAGGACTCGGAGCGAGTCATCCAGGGCCAGGCGCAGAGCGGGGACCTGGCGCAGTACGTGGATGCCCGGGGCGAGGAGATCGCGGTGGGGGTGGAGCGGGCGGCGGCGTTCCTCGCGACGGCGTCGCGCTCCGCGGGGGGCCTGGGGCGCGTGTACACCATCGGCGGCGGGGCGCGCGTGCCGGGTCTGAACGAGGCGTTGTCGAACCGGCTGCGGGTGCCGGTGGAGCTCGCGAGCCCGGTGCAGCGGCTCAAGGTGCGCGACTCGGTATTCGAGTCCGTCGCGGTGGATGAGGTGGCCCCCCTCTTGATGCTGTCCGTGGGCCTGGCGCTGAGGCGCGCCGCATGATCGAAATAAATCTTCTTCCCGGAAAGAAGAAGAAGGCGGCCGGCGGCGGCGCGGGCTTCAAGCTCGCGCTGCCCGACTTCCGGGGTCTGCTTGCGAGCATCAAAAACCCCTGGCTGCTCGCCGCCAGCGCGGCCTCGTTGATCGTGGTCGGTGGCGGGCTGCTGTGGTTCATCACGCAGAGCACGCGGCTGCGGGTGGCGCAGAACCGCCGCATCGAGGTGCAGGCGGAGAAGCGGCGCTTCGACGCGGTGATCGCGCAGAAGCGGCAGTCCGAGCGAATCCGCGACTCACTCGTCGCGGAGATCAACGTCATCCGCGGCATCGACGCGGACCGCTACATCTGGCCGCACGTGCTCGACCAGATCACCAAGGCGCTGCCGCCCTACACCTGGCTCACCGGGATCTCGGCAGCGGGGGGCGGCAATGTGGCGCCGGGCGCGCCGGGTTCCCTGCCGGTCGGCCCGGGCACCACCGACTCGACGGGGCGGCCGCAGGTGCGGATCTGGATCACCGGCAGCACGGTGGACATCCAGGCGTTCACCACGTTCCTGCGCCAGCTGGCCGCGTCGCCCTGGCTCACCGACGTGATGCCGGCGACGACCTCCACGATCATCGAGGCCGACCGCCCGGTGACCGCGTTCAACGTGGCCGTGCGCTTCCGGGTGGCGGACTCGGTGTACATCCGCACCGTCCCCCTGACCCAGTCGGCGAGGTAGCGCCATGGCCTTGCTGCCGCAGGACCGGCAGAGCCAGGTGATGATGCTGATTACCCTGGGCATGCTCGCCCTCGGCTACGCCTTCTGGAACTACTGGGCGAAGCCGACGGGCGAAGAGATCGCGGCCACGCAGGCCGAGATCAAGAGCATGGAGGACGTGATCGCGCAGGCGAAGGCCGATCTCGCGAGCGGCACCGTGGAGGACCTGCGCCGCAAGGTCGAGGAGTACTCGGCGCTGCTCGCGGTGATGCGCCGGCTCGTGCCCGAGAAAAACGAGGTCCCGGCCCTGATCGACGACATCTCGACCAAGGCCAAGGTGCGCGGCGTGACGATCGGCCGGATCGAGCCCCAGCCCGTCGAGGCGGGGCCGCCCTTCGACACATACCGGTACCGCCTCGAGATCATCGGGCACTACGACCAGCTGGGCGAGTTCCTGTCCGACATCGCCAGCCTGCCGCGCATCATCGTTCCGCAGGACGTGATCCTCAAGGCGGCGGCGCAGCAGGCGCAAAAGCTGCTGGGCGACACGCTCGGCGCGCTGCTCGAGGCGCAATTCGGGATCCGCACGTTCGTGAAAGCGGCGGCGCCGGCTGCTGCGCCGGCCAAGAGGGGCGCGGGGGGCGCACGGTGAGCACGCGATTCGTGGTGTGCGTCGCCGCGCTGCTCGCAGCGGGTCCGCTGGCCGCCCAGGCCAAGCCCAACCCCGCGGCGGCGGCGAAACCCGACAGCGCCAAGCGCGACAGCGTCGCGGCCCCGGGGCTGGTGCGCGAAGTCTTCTCGTACGAGGGTGGTGGGCGCGACCCGTTCCTCTCGCTGCTCCGGTCGGGCGACATCCGGCCGCTGCTGTCAGACCTGCGGCTCGTGGGCATCTACTACGACGGGCGGTATCCCGCGCGCAGCGTCGCGGTGCTGCGCGATGTGACCAACAGCAAGGTGTATCGAGTGAAGCCGGGCAACATCATCGGGCGCCTCAAGGCCACCACGATCCGGCCGCGGGAAATCGTGTTTACGGTGCAGGAGTTCGGCTTCGAGCGGCAGGAGAGTCTGCAGCTCGCCAAGCAGGAGGTAACGCCATGAAGCGCATCGCAGCCCTCGTCCCGCTCCTGCTGGTGCTGACCGCGGGCGCAAGCCCGGGGAGGAGGGGAGTCGCCCCCCGAGACGGCGAGGTCAAGGCCGTCAGCGTGGTCCCGGCGGCGGGCAGCGTCGAGGTCGTGATCGATCTCCGCGGCGCCGTCGACATACAGGACTTCACATTGGGCAATCCGGCCCGGCTGGTCGTGGACCTGCAGGGCGCGCGCCTCGTTGCCCCCGCGGTGCTGTACGACGGCGCCAACCGGGGCGGCATCAAGAACATCCGGTACGCCCAGTTCCGCCCCGGGGTGGTGCGGATCGTGATCGATCTCGACGCGCTGAAGGACTATCAGATCGAGCGGCGCGACGGTCAGGTGCGGGTGAAGATCGGGTCGGAGCGGACGGCGTTCGAGGCGTGGTCCAGCCGGTCGGTGGCGAGCGCGCCGCCGGCCGCGGTGGTGCCGCCGGTGGCGCAGCGCGCGGCCGGCCGGGGAGGCCAGGCGGCGCGGGTCGCGACGCCGGCGCAGAGCGGCGACGGTTCCAGCATCGACGCGTACCTCGCCGCCCACGCGTCGGAGAGCGCGCAGTCGCAGGCGGCACGCATCACCGTGACGTGGGATAACGCGGACCTGCGGGAGGTGGTGGCGGGCTTCGCGGCGTTCAGCGGCCGGACCATCATCGTGTCCAAGGATGTGAAGGGCCAGGTCTCCGCCGAAATCAAGAATCAGCCGTGGGACCTCGCGTTCAACGCGGTGCTCGAATCGCAGGGACTGGCCGCCAACGTGCTGGACGGCGGCATCATCCAGGTCATCGACAAGCGCGACCTCGCGCGCGCCGACTCGACGGTGCCGGTGGAGACGCGACTGGTGCGGGTGAACTATGCCAAGGCCTCGGCGCTGGTGCCGTCGGTGGCGTCGATCCTCACCAAGCGAGGCCAGGTCGTGGCCGATTCCACCAGCAACGCGCTGGTGATCACCGAGATCGCGAGCCGGATCACGCGGGTCGAAGAGTTCGTCAAGGGGCTCGATATCCGCACGCCGCAGGTGTCGATCCAGGCGAAGATTATCTTCGTCGACCGCACCGACGTCGAGGAGCTGGGCGTGAAGTACGACCTCGGCTCGCAGACACAGTTCTTCAACAAGCTGGTGCAGCGGCCGGACCCCCGCACCGCGAAGGCCGTCGACACCAACGGCGACGGCGTGCCGGACGCTTTCGTGCCCCAGGGCAACTTCTCGCCCACCGACGTCATCGTGGACCTGGGTGGGAACTCGCTGTCCGCCATCGGCAACGCCGATCAGGAAGTGGTGAACCCGGCGTTGAACCTGATCTTCTCGACCGCGATCGGGAACTTCGATTTGACGACGTTCCTGCAGGCGCTGCAGCGGGTCGAGCTGGCCGACGTCCAGGCGGAGCCGACGATCACGACACTCGACAATCGGCCGGCCGAGATCCTGGTCGGCGACCGCGTGCCGATCCGCGTGATCGACGTAAGCACCGCGGGTGCCACCGCGGGCGCGGTGCCGCGCGCCACCGTGCGGTTCGAGCAGACCGGTATCAACCTGAAGGTGACGCCGCACGTCACGGCGAACCGGCAGGTGTTGATGGAAGTGCACGCCGAGCGCTCCAACGTAAAGCCCGCGTCGGTGGACATCGGCTTCACGTTCCAGACGCAGCAGGCGGACAACCAGATCCTGGTGAACGACGGTGAAACCGCGGTCATCGGTGGCCTCACGGTGACGGAGGTCACGGTGACAAAGTCCGGAATCCCCTTCCTTGTAGACCTGCCGATCCTCGGGAAGCTGTTCGGCTTCAGCTCCGAGCAGGAATCGCGGCGCGATCTGTTGATTCTCATCACGCCGCACATTATCGACGACCTGGTGACGCCCAGCACCGGGAAGTAACCAGGGAGCGTTCTTATGCGGCAGAGGCGTGGAGTCCGGGGTTGGTGCGTGCTGGTCGCGCTCGCGGGCGCCGTCGGTGCGTGCGAGACCGCCCGGAACCCGGGCGGCGTGCAGTTGGACCGGATCTCGCCCACCATCGCGCTCAGCGCGGCGGACACGCAGCAGATCGCGAACGGCTTGCAATTCAGCGTGGACGCGTCCGACAACCTGGGCCTGAAGGAGATCCTCGTCACCTTCTCGGACCCCACCATCGCCCAGACCGACACCATTTTCAACACGACGGTCACGAGCTTCAACCAGGGCACGAAAATCACGTTCCCGGCGAACTCGGGTTCGGGCGGGAGCATCACGATCACCGGCCGCGCCACCGACGGCGCGGGGAACTTCACGCAAGCGACGACCGTGGTCTTCCTGTCGAACGTCCAGGCGCTGACCGTGGACCTGGTCGCGCCCACCGCCCCCGCCGTGGCCGCGACCGGCAAGAACATCCTCGTGCAGGTCCACGCGCAGCAGCTGGGCGGGCTCGAGCGTATCGGGTTCATCGTCGTCCCGCGCAACGCGGTCGTGGATCCGACCACACCGCCCACCGACTCGGTCGTGTTCACGCCGCCCGCGCGGCAACCGCCGGACACGTTCTACACGGACACGCTCACGGTCCAGGCGGGGTTCACCACCTTCACCGTGACCGGGTTCGCAGTGGACGCGGCCGGGCGCTCGAAGTTCACGAACCCGGTCACCGTCACGGTGCAAACGCCGGGGAACGACGTCACGCCGCCCACCGTGTCGCACACGGTCTCCTCGCGCGTGGAGGTGAACGACAACGTCACCGTGCACGCCACCGACCCGAGCGGGATCAAGGTGATGGGGTTCCGGGTGGACACGGCGCTGGCCGCCGTCCCGCCGTTCACCGGGGTCACGCCGCTCAAGTTCGTGCTCGATTCGAGCATGGCCGCGGCCAACCTGACCACGGTCGATAAGGTGTTCGCACTCGGGCTGCCGCTCTCGGACAGCGGGTTGCCGAAGAGCGTGGTGATTCGAGGCTACGCCTGCGACCTGGCCGTGGCCCGGAACTGCGCCTACTCGCAGACCAGCACCGTGATCGCCGGGAGCGCGCAGCGCCCGGCGGCGCTCATGGCCATCGGGGCGAGCAGCGGCGTGGACACCGTGATCGTGGTGGCAGGGACCACGCATTCGTTGCCGTTCGGCGGGCACATTGCCGACGCGATCTACAACTCGAACCGGCGCGAGCTGTACCTGACCAACGACGTGCTGGGGCGGGTCGAAGTGTATAACCTCGCGACCAACACCTTCGACCCGAACGGCATCATCACCGCCGGACCGGTGCCGTGGGGGATCGCGCTCTGGCCGGTGGACACGCTGGGCACGTACGACCCCAACCGCGTCGTCGTGGCGGACGCCGGCGGGACGGAGCTCTCGATCCTGGATGCGAGCACGCGGCTGCTGCTGTGGCGGCAGGCATTGCCCAACTTCCTGATCGAGAAATACTCGATTCAGGTCATAAGCGGCTTCGTCCGCGCCGTGATCACCGTGCACGACGTCTCCGACCGGCCCCAATACCTCGGGACGGTGTGCCGGGTGGGCACCACGCCGCCGTTGTGCCACGCGGACTCGATCTACGCGATTTACTCGACCACCCCGACCCAAAGCAGCTCGTCACCGTTCACCGGCCGGGCGACGCTGCGGATGGAAAAGCTCGTCAATACGAACAATCCGAGCCTGCTGTTCGGGCATCTGTTCTGGGAGCTCGGCGACCTCGGCTCGAACGTCGCCGGTGACACGCTCCGCATCGAGCTGCTCCGGCCGAGCTTGCGCGTGCGCAACGTGGTGCTCACGGCGTGCAGGGCCGTCACGATCGATTTCCCGTCGTTCGGCCTGGGTGACCAGACGTTCGTGCGGAACACCGGGAATTTCACGCACGCGTTCGTGGGCGAGGGCGGCAACGTTTCGGCGGCGTTCGCGCGCGTAATGAGCTACTCGGCGAAAGACTCGTTGAAAACCCCGGCGAGCAGCTGCAACATGACCGGGACTATCATCGAGCCGCCCCCGGGGCAGCCGGGCAGCGACGATGTGGACTTCGGGATGTCCCCGGGCGTGCACGTCAGCGACTTCATCAGCAACACCGGGGTGCACGTCGTGTCGATCGCCACCAACTTCAACGGCCTCACGAATCTGGTGCGGGCGGGCACGGACTCGACCTACTACCTGGACGAGGGGTTGCGGCTGTGGGGCACGTCGGCCATCGGGGCGGGGACGCCCGGAATGGACATGAACTACAACCATAAGTTCGAGCCAGGGGGACCCTGCGGCGTCACGTGCGGCGGTGGCTCGGGCAACATCGCCGAGCGCATGGTGTTCGCCGCGTCGCCCGACACGAGCATCCTCGCGTTTGACACCTACTTCTTCAACCAGCAGCGGAAGATCGCGATCCGCGACCCGATCATCGGCCCACTGCGGGTGGCGTTCGATGCGACGAGCGGCCAGCAGTATCTGTTCGGCATCACGGCGCGCGGGCTCGTGGTGGTCTCGCTGCCGACCATCACGAACACCAACCCACAGGCGCCGCGGCGACCGTGAGGCCTCACCCCCTGACCCCTCTCCACGACGTGGAGAGGGGGAACCGCGTGGAGATCTCGCGAGCCCGACCCGGAGTCGGGCTCGCGTGCTATTATCGGAAGGTTGGTGGAGGTTGGTGGAGTTCTGAGGGAGGTCCCGTAGCGTGACGTTCCGGTTCACCACAGCGGGCGAGTCGCACGGGCGCGGCCTGGTGGCGGTCCTCGAGGGGATCCCCGCCGGGCTGTCCCTGTCCGCCGAGCGCATCAACGTCGAGTTGAAGCGGCGGATGGGCGGCTACGGCCGCGGCGCCCGCATGAAGATCGAAGCCGACCAGATCGAGTGGCTCGCGGGCGTGCGGGCCGGCGAGACCCTCGGCTCCCCCATCGCGATGCTCGTATGGAATCGCGATTGGGAGCACTGGCAGGACGTGATGGCCCCCGAAGCGGACGCCCCGGGGAGCGAGCGGCGCCGCCAGGTGACGCGTCCGCGGCCCGGCCACGCGGACCTCGCGGGCTCTCTCAAGTACGACCGGCAGGACGCGCGCGACATCCTGGAGCGCGCGAGCGCGCGGGAAACGGTGGCCCGGGTGGCCTGCGGCGCGGTGTGCAAGGTGCTCCTGGACGAGTTTGGGGTCGAGATCGGGTCGCATGTGGTCGAATTGGGCGGGGTCAGGGCCGGTGCAGGGGCGCACCCGGCTCAGGTAGGGGCGCAGCATGCTGCGCTACCGGCACGCCTGAATCAGGCTGCCGATGCCAGTCCGGTGCGCTGCCTGGACGCGGCCGCCGAGGCGGAGATGATCGCCCGCATCGACGCGGCCAAGGCGGCGGGCGACACGCTGGGCGGCGTGGTCGAGGTGATCGCGCTGGGCCTTCCCGTGGGCCTCGGCTCGCACGTCTCGTGGGACGTGAAGCTGGACGGGCGGCTGGCGCAAGCGCTCATGTCCATCCCGGCGGTGAAGGGGGTGGAGCTGGGGCTCGGCTTCGAGGCCGCGCGGCGCAAGGGCTCGGAGGTGCACGACGAGATCCTGCCCGGCCTGGCCCGCGCCACCAACCGCGCGGGTGGGACCGAAGGGGGCATGACCACGGGGGAGCCCCTGGTCGCGCGCGTCGCGATGAAGCCGATCTCCACGCTGATGGCGCCGCTCCGCACCGTGGACCTGAAGACGGGCGGGCCGGCCCAGGCACAGTCGGAGCGCTCGGATGTGACGGCGGTGCCCGCCATGGGGGTCATCGCCGAGGCGATGATGGCCCTGGTGCTCGCGCAGGCGCTGCTCGAGAAGTTCGGCGGCGACGCGCTGAGCGAGACCAAGCGGAATTTCGAGGGGTACCTGGCACAGGTGCGGGCCCGCACGCCGAAGGGCGCGGCGTCGTGAAGCGGCACATCGTGCTGATCGGCCTGCCGGGGTCGGGCAAGACGACGGTGGGTCGGCTCGTGGCGGAACGGCTGGGCGCGGGATTCGTGGACGTCGACGCGATCATCGAGCGGCGCGAGGGAAGGCCGATCACCCTGATCTTCGCGGAGAAGGGGGAAGCGGCGTTCCGCGAGATGGAGCGCAAAGAAATGGAGACGGCGCTCGCCGCCGAGCCCGCGGTGATCGCTCCGGGCGGCGGCTGGGCGGCGCAACCGGGCGCGATTGACTCCGCGAAATTGCACGCGCTCGTGATCTACCTGTACACGCGGCCCGAGACCGCGATACAGCGCGTGGGGACCGCGGGAACCCGTCCGTTGTTATCAGGTGAAGACCCGGTGGGGCGGATGCGCGAGCTGCACAAGGAGCGCGAGCCGTTCTACCGCAACGCGCACGCACACGTGGACACCGATCGTAACTCGGCACAGCAAGCGGTGATCGAGGTCGTGAGGCTTGCGCAATCGAGTGCGGGATGGTAAAGATGCGCACTCGTGTCGTTTGATGAAGGATTGACGCGTGGCTGCTAAGAAAGAAGCGGTGAAGAAGAAAGCCGAGGTCAGGCAGGCGACTGACCCCGGGCGCAAGCCCGGGGATGACGGAGGCACGGCAACCGCCGTGGCCGTGGCTCCCAAGCGGCGCCCGCGGAAGCCCAAGGCCCCCGCCGCGGAGAGCGGGGGCGGGAAAGGCGCGCTCGTCATCGTCGAGTCGCCCACCAAGGCCAAGACGATCGGCAAGTACCTGGGCTCGGGCTACACGGTCAAGGCGACCGTGGGGCATCTGCGCGATCTGCCGCAGCGCAAGCTGGGCGTGGACGTCGAGAACGGCTTCACGCCCGAGTACGTGACCATCAAGGAGAAGGCCAAGACCCTCGCCGAAATCAAGAAGGCCGCGAAAGCCTCGGAGCGCGTGCTCCTCGCCACCGACCCGGACCGCGAGGGCGAGGCCATCGCCTGGCACGTGGCGAGCCAGCTCTCGAACGGCGGCAAGGTGCAGCGCGTCCTGTTCCACGAGATCACCAAGGACGCGGTCGCCCACGCGCTGGCGCATCCCCTCGACATCGACCAGCGGAAAGTCGACGCGCAGCAGGCGCGCCGCGTGCTCGACCGCCTGGTCGGCTACAAGACGTCCCCGCTCCTCTGGAAGAGCATCAAGACCGGCTTGTCGGCGGGTCGGGTGCAGACCGTAGCGCTGCGGTTGATCTGCGAGCGCGAGGAGGAGATCCGCAAGTTCGTGCCGCAGGAGTACTGGACCATCGAGGCCGACCTCGAGAAGGACGGCCAGGCGTTCCAGGCGCGGCTGCACAAGCTCGAGGGGAAAAAGCCGGAGATCAAAGACGAGGCGACCGCGCGGGCGATCGTGGTGGATGCGCTCAAGCTCCCCTTCAAGGTCAGCGAGGTCGAGAAGGGCGAGCGGCGGCGCCCGGCGCCCCCGCCGTTCCGCACCAGCACGCTGCAGCAGGAAGCCGCAAAGCAGCTGGGCTTTTCCGCGGCCGTCACGATGCGGATCGCGCAGCAGCTGTACGAAGGCATCGAGGTCGGCGCCGAGGGGCCGGTGGGGCTGATCACCTACATGCGCACCGACTCGGTGCGCGTGGCGGACTCGGCCATCGCCCAGGCACGCGACTACATCGCGAAGGAATTCGGGAAGGCCTATTTGCCGGCCGAGCCCGTGGTCCACAAGGGTGGCAAGAGCAGCACGCGGGTCCAGGACGCGCACGAGGCGATCCGGCCGACCGACGTGCCGCGGCGTCCGGACGATTTGAAGCAGCACCTCGACTCGCGACAGTTCAAGCTGTACCAGCTGATCTGGCGGCGCTTCGTGGCGTCGCAAATGACACCCGCGGTGTTCGAGACCACGAAGGTGGACTTCGATCTGGGCCGCTTCGTGTTCCGGGCCACCGGGTCGCGCGTGCTGTTCGACGGCTACCACAGGCTGTATCACGAGGCGCACGAGCCGGAGGAAGGGAAGACCCTGGACGACCTGCCCCCGATCCCGCCGCTCGCCCAGGGCGACGTCGTGACCGTGAAGCAGATCACGCCGAATCAGCACTTCACCGAGCCGCCGCCGCGCTTCAGCGAGGCCAGTCTGGTGAAGGAGCTCGAGCGCCTGGGGATCGGCCGCCCGTCGACCTACGCGAGCATCATCTCCACCCTCAAGACGCGGTGGTACGCCACGGCCAAGGATCGCCGCTTCGCGCCCACGCCGCTCGGGGAAACGGTGTGGCAGGTAATGAAGCGCTCGTTCCCCGATGTGTTCGAGGTGGGATTCACGGCGCTGATGGAAGATGAGCTCGACAAGGTGGAGGAAGGCGATCTCGCGTGGCAGCAGGTGCTGGGCGACTTCTGGGGGCCGTTCGCCAAGGCGCTCGATGCGGTGGACGTGCAGAAGCTGATCCACGACGTGCACGACCTCTCCAACCTGCACAAGGAGAAGTGCCCGACGTGCGGGAGCGGTCTGGTGGTGCGGAGCGGGCGGTTCGGTCCCTTCATCGCCTGCGCCCGCTACCCCGACGAGTGCCGGTTCACGCGGCCGCTGCGGCGCGACAAGGTGCCCGACCGGCCCACCGACGAGATTTGCCAGGAGTGCGGCGCGCCCATGGTGATCAAGACGGGGCGCTACGGCGAGTTCCTCGCTTGCACCAAGTTCCCCGCGTGCAAGCACACGCGGCCCGTGCCGCTGGGCGTGAAGTGCCCGAAGTGCGGTGTGGGTGACTTGGCGGAGCGCCGCACCAGAAAGGGACGGAACTTCTTCGGGTGCCTGCGCTACCCGGAGTGCGACTACTCCACGTGGAACCGCCCGGTCCCGGTCGCCTGCCCGAGCTGCGGGTTCGTCGGGATGGAAGAGAAGCAGACCAAGACCAAAGGGGTCTCTCGCAAGTGCCTCAAGTGCGGACACGAAGTCACGGTCGAGGAGCCGACGCCGGCGGAGTCGGTGGCGAGCTGAGCGGGAGGGCAGTGGTGGTGGGTGGCGGACTCGCGGGCAGCGAGGCCGCCTGGGCGCTGGCCGAGCGGGGGATCGCGGTCACGCTGCACGAAATGCGCCCCGCGAAGATGACCGCCGCGCACCAGACCGACCGGTTGGCCGAGCTCGTCTGCTCCAACTCCTTCAAATCGGTGGAGCTCACCAACGCCCACGGGCTGCTCAAGGCCGAGATGCGACGGCTCGGGAGCGTGGTGCTGGACGCGGCCGACCAGGCGCGCGTGCCCGGCGGCGCCGCGCTCGCCGTGGACCGCGTCGCGTTCGCGCAAGGCGTGCACGATCGGATCACCGGCCACCCCGGAATCACCGTGGCGCGCGGCGAAGTGACCGAGCTCGAGTCGCCCGGCATCGTGGCGACGGGCCCGCTCACCTCCGAGGCGCTCGCGACCGCGATCGCCCGTAAGCTCGACGCCAGCTCGCTCGCCTTTTTCGACGCCATCGCGCCCATCGTCTCGGCCGACTCGCTCGACACGACGCGGCTGTTCCGCGCGTCGCGCTACGGCAAAGGCTCGGGCGACGATTACTGGAACGCCCCGCTCACGGAGGCGGCGTACGACGCGCTGGTCGAGGCGCTCCGCACCGGCGAGCAGTACCAGCCGCATCACGAGTTCGACCGGACGCCTTACTTCGAGGGCTGCCTCCCCGTGGAAGAGATGGCGGCGCGGGGCCGGGACGTGCTGCGGTTCGGACCGATGAAGCCGGTGGGCCTGGGAACCGAGGCGTTCGCCGTGGTGCAGCTCCGGCAGGAAGACCGCGCGGGGCAGATGTGGAACCTCGTGGGGTTCCAGACCCGGCTCAAAGTGCCGGAGCAGCAGCGGGTGTTCCGGATGATTCCAGGATTGGAGCACGCGGAGTTCCTGCGCTTCGGAAGCATCCACCGGAACGCCTACATCAACTCGCCGCGCGCGCTCACGGCGTATCTGTCGGCCAAGGACGACGCCACGCTGCTGTTCGCCGGCCAGCTCACCGGTGTCGAGGGCTATACCGAATCCGCCGCCACGGGCATCCTCGCCGGGATCAATCTGGCGCGGCTGCTGCGCGGCGACGCCCCCGTCGTGCCCCCGTCCACCACGATGCTCGGCGCGCTGTACCGCTACGTGCACAGCGCCGATCCCGAGCACTTCCAGCCGATGAACGCGAACTTCGGGCTGCTCGACCCGCCGGAGCGGCCGGTGAAGGACAAGCAGAAAAAGCGGGAGCTGCTGGTGCAACGAGCCCTCCACGACATCGACATCTTCGCGCGGGGAGTCGGAGTGGAGGTGACGGCGTGAGGATCGCGAGTGAACTCGCGGCTCGGCGTTTGCCCGTAAACGGGCGTGGCGTTGCCGCTTCAGCGGTACGGCCGAGCCGCGACTCAAGGGCGCGGCCGTGACCACGCCTCTCGAGATCGCGGATTTCGTGGCCTTCCTCGAAAAGGAGCGCAACGACTCGCCCCATACCGTTAAGGCGTACGAGCGCGACGTAAAAGACTTCGCCGCGTTCTGTACCGACTATTACGGAGGCGGGTGGAGCTTCGCCGGGGTCGACCGCCTGGCGATCCGGGGCTGGCTGGGAACCATGCAGCAGCGTGGCCTCGCCAAGCGCTCCGCCGCGCGCGCTCTCTCGGCGCTGCGGACGTTCTACCGGTTCCTGAACACGACGCGCGGGCTGGAGCTGAACCCCGCGAAGGCGGCGCGCACGCCCCGGCTGGAGCGGACACTTCCCGAGCACCTGGACCGCGCGGAGATCGAGCAGCTGTTCGCCGAAGCGGAGCGGCGGGCAAAGGCGGGGGGGTTCAGGGAAGCACGCGACCTCGCCATGCTCGAGCTGTTCTACTCCACGGGCATCCGTCTGGCCGAGCTGGCGGGGCTGAACCAGCACGACGTGGACCTCGTCTCGGACCAGGTGAAAGTGCGCGGGAAGGGGAAGAAGGAGCGGCTCGTCCCGGTCGGCAGCCATGCGGGACGCGCGCTGCGCCGCTACTACCGCCAGCGAGACGCGGTGGGGCGCGTGGGAACGCGCGACGGCCGGGCGGTGTTCGTGGGCCGGCGCGGGCAGAGGCTCACGCCCCGGGGCGTGCAGCTCGCGATCAAGCGATTACTGGGCACGCTGGCGCGTGGCCGCGACCTGCACGTGCACTCGCTGCGTCACTCGTTCGCTACGCACCTGCTCGACGCCGGCGCCGACCTGAGAGCGGTGCAGGAACTGCTGGGTCACGCCTCGCTCTCTACCACGCAGGTGTATACTCATACATCGGTGGAACGGCTGAAAAAGGTGTACCACCAGGCACATCCCCGCTCATGAGTCCTCACCCCCTGTCCCCCTCTCACTTCGGGAGAGGGGGGACGATGGACGGACCGAGTCTCAGCAAAGGGGAAAGGACGACTAATTGAGGGACGGAAAGAGGCTGGATTGCTAGCGCCACGAATTCATAGCACGACAATTCTTTGTGTACGCCGGGACGGCCACGTGGCCCTGGGCGGCGACGGCCAGGTCACCATCGGCGACACGGTGATGAAAGCCAACGCCAACAAGGTGCGCGCGCTCAAGGGTGGGAAGATCCTCGCCGGGTTCGCCGGTGCCGCGGCGGATGCGTTCACGCTGTTCGAGAAGTTCGAGGAAAAGCTCGAGCGCTACCCCGGCAACCTGCCGCGCGCTGCGGTCGAGCTGGCGAAAGACTGGCGGTCGGACCGGGTGCTGCGGCGGCTGGAGGCGCTGCTCGTGGTGTCGGACCGGGAGCACGGCTACATCATTTCGGGCTCGGGCGAGCTGATCGAGCCGGACGACGGCGTGCTCGCCATTGGGTCGGGGGGGAGCTACGCCCTCGCGTCCGCGCGCGCGCTGCTCACGTCGTCGGAGCTCCCCGCCAAGGACATCGTGCAGCGCTCGCTCGAGATCGCCGCGGAAATCTGCGTGTACACCAACACGCACATCACGATTCTGGAGCTTTGATGGCCGAGCCGACCCGCATGCCCGAAGGCAAGCTGCCCGCCGCACCGGTGGCGCCGGAGGAGACGCTGCCGTGGCTCGAGGAGCTGCCGCCCCGGAAGATCGTGGCCGAGCTGGACCGCTACATCGTGGGCCAGGAGGTGGCGAAGAAGGCGGTGGCGATCGCGGTGCGCAACCGCTGGCGCCGCTCGCAGGCGCCCGAAGACATCCGGGACGAGATCCTGCCGAACAACATCATCATGATCGGCCCTACCGGCGTGGGCAAGACCGAGATCGCGCGGCGCCTGGCGCGCCTCGCAGGAGCGCCGTTCCTGAAGGTCGAAGCGTCCAAGTTCACCGAGGTCGGCTACGTGGGCCGCGACGTCGAGTCCATGGTGCGCGAGCTCGTGGACGTGGCGATCAACATGGTGCGCACCGAGCGCGAGGACGACGTCTATCCCCAGGCCGAAGCGCGCGCGGAGGAACGCTTGCTGGACCTGCTCCTCCCCCCGACCCCGACACACCCGACGGCCGCCCCTCCCCACCCGCCCCAGGGAGCAGGGACCGGGGAGCAGGGAGCGGCAAGCCGGCCGCTGTTCGTCGTGTCGTCCAAGGGCGACGTCACTCCCGCCGCGTCCGAAGCCGACGTGGAGGCCCAGGAGCGCCGCCGCCGCACCCGCGAGAAGCTGCGCCAGCAGCTCAAGGAGGGGACGCTCGAGGAGCGCGAGGTCGAAATCGAGGTGCAGCAGCAGGGCTTCCCCGGGCTCGAGATGATGCAGCCGCCCCAGGGCATGGAGGGCACGGACGTCAACTTCACCGAGCTGCTGCAGGAGATGCTGCCCAAGAAGAAAAAGCGCCGCACCGTGCACCTGCACGAGGCGCGGCGCATTCTGGTCGACGAGGAGCTGAAGAAGCTCGTCGACATGGACGACGTGGTGAACGAGTCGCTGGACCGCGTCGAGAACCACGGCGTCATCTTCATCGACGAGATCGACAAGATCGCGGGGGAGCGGGGCACCGTCGGGCCGGACGTGTCGCGCGAAGGCGTGCAGCGCGACCTGCTGCCGATCGTCGAGGGCTCGACGGTCCAGACGCGGTACGGCTTCGTGCGCACCGACCACATCCTGTTCATCGCGGCCGGCGCGTTTCACGCGACCAAGCCCTCGGACCTGATCCCCGAGCTGCAGGGGCGCTTCCCGATCCGGGTCGAGCTGCAGCCGCTCACCGAGGCGGACTTCGTCCGCATCATGACGGAGCCCGAGAACGCCCTCACCAAGCAGTACGCCGCCCTGTGCGCCGCCGAGGGCGCGACGCTCGAGTTCACCCACGACGGCATCAAGGAGATCGCCCGCATCGCCGCCAAGGCCAACGAGCGCATGGAGAACATCGGGGCCCGGCGGCTCCACACCGTCATGACCACCCTGCTCGAGGACGTGTTGTTCGATCTCCCGGAGCTGGCCGAGAAGCGCATCAAGTTCGACGCGGACAAAGTGCGCGAGCGGCTCGGCAAGATCGTGGATGACGAGGATCTGCGGCGGTACATCCTGTAGCCGAATCGCTGGTGACACGCGTCACCGTCGTGGTAGCGCGAGAGCCTTGCATTAGCGGACGCCAGGCGTGCCGTACGATTGCAACGTCCGCAAACCCGCGAATTGTAGGGGCGCAGCATGCTGCGCCCCTACTCGGCCCGAACACATTAGCGTGACGACCCCGTATCGACTCCCGGTCCCCGGCGGCGCGCTGGCGGTTGCGATCCTCGGCCTTGGGTGCGCACATCCTTCCGAGGCGCCGCGCTGGGCGCACCTGGGGCAGGCTTGCCCGGCGGACGCGCCGGTAGTGGACGTACCCGCCGCCGCCCTTGACTCGCTGGGGCTGTCGATCCCCGCGCCAGCCGTCACCCCGGACGACGGCTGGGCGGCGCTGGCGCGAGAAGTGCCCGGCGGGTTTGCGGGCACGATGCTCGAGGGCGGCCTCGTGCTCTTCCTGGTGGACACCGCTCAGCGCGACGCCGCGCTCGCCGCGCTGGGGGCGCGCGGAGGCCTGGCGGGCAGGGACCCAAAGCGCGTGCGCGTGCGGAAAGTCCGCTGGAACTTCGCCCAGCTGTACGATTGGTACGGCTACCTGAACCGCCACCTCGATTTCGACCGCGACAATGTGGCGATGAGCGACATCGACGAGGCCGAAAACCGGATCACCTATGGCGTGATGGGCGAGGGCGCGCGGCGGGCGCTGGAGCGCCGCCTCGCCGCGTTGCGCCCGGCGCTTCCCTGCTTCCTGGTGGCCGTCGAGGTCGTGGGGCCGCCTCCGGAGAAGGCCGTCTCACGCGTGCCGGCACGGCTCGGCAGTGACACGACGCGCATCATCCTGCCCGACACGGTGAGCCGTGGGAGGGAATTCCCTATGACGGTCCCCACGTTCGGCGGCGGTTGCATTCGAGAGCTTGCCCCCACCGACGTCTCCGTCCATGGCCTCCGCGCACGCGTCACCTTCTATCACGTGCGACGACAGGGTGCCTTCTGTCTCGGAGACCGCATAGAGTTTCGCCAGACTGTGCAGCTGCGCTTCGACAAGTCCGGCCTGGCGACCATCGAGCTGCGGGGAGTCACAAACGGGCTCGAGTTTGGTGACGCCAAACCCCAGTGGGTCATTGTCGAACGTCACGTCGTGATTCGGTGATTATCGGCGACGGACACTTGGTGATTCGATAGCGTGCGACCTAAGATTCGCGGCAGAGCCGCGATTCCGTCCTTCATGGTGTGGACCCGCCCGCCGCTTGTCTCGCCCTTCCGGCGTGCGTAGAATTAGCAGCCCTAGCCTGTCATTTTGACTTGCCTACCAGGGACTCCATGGCCAAGCGCGACTTCCTCGCCGTCACCGACCTCACCCGGGACGAGATCCTGCGGCTGTTCGACCTCGCCGGCCGTATGAAGGCCGGCAGCTACCGCGACACGCCGCTCGCCGGCAAGACGCTGGCGATGATCTTCGCGAAGTCGAGCACCCGGACCCGTGTGTCGTTCGAGGTAGGTACGTACCAGCTCGGCGGACAGGCGCTGTTCCTCTCGTCCCGCGACATCCAGATCGGGCGGGGCGAGCCGATCCCCGACACGGCGCGGGTGCTGTCGCGCTACGTCGACGGGATCATGATCCGGACGTTCGACCACGCCGAGGTCGAGGAGCTGGCGCGGCACGCCTCCATCCCGGTGATCAACGGCCTCACCGATCTGTCGCATCCCTGCCAGGTGCTCGCCGACCTGTTCACCGTGCGCGAGGCGCTCGGCACGTGGGAGGGGAAGCGGATCGCCTGGGTGGGTGACGGCAACAACATGGCGAACAGCTGGATCGAAGCGGCGCAGGTGCTGGGGTTCGAGCTGCGCCTCGCCTGCCCGGAGGGCTACGAGCCGAACCGCGCGATCTTCGAGCGGGCCAAGGCGGCGGGGGGGGCGGGGGGGGGCGCCTGCCTCTCCATCACGGAGGCCCCCGAAGACGCGGTGGAGGGCGCGCACGTGGTGAACACGGACGTGTGGGCGTCGATGGGGCAGGAGGAGGAGGCGGAGTCGCGGCGCAACGCGTTCCGCGGCTACACGGTGAACCCGGACCTGATGAAGCTCGCGGACCCGAAAGCCATTTTCCTGCACTGCCTCCCCGCCCACCGCGGTGAGGAGGTCTCGGCCGACGTGATCGAAGGCCCGCAGTCGCGCGTATGGGACCAGGCGGAGAACCGCCTGCACGTGCAGAAGGCCTTGTTGGCCACACTGATGGGCTAGAGATGGAGACCCCCAAGCGCACCCCGCTGCACCAGATCCACGTCACGCTCGGCGCCAAGCTGGTGCCGTTCGGCGGCTACGAGATGCCGGTCAGCTATCCGGGGGGGATCGCGGCCGAGCACCGCGCCGTACGCGAGCACGTGGGAGTGTTCGATGTATCCCACATGGGTGAGTTCGAGGTCACCGGGCCGGACCGGAACGCGTTCGTGCAACGTGTAACGTGCAACGACGTCGGGGCCCTGCGCCCCGGGCAGGCCCAGTATTCGGCGATCCTCACCGAGCAAGGCACGTTCGTCGACGATTGCCTCGTGTACCGCTTCGACGACCGGCTCATGCTGGTCGTGAACGCCGCCAACATCGCGGCCGACTGGGCGCACATCGTGGCGCAAAAGCGCGGCGCGAACGTGCGGCTGCGCGACATCTCGGACGCCACCGCGCTGCTCGCCGTGCAGGGACCGGAGGCCGAGGCGCTGCTCGCGCCGCTCACGCCCGTCGGCGTGGCCATGATCCCCTACTATCACTTCGCCGAGGGGAAGGTCGCCGGAGTGCAGTGCTTCATCTCGCGGACCGGGTATACGGGGGAGGACGGCTTCGAGCTGTACTGCCGCGCGGCGGACGCGGAAACGCTGTGGCATGCCCTGGTGGGAGCGGGGCGGGCGGAGCCGTGCGGGCTCGGGGCGCGCGACACACTGCGGCTCGAGGCGGGCTACCCCCTGTACGGGAGCGACATCGACGCCGCGGTGACGCCGTACGAGGCGGGACTGGGCTGGATCGTGAAGCTCGAGAAGGGCGCCGACTTCACGGGACTCGCCGCGTTGAAGCGGCAAAAGCTCGCGGGCGTGCAGCGCCGGCTCGTGGGCTTCAAGGTGACCGAGCCGAAGGTCGTCGCGCGGCACGGCTACGAAGTGTACCTGGACGGCCCGCCGGTGGACGTGGTGCGCAGCGGTACGGTGACGCCGACCGTGAACTGCGCGATCGGGATGACCTACCTTCCGGTGGCAGAGGCCAAGCCGGGCACCCGATTCACGATCGACGTGCGCGGCAAGCGGGCGCCGGCGGAGGTGGTGCCGATGCCATTTGTGGCGCGAAAGACCAAAGGGCGGTAATGGGCGGCAATGGGCGGTACAGGGCGGTATGCGTATCGGCATCCTGACAGTCTCCGATTTGGGAGCGATCGGCCAGCGGCCCGACACGTCGGGCGATGCGATTCTCGCGTGGGCGGGCGCGCACGGCTACGAAGTGGCGGTGCGGAGCGTGGTGCCCGACGAGACCGACCGCATCGCGGGGAAGCTGGTGCGCTGGGCGGACTCGGGTGAGGTGGACGTGATCCTCACCACCGGCGGGACCGGGCTCACCGCGCGGGACGTCACGCCGGAGGCGACGGAGGCGGTGGTGGACCGGCTCGCGCCCGGGATCGCCGAGGCGCTGCGCGGCGTCGCGGCGCCCAAGTTCCCGCGGGCCTGGCTCTCCCGCGGGCTGGCCGGCACGCGCGGTAAAACCCTCATCGTCAACCTCCCCGGGTCGCCTGGCGGCGTAGCGGATGGCTTGGCCGTGCTGGACCTGTTCCTGGATCACGCCGTGGAGCTCGTGACCGGAGCGCAAACCGCCCATGAGTGACCCCTTGCGACTTACGCCTTGCGGCTTGCGACTGTTCAATGCCTGACCGGATCCTCATCACCACCGACGACCTGGAGCACGCGGTCCGCATCAACGCAGGCGTAGAGGCCGCGGGCTTCCACACCACGTTGGCGCACACGCTCGACGAAGCGCGCCAGGCGCTGCGCCGCGATCCACCGCCCGACTGCGTGGTGGTGACGGGCGGGTTGCACGAGTCCGGCGCCGCGCAGCTCCTCACCCTGGCGCGCGACCGCTCGGTCTCGACGCTCGGCCTGGTGGAAGAGACCGAGCCCGATGCCAAGGGCCTGGCCCGCCGGCTCGGGCTCACCGGCTATCTCGAAAAGCCCGCCGACCCGGCCGAGGTCGCCGCGACGGTGCGCCGCCTGATCGAGCGCCGCAAGCTGCAGCAGCGCACCGGGATCATCGGCGAATCCCCCGCCATCCAGGAAGTGCTCGTGAAAATCGAGCAGATGGCGCCCGTGAGCTCGACGGTACTGATCGAAGGAGAGTCGGGCACGGGGAAGGAGCTCGTGGCGCGGGCGATCCATGACCTCTCGCCGCGGCGCGCCAAGCCGTTCATCGCGGTGAACTGCGCCGCCATCCCCGACACCCTGCTCGAGAGCGAGCTGTTCGGCCACGAGAAGGGGGCGTTCACCGGCGCCGCCGAGCGGCGGCTGGGCCGGTTCGAGCTGGCCGACGGCGGCACCATTTTCCTCGATGAAGTCGGGGAGATGGCGCCCGCCACCCAGGTGAAAGTGCTGCGCGTGCTCGAGGACCGGACCTTCTTCCGGGTGGGCGGCACGCAGGCGATCAAGGTGGACGTGCGGGTCGTCGCCGCCACCAACAAGTCGCTCAAGGAAGAAGTCGCCCTGGGGCGGTTCCGCGACGACCTGTTCTACCGCTTGAACGTGCTCTACATCTATTTGCCGCCGCTGCGCGAGCGCAAGACCGACATCCCGCTCCTGGTGCGGCGCTTCACGCCCGAGTTCGCGCGGGAGCACTCCCGACCGGGTCATCTGTTTAAGGGCATCACGCCGGAGGCGCTGCAGATCCTGGTGGACGCCGAGTGGCCTGGCAACATCCGCCAGCTGCGCAATCTCATCGAGTCGATGGTGGTGCTCGCGCCCGAAGGAGAGATTCGCGCGAGCGACATTCCGAAAGACATCCGCGAGCACCGGAGCATGCTGCCGATGCGGCTGGTCGGTCCCGGTCGCGATGTGGGTGGGGCGGGGACGGGCGGGGGGGTGGGGGCTCAGGAGTTGGAGTTCATTTTCCGCAGTCTTGTGGAGCTTAAGTTACAGGTTGAAGAGCTGCGGCGACGCCTGGAGGAGAGGTCACCCCGCGTCGAGGTCATCGAGGTAGGCCCCGGCTCTGGAGTTAGCGCGGTCTCTCCGGGCGTGGCGGAGGCGGCGCGCGAGGCGGACGTGGTGTACCGCCCCGGCATGACAATGGCGGACGTGGAGCGGGCAGCGATCGAGGCGGCGTTGCGCGACACGCAGGGCAATCGTCGCAAGGCGGCCGAGGTCCTGGGCATCGGCGAGCGCACCCTGTACCGCAAATTGAAAGCGTACGCCCTCGCCTAAATCACGCTCCACCAAAGGGTTGTCGTCCGTGCGCCTATTGACAGGCAGTGCTCGGGCGTCCATGTTACGGCGCCCTTGCTGGACGTTTTTCGGAGAGCGGCAGCGCCCCGGCCGGCTGTCTCGTGGACTTTAAGATCAAACCTGACTCGTGCGTGGCCTGTATGGCCTGCGTACGGGTGTGTCCCGCCGACGCGGTGGCGGTCGAAGGCGCCATCGTCCGGATCGTGGACGAGGCGTGTACGCGCTGCGGGCTGTGCCTCCCGGCGTGCCCGCACGACGCGATCGAGGCGGTGGGCGACGTGTCACGCGCCCTGGAGCTGGCGCTCGCCGGCCGGGCCGTGCTGATCCTGTCGGTCGAGTGCGCCGTCTACTTTTATCCCGCGGCCCCCAATCAGGTTGTGAACGCCTGCTACGCGGCCGGGTTCCGCACCGTGCACCGCGGCGTGCTGGGCGACGAGCTGGTGGCGCGGGAGTATCTGGACCTCTGGGCCGACGGCGACTGGGGCACCATGATTCGCAGCACCTGCCCGGTGATCGTGGAGACGGTGCGGACGCAGTACCCCGAGCTGATCCCCTACCTGGCCCCGGTAGCGACGCCGATCGCGGCCGAGGCGCGCTACCTGAAGCAGCTGCACGGCGTAGGCACGCCGGTCGTGTACGCCGGGGTGTGCCTCACCGAGGGCGGGCCGGACGTGGACGCGGCGATCACGTTCGAGGAGCTGGCGGACCTGTTCCAGCGGCGCGGCATCGTGGTCTCGGAGCAGGCCGAGTACTTCACGCGCGTGCCGGAGGAGCGGCGGCGCCACCTGAGCATGGCGGGCGGGCTGCCGCTCGAGGTGCTGCTCGAGGAGACGCAGGCGAGCCGCCGGTTCCGTAAGGTCCGGGGCTTGAGCGGCCTGGGGGCGATCGCGCGCGCGGTGGCGGTGGATCGCCTGGACCTGGGCTTCGTGGACATCCTGCCGTGCGAGGGGTGTCTCGACCATCCGTTGCTGGGTCCGCGGGACGAGCTGTTCCGGCGGCGCCAGATCGTGGGGGCGACGGAGCCGGCGCGGTCGCGCGCCCCGGTGGTGGAGGAAGCGGTGGCGCGCGGGGTGAAGGTCGCCGAGTCGTTCCCGATCTCCCAGAACGGGCACCGGCCGCAGACGGAAGCGGTGGAAGCCGTTCTGAAGGACATCGGGCTCGCTCCTAACGGCAAGCCGTGGGACTGCGGCGCGTGCGGGTACGCGACGTGCCGGGCGTTCGCCAACGCCGCCGCGCTGGGACGCACGACGCTCAGGTCGTGCCCCCCCTATCTCGACAAGCAGGCCCGCGCGGCGCAGCTTCAAGCGGCAGTTGATGGGCTCACCGGGCTTGCCACCTACCGGGTGTTGCGCGACCGCCTCGCCTCCGAGGTCGCCCGGAGCGATCGTACGGGCGATCCATTCGCGGTGCTGTTCGTGGATCTGGACAACTTCAAGAAGGTGAACGACGAGTTCGGCCACGAGGCGGGGAACGAGGTGCTGCGCGGCGCGGCGCGGGAATGCGGCGCGCACATCCGCACCACCGACCTGGCAGCGCGCTACGGGGGCGACGAGTTCGTGCTGGTGCTGGTGCGCACCCGGGTGGAGGGGGCCTTGGGCGTAGCGGACAAGGTGCGGGCCACCGTCGAGGGCATGGGCCGGACCCTGGGCTACGCCGAGGGGCTGGTGACGGCGAGCGTGGGGGTGGCGGAGTTCGTACCGGGACGGGGCCCGGAGACGGAAGACGTGCTCGTGGCGGCCGACCGTGCGCTGTACCGCGCCAAGGCCTCGGGGCGAAACCAGGTGGCGACGGGGGAACGCTGAGCGTGACACCTTCCAATCCCGAGGGCGCGGAGAACCGCGATGCGCTGCCCTTGACGCCCCCGCCCCAGGCGCCCGATCCGTGGGGGGTGAAGCGCGCCGAGAACCTGATCACCAGCCTCACCGGCGTGCTCTCCGCCCGGGTGGTGGTGACCCCGCTGGGCGAGGTGAGCGAGATCCACGTGCTCACCACCAGCGACCAGCAGGCGAAGCAGGTGGTGCGCAACATCGAGTCGGCGCTGATGGCGCAGCTGGGCCTGAAGATCGACCACCGTAAGATCAGCGTGGCGCAGACCGCCGACGTGCGGCCGATCGAGGAGATGCAGGATGAGGCGGTGCGCACCCGCGCCAAGAAGCGGGTGGTCATCTTCCAGGGGCTCGAGGTACGGCCCTCGGAGCGGCCGCAGCGCGTGATCGTGCGCGTGAAGCTGTCGTTCGAGGGGCGGGAGGCGGAGGCGGAAGAGCAGGGGACCGACACGGTGCGGAACCGGGTGGAGGCGGCGGCGCGGGCGGCCTCGTCGTGCCTGGACCAGCTGATGCCGGACAACTCCATCGCGCTCGAGGGGGCTACGATCATCGAGGCGTTCGACCGCAAGTTCGTGCTGGTGGCGGTGCACGGGCTGGGCGGCCGCGAGGCGCAGCTGCTCACCGGGACGTGCGAGATCAGGGAAAGCACGGAGCGGAGCGCGGTGCTGGCGGTGTTGGATGCAACCAACAGATGGACCGACGCGCGGCGGTAAGACGTCGCTGACAGTGGCAGTGACACTCCTTCCAACGTGTTGTAATTCAATCGTTTAGAAAGCAGTACCATCGGCTGTTGCATTCAGTCCACAAACCCCCTTGCGCCCTTCCCATTTTCGCGTTATTTGGGGTTCTGTGAGTTTGCCAAAGCACAAGCGATACTGGGGTACGCAGCGCGTGGCGCGCGTCTGTCAGGTCTCTCCCGCGACGGTAGCGAACTGGATCGACCAGGGGCTGCTGAAGGGGCACAAGACACCGACGGGGCGGCGGCGTGTGGAGGCGGAGGATCTCACGGCGTTTTTGCACGCGCACGAGATGGCGGTGCCCCCGGAGCTCGAGGGGGCGAACGGGCACGACATGGTGGTGGTGGTGGACGACGATCCGGGCTACCTGAAGGCGCTGGTGTTGACGATCGAGCGGTCGGATCTGGATCTGGAGGTGGTGGAGGCGGCGACGGGGGTGGATGCGCTGCTCGAGATCGGTCGGGTGCAGCCGTCGCTGATCGTGCTCGACTACAGTTTGCCGGATCTGAACGCGTCGCAGGTGATCCAGCGGCTGCTCGAGCCGGGGCGGCGGCTGGACGCCGAGGTGATGGTGGTGACGGGGGGGATGCCGGCGGAGGCGGCGGTGCAGCTGCGGCAGATGGGGGTGAAGGTGATTCTCAACAAGTCGGAGGGGATGCCGGCGGTGGTGGACGCGATGCGGGAAGCGTTG
>Ga0209577_10000111_pt1 | contig 76047 bp, 59 predicted proteins | sample GraSoiAngelo_109_FD_185874 | JGI IMG/M metagenome (GOLD analysis project Ga0209577, IMG submission 185874) | Grasslands soil microbial communities from the Angelo Coastal Reserve, California, USA - 14_0903_12_20cm (SPAdes) (version 2) | ecosystem: Environmental > Terrestrial > Soil > Grasslands... | reverse complement strand
GGAAGAACCGGAACCACGCCGAGACCAACAGACGAACTTGCGATTCGAAGGCGGCGGGCGGGAGCGACGCGCTCATGCCGCTGGACTGCACCAGGTCGCGCAGTTTTGCTTCGAGAGTTGCCGGGTCTCTTTCCTGGCGAACTAGCGTGTAAGTTTGTTTGTTGAATTCACGTGTTTTTGCGACCTGCTCGTCGTCGACGCCTGCGGTCTTCAGGATAAGCTCGGACTGGAGCAGCAGAGTGTCCTCGCCCCGGAGGCCAGGCCCCGCGAGAAGGACGATCCAGGCAACATCACTGGAATGTGCGGCTACCAGGGGCGCGATCATGCCACCTTCGTTGTGGCCAATGAGGCCGGTTTTCTTTGCGTCAATTTCCCTGCGCGTTTTCAGGTAAGCGAGGGCAGCTTCGGCGTCGCTAGCAAAATCCTCAGTCGTCGCATTTGCGTAATTGCCGGTGGACTTGCCGATTCCGCGTTTATCGAAGCGAAGAGCGGCTATGCCTTTTCGCGTTAGATGGTCCGCCAACACCAGAAAAGGGCGATGTCCAATGAGAGATTCATCTCGATCGTGCGGCCCGGAACCGCTGAGGAGAATGGCAGCGGGAAACGGCCCCGGCCCGCGCGGAACAGTGAGCGTGCCCGCCAGTGAGATCTTCGCATTTCCGTTCGGGAAGGTGATTTCTTCTTCCTTGTAAGGATATGGTTTTACAGGGTTTTGTGGGCGTACCAGTTCAAGAAGCTGGTCCGAGCGTTGAAAATCGAGTTTCTGCTCGACGTTGTCTTGCGTCCAGGTTCCGGTGATGGCCGTCTTTGCAGTGTTGAGCGTGCCGTCATAGACGCCGCTCACGACAGGAATTTCAAAATGAAAGCCCGCCTCTTTCTGGCTCACACGGATGGCAGGTAAACCACTCACTCCCTGGTCGGGACTATCAAGCGCAGCGACGAGCTGCTTCTGATCATCGTGTAAGACGTGCAATTGCAGCCGCAGACGCATGCCGTTGCCTACCAGCGCGCCTTGCCACATTCCTTCGGCGCTTGCGATGGCATCGGAAGGCTTCTTGGCGCCGGCTCCGGCAGGTTGGCGATGAAAAACAAGCGGCAGGCTTGCGCTGCCCTGCGTCCAATCGCCTGCGATGCTGCCGTGATCCGCCGCAAACCGTCCTTCATAAGAAGCGCCCACGGAAGCCACATTGAAATGGAGGGTGGAGTCTTTCTGCGTAAGGGAGGTCACTTCGATGCCATAAACGCCTTGATCCAGGCTATCGATGGTGGCTTTAAAGGAGCCGTCTTCTGCCTTTGAAGCATGCAGAACGAGATGGAGGACCGCTTCACCCGCTTGAAGCGAGCCGCTCCAGTGGCCTTCAAGCGGCGAGGGACTCCGTGGCAGCTGCGGTTTATGAACGGCTGGAGTCTGGGCCCAGGCCGTGGAGAAAACAGCAAGGCTGAAAAATGAAATGGCTAAGGCCAGTCTCCAGTTAGCAGACTTCACCCAGGACCTCCACACGCCACATTCAGGATGGTAGATGATTTCTGGCCCAAAAGAGTTGGCATGGTAACCAGCGCCGAAGGGCGCGCGTCAGGCGCTCGGCGCAAATCAATGTTCAAGAATGGGGCTAGAAATTGTGGGAGCCAGCATAGAAAAAAACCTGAGGCCGGAGCGTGCCGGGCAAAACCGCAAAATCTGGTTGCGTTCTAGCAGACTAGGCTACTTCCCCTTTTTTGCGTACCAATCGGCGTTGATCGGCGTGAAGCTATTCCATTTTTCCGGCAGGTCCTCGAGCGCAAAGATGGCGGTTACCGGGCAGACCGGGACGCACGCTCCGCAATCGATGCATTCCGTGGGATGGATATAGAGTTGTGTTTCACTCTCGAAATCTGGTTCATCCTTGCGCGGATGAATGCAGTCCACCGGGCAAACATCCACGCAGGCGGTATCTTTTGTGCCGATGCACGGCTCGGCGATCACGTAAGCCATTAAGGGTCTCCTTTGTTCGGACAGCCGACCGGCACCCCTTCCGCTGAACAGCACGACCGGCAAAAATTCGTTATACCACGCGACTGCCCGGAGCGACAAGCAGCTAGAAGAATTGTACGCGGCGCGAAGGAGTTTCTCAACCGGCCGGGGTATGGATAGAATGAGAGCAGAAGGAATGACCATGAGAATGCAGACCTGGGTTGTCTCTCTTGTTTTGCTGGCCGCGGCGACCGCCCTGGCCGCGCCGCAGGCGCCGAGGACCACGGCTCCCCGCGATCCAGAACTCATCGACGTCGAGGCTTATCAGAAATTGCTTGAGCAATACCACGGAAAACCGCTGCTCGTGACGTTTTGGGCGACCTGGTGCGAACCCTGCCGCGACGAGTATCCCATGCTGAATGAATTGGCGAAGCAATACGCTTCACGGGGATTGAAGGTTGTGGGTGTGAGCCTCGATGACGATGGTGATTTGATCCTGATGCGGCGTTTTCTGGCCCGATACAAGCCGATTTTTCCCAACTACAGGAAAAAAGCGGGCGGAGAGGAACTGTTCCGCCAGGGGGTACTGCCAAGCTGGAACGGAGTCCTTCCGGCTTCATTTTTGTACGCGAAAGATGGCCGGCAGATAGGGCATGTGTTCGGCGAGGGCACGCGGGATACCTATGAGGCGGCCATTCGCACGCTGTTAACATCAGGATCCAACTAGAACTACTTCGAAAAATCGAGGTCGCGGTATTTGGTCAAGCTAAAAACTGCCGCGGGAGCTCGTTGATGCTCAATACCAAGGGCAATCGCATCACCTATTTTGGCCACAGCACGTTTTCGCTGACGACACCCTCGGGCCAGGTTGCTTTGATCGATCCGTGGGTGATGACGAATCCGTTCTGTCCGGAGACTCTGAAGAAATTGACGCGGCTGGATGCCATTTTTCTGACTCACGGCCACACCGATCACCTGGGTGACCTTCTGACTTTCGCCAAACAGCACAAACCGAAAATCGCCGCGAGCTTTGAGACGTGTCTGTGGATTGAGAGCAAGGGCTTCGAACAAGAGACCTGCCCGATGGGAAAGGGCGGCTCACAGAAAATTGGCGATTTTGAAATCACCATGACGCACGCCTTTCATTCCAATTCCATCGACGATAACGGAGTGCGCCACTATGGCGGCGAGCCCGCGGGGTACATCATCCGCATGCCCGGCGGGTTCAACGCATATCACGCGGGTGATACGGCGCTGTTCGGCGACATGAAATTAATCGGCGAACTCTACAAGCCAGACCTAGCGATGCTGCCGATCGGCGATCGCTTCACGATGGGGCCGCGCGAAGCGGCATATGCAATACGTCTGCTCGGTGTGAAGCATGTTGTACCGATGCATTACGCAACATTTCCCTTCCTGACAGGCACGGCGGAACAATTGCGCAATGAGACGAAGAAAATCAAAGGACTGAACATTCACGCACTGAAACCGGGAGGGAAACTATGATTCGAAGCGAGAATCTGCGCAGCGGCTACATTCAGGACGATGTCGAGGAATATCTTTACCAACTGCTGCCGGAGCGGGATGCCGTCGCCAGGGAGATGGAGGATTACGCCGCCGAGAACCGTGTTCCGATCATTGGGCCGGCGGTGGCGAGAATGTTGGCGCTCTTTGTGCAAGTTTCGGGCGCAAAGCGGATTTTTGAGATGGGCTCAGCCATCGGGTATTCTACGATTTGGCTGGCACGCGCGGCCGGGCCCAGGGCAAAGGTGATCTATACGGATGGTGATCCGGAGAAAGCGCGCCGCGCTAGGGAATATTTCCTCCGAGCGGGAGTGGCAAAGCGGATCGATGTGCGAGTTGGCAATGCCCTGGAACTGATAAAGAAAACGCCAGCCACATTTGATCTGATTTTCAACGACGTGGACAAGCACCAATACCCTGCTGCGCTCGGCGTGGCGCTGCCCAAGCTGCGCCGCGGTGGCTTGTTTATTACCGACAATACGCTGTGGTCGGGAAAGGCGGCGCGACCGGCGGCGCCGGACGACATTCATACGCAGGGTGTCCAGGAATTCAACCGGCTGGTGTACGCTTCAAAAGAGCTCTACCCCATCTTGATCCCGTTGCGCGACGGCGTCACCGTCTGCCGGAAGCAATAGCGCGGAAACAGGCTTACGAACGGAGGAAGTTTCGAACGAGAAACCCGAGATTTGCAGGACGCTCGGCGAGACGCCGCATGAAATAAGGAAACCAGTCGCGGCCAAATGGGATGTAGATGCGAACGCGATAGCCATCGCTGACGAGCCTGCGCTGCAGGTCGGTGCGCACTCCGTACAACATCTGAAACTCGAAATCGTCCTTGAAAATCTGCTTCGCTGCCGCATGCCGAATGGTCGCCGCGATCATCCGCGGGTCATGCGTGGCGATGCCGTGATAGAAACCGCTGGACAGCAGGAGCTGCATCAGCCGGACGAAATTGGCATCCACATCGGCTTTCCGCGGAAACGCAACTTCCTCTGGTTCCTTATACGCGCCCTTGCAAAGACGGATACGGCAGCCGTACGCCAACAAATCTGTGACGTCGGTTTCACTGCGGTAGAGATAGGACTGGATGACCGTGCCAACGGCGGGATTGCGTGTGCGAACGCGTTTGACAAGTTCGATGGTGCGCTGCGTGTAAAGAGACCCTTCCATGTCGATGCGCAGAAAATTATCGAAGCCCACGGCACGCTCCGCGATGGAGAGAACTAAGCCTTCGCAAAATTCAATATTGATATCGAGACCGAGCTGCGTGAGCTTGCCGGAAACGTTGGCGTGCAGCCCTTCCAGAGCGATACGTTCAAAAATCTCAAGATAGGCATCGCGGGAATGTTGCGCATCAGATGTGGTGGCAACATTCTCGCCGAGGTAATCGAGGCTGGCGAACATGCCCGCGTTATTGCACTCGCGTGCGGCGGCGATCGCTTCATCAAGCGTTTCACCGGCGACGAAACGGCGCGCCATACGGCGCGTGGTGCCGTTGGAAGTGACCCAATTGGCAAAGCCTTTACTTTCGGAAAGCTTGAGGAGTATCGACCGGAGCATGTGGGAATTATTATGGCAGTGTAGGAAGGACGAAACTAGCCTTTGTGCTCTTCCAGAAACTTTTCGGCATCCAGGGCGGCCATGCAGCCGGAGCCCGCGGCGGTGACGGCCTGGCGGTAGCGGTGGTCCTGCACGTCGCCAGCGACGAATACACCGGGAATCGCGGTCAGGCTGCCGTGTTTGGCGACCAGGTAGCCGTTCGAATCCATCTCGAGTTTGCCCTTGAAGACGATGGTGTTCGGATCGTGACCGATGGCAACGAATAAGCCGTCGAGCGGAATGTCGTGCGTTTCCTTGGTCTGCTGATTGCGCAGACTCACGCCTTCCACATGACCTTTGGGAGCCAGAATCTCCTCCACTGCGAAAGGCGTGACGAATTCGACTTTCTCGTTGGCCTTGGCGCGGTCGATCATGATCTTGGAAGCGCGAAAATCATTGCGGCGGTGAATCAGGTGCACCTTGCTGGCGTAGCGCGACAGAAAGTTGGCTTCTTCCATGGCTGAATCGCCGCCCCCGACTACGGCAATGGGCTTGCCGCGGAAAAAATACCCGTCGCAAGTCGCGCAGGTGGAAACTCCGCGGCCGATCAGTTCTTTTTCACCCGCCAGACCCAGCAGACGCGCGGAGGCCCCGGCGGCGACGATCAAAGCTCGTGTTTCGTACATGTCTTTTCCGGCGATGATCTTGAAGGGGCGGCTGCTGACGTCGACTTCGGTTACCGCCCCGGCTTTGAATTGCGCGCCGAATTTTTGCGCCTGCTTGCGCATGTTCTCGATGAGCTGCGGTCCCATGATGCCGTCCGGGAACCCCGGATAATTCTCAACATGCGTGGTGAGGGAAAGCTGCCCGCCAGGTTCGTGTCCGTCCAGAACCAACGGTTTCAAGTTCGCCCGCGCAGCGTAAATCGCAGCGGTCAAACCGGCACAGCCGCTGCCAATGATGAGCACGTTGTACATTCAATCCTTCTCCCACCATTAGATTCAGCACTGCCCCCGCCGGATACAACGGAGCCGGTATTGTAGCATTCCCTCCCTCGCGATTCGGAATGCGGGCGGCCAAATTGGAGAGGCTTTTCCGGCGGGCAGCGTTGACTGGCGCGAACGGCCGCGGCTATAGTCCAAAGAAATGCCCGGTTGCCCGAGGAGAAAGTCAAGATGGACCCGCGTTACCCGATTGGAAAATTTGAGATGCCCGTGCAAGTGACGCCGGCTCGGCGCCAGCAGGCAATCGATGCGATTGCGGCTGCACCGTCCAAAATGCGCGCCGCAGTGAAAGGCCTGAACGACGCGCATCTCGACACACCATACCGCGAGGCCGGCTGGACGGTGCGCCAGGTCGTGCACCACGTCCCGGACAGCCACCTCAATGCGTACATCCGTTTGAAGCTGGCGCTCACCGAGGAAAAGCCGACAATTAAGCCCTACAACGAAGCGGCCTGGGCCGAACTGGCCGACTCAAAATCGATGCCCATCGAAGTTTCCGAGACGCTGCTGGATTCGGTACACGCCCGCTGGGACCGGCTGTGGCGCTCTTTGAGGCCAGAACATTTCACGAGGGTTCTCGTCCACCCCGAACATGGCGAGCGCACCGTGGATTGGCTGCTGTTCCTTTACGAGTGGCACGGGAAGCATCACACCGCGCATATCACGGAGCTCCGCAAGCAAAAGGGCTGGTAGAAGAGAAGACCAAGGGAATCCTCGGTCTTGTGCCCGACCTTGTCACACCTTCCGGCGGGGAGAAAGGTCCCCGGCCGTTGTGAAGTGGCGCGTCACAGTCGGGCTCGTGTACGATGATGCGCGGTACAGGAAGGAGATCGCATGAGCCGACCGGCAGGAACCTACGCTATTTTTGAAACTTCACAGGGAAACATTGTGGCGCGCTTGTTCGAAAACGAAGCGCCCAAGACGGTTGCGAATTTCGTCGAGCTTGCCGAAGGCACCAAAGAATTTACGAACGAAAAGACCGGCCAGAGGGAAAAGAGACCTTTTTACGACGGATTGATCTTCCATCGCGTGATTCCGCAATTCATGATTCAGGGAGGGTGCCCGCAGGGCAGCGGAATGGGTGGCCCGGGCTACAAGTTTGCTGACGAGTTTCATCCCTCGCTGAAGCATTCCAAGGCCGGAAAGCTCTCTATGGCCAACTCCGGGCCGGGAACCAACGGGAGCCAGTTCTTTCTCACCGTGGCAGCAACACCATGGCTGGACAACCGGCACACCATCTTTGGCGAAATCGTCGAAGGGCAGGACGTGGCTGATAAGATTTCGAAGGTGCCGCGCGATTCCAACGACCGCCCTCAAACACCTGTGTCCATCACCAAGCTTCGCATCGAGCGCGTCGCTTAGTCGGACGTTATTGCAATGCTCACGCCTGAGCGACTCTTCCGGCTCATGGTCGAATTGATCTTCGTCTTGCTCGGCTTTCTGGTGATCTGGCTGGGATTGGCGCGGCGGATTTATGTGGATCGGCACAGTGCTGCCTGGCTGATCCTCAGCGCGGCGCTGATCGTGTGGGGCCTGCGCGCGCTGTACCAGCCGGGCCAGTGGTGGTTGCGCTGGGAGAACTGGACGCGCGGGTTGTCGCTCGTGCTTTTGGGCGTCCTCATGCTCGTGATTTCACGCGGGCCGTTCCCCTGGGTCGGTCCGATGCTGGCGGCCGGCGGCGGCTTGCTGGTACTGCGCGGTGTGATAGCGGCGTACTTGATTTTCCGGCCGCGGTAAAGGAGCTTTTTTAGAGAATAGCGCGACGGGCAGTCCCGGGCTAGTCCGTCTTCAGGTATTTCTTCCCCTTCGACTATAATCCGCTAACGGACGGCCCTCTTAATGTTCGGGAATCCGCCCGGGGCCGTCAACTATCTTCATCGAAAAAAATAAGGAGAACGCCGGTGCTGAAAGAATTTAAGCAATTCGCCATGCGTGGCAATGTCGTGGATTTGGCCGTTGGCGTGATTATCGGGGCGGCCTTCTCTAAGATTGTCTCATCGCTGGTGGAGGACGTGATCCTGCCGCCGATCGGCCGCTTGCTCGGCCACGTCGATTTTTCAGGTTTGTTCATCAACCTGAGCGGCACTCATTTCGATTCGATTGCGGCGGCCAAGGCGGCGACGCCGCCACAGCCGACGCTGAACTACGGGATCTTCATCAATAGCGTGATTAATTTCCTCATCGTGGCCTTCGCCGTATTCCTTGTCGTACATCAGGTGAATCGCTGGACCAGGAAGCCAGTAGCCCCGGCTGCGCCGACGACGAAAGATTGCCCGCAGTGCGCGATGACCATCCCGCTGGCGGCGAAGCGTTGCGGTCACTGCACCACACAGCTTGCATGAAGGAGCGATTCGTGGTTGGTGACCGGTGAAGGCTTGACCTGAAAACTAATTTGCTTCAGGTCTTCGCGGCTTTCTTCTTCTGGTTGGCTTCGAGATGCGCGCGCAAGCGGTTGACCACCATGTCTTCGTGTCCTTCCTCCACCTCTTTTTGCAGTTCTTCCAGCGCGAAGTGCACGACGTCGTGATGGTGCATTTCCAGGGGCGCTACGGCGTCACTGAAACGCAGCCACAGCCGGTGCAGAAGATTGACCTCGTTGGCGGTGAGATTCGGCGCGTGCGGCCCGAGAACTTTGTAGAGTTTGTCCCCATTGGGTAAATGGATTTCCAGATTGAATTGCGGCTTCTGATCGCCAAGTTTCTCCCAGGCTTCACCGATCTGCCGCGCTTGCTCCTCGTTCGATTCCTTTGTCGAACGGCCCACAACAATCGTGCTGGATTGCAGCGAAGTCGCGGCACGCAGGATGCCGTCCCACAAATCGTTTGCGGCGACGACGGCGAGGCGGATCGACTTGCCCCGTTTTTCGGCCATGGAAAGCGCTTGAGAGAAGAGTTGCTGCTCGATGCTGCCGAAAAGCTGATCGGCCTCGAGTTCGTTTTCGCCCGAAGCCGAGCGACGCAAGAGCCGGACATGGAGCACGACAACATCGCGGCGCCCGGGCTTAATGCGGTCCAGCACGTTTCCGAGATGGTAAAGCGCGTAGTGGTTGCTTATCGGGACGAGGATGTTGCCGGGGCGCGCACCCACAGCCTCCGGAGTCAATTCCGATTCCGACTCGAGATTGAACTGGTCCATCTCGACGTGTGCTGCGCCGCCGCGTTTGCCACGGCGTTCCGAAATGGTGAACACAATGTAAAGCAGAACGGAAAAGGCGCCGCCAGCCATCGTGGCGATCGGCTTGGTGAACAAGTTTACGACGGCGATCAAGAACAGCATCAAGGTGATCAACCCGAGTCCCACGGGAATCTGCACGCCACGGAACGTGAAATTCAGGGGAACCTGAAATTCCCGCTGGCCGGGACTGGTGTAGCGGAGAACGAACACCGCGAGGCCGTTCATCGCGAAGCTCCAGATCACTCCGAAAGCGTACAGGTTCGCGAGAAAAGTGACGTCGCCGCGACTGATGATGATGGTGATGACCTGCAGCGCCACGACGATATTGATGATGCGATAGCTCGTGCCGAACCGCTTGTGCGGCTGCCGGAACCATGCGCTGAGTACGCCGTCTTCAGAAACGCGGTTCAGCACTCCGTTCGACCCCACGATGGCCGTGTTCGCCGCTCCCGCCAGGATCAAGATGCCCACCACGACAACAAAGCCGTGAAATATCAGACGGGCGAAAAATGGACCTTCGAGATTCATCGCCAGCCCGCCGATCAGGTTTTCGAGAAAGTGCTGGCGCACGTCGTCCGGAATAATCATCACGGCAAAGAAGGAAACCAAAGAGGTAAAGACCAAACTATAGATAAAAATGACCGCGCCGGCCTTTTTCAGGTTGGGGAGTTTGGGGCTTTCGATTTCGCGATAGACCTGCGCAAGCGATTCCTCGCCGCTCATGGCCAGCACGGAATGGCCGAGGGCGATGAAGATGGCGATGATGCCGAACATGTGAGGAAGGCTGCTGTGCGCGAGCCAGCCGAGGGCGCTGGGGCTCAGCCTGAGGTTGCGCGGATGCGGCCACGGAGGCAGCGCGGAATGGCGTACCACCACAGTGTAGATACACCACCCGATGAGCATAACAACCATCACGGTGACCAGCTTCATGATGTGCAAAGCTTTTTCGCTGGACTCGGCTACTCCCTTGGTGTTCTGCCACCAGAAATAAAGGGTGACGGCCACGGCAAAGCTCGCGGCAATAAAACTGATTGTTCCGGAAGCGAGCGGGCCACTCAGGTGAAAATATTGCAGGAGATCGTTGATCAATCCGGCAAGATATTGGCCCGCCGCAACGCCACTGATCGGGCCCGTCAGGATGTAGTCAAACATCAGGGCGGAAACGCTGAATTTTGCGAGCGTCCCCCCGAGGGACATCTTCACGGCTCGATACACGCCGCCGCGCACGAACATGCTGCAGCTTTCCACGTAAACTGCGCGCACGGCATAGGAAAACAACATGATCGCGAGGATGAACCACGGCGCCGTCTTGCCGATGTAGCCTTCCGCTTCGCCGCCAGCATAGTACGCCGAGGAGGCAAGGTCGTTCAGCACAATGGCCGCCGCTCGCCAGAACGAAATGAATGTCAGGAGGGCTGTGGTGGCGACGATGACACGCGGAATACCATTGCCGCGGCTGCCTGCGGCAGCAGGGCTATTAGGAGTGCTGCTCATGTATGGGTTTCGCTAACTCGTAGGTTAAAATGCTCGCATTTTTGAGGCCCTAAGTCTAGCCGGGATCCCGACAAAACGCCAAAATGCCCTAGCCTGCTGAAACCCGGAAGGCTTTGGCGCATTCGGCGCAGGGGCAGATGTTGCGGAGATGGTCGTAGCTGTAGATGCCGGTAGAGTGGCCGTCGGTGAAACTGATCTGAATGGCGTAGCTGCCTACTTGCGTGGCGGCCTGGGCGCGCGGTTTGGGCTTGAACATGGGCAGCGCGGGAGTTGACTTGAACGACGAAGCCAGTTCACCGAGCGAGGCCTTCTTCTCTCGCGCGTCGTTGCAGGTGGCGCAGGGACATTCCTCGCGTAAGTAGGCAAACTCGTAGTGACTCGTGTGGCCGTCGGCCCAGGTGATATCCACACCGGTGCCGTTCGAAACGTGAATCTTGACGCTCGTCGGTTTTTTTCGCGGGTCGAGAGGCTCCGGCATGGTTTGGTTCCGCAATCAGCCTTTGGGCTTGCCGTCGCAGCACTCGCCCGGCGGAATGGGGTTCCCGTGCGGGCATGTCTTGGGATGTCCGAGGAATGTGCAAATGCGCTGGTCCAGCTCTGGGCTGATGATGTGTTCGAATTTGCAGGCTTGCGTGTGCGCTTCGGAATCGTCGATGGAAAAAGTGTCCTTGAACAGGCGCTCGGCCAAGCGGTGACGCCGGACGACGTCCCGCGCGCGCTGGCTGCCCATAGGCGTGAGTTGCACTTCCCCGTTTTGTATTTGCACCAAGCGCAGATCGGACATGCGCGAAAGAACTCGCGCGGCGGGCTCGGCGCTTACCACCGGCAGCCGCCCCGATGGTCCGGTGGCGTGGAGGCGCTCTACTTGAGCCGGCTTTTCTTCCTCGCCGCAGACCCAAATCTGCTCGAGGAGATGGTCGAAGCGAATTTCGTCGTCCGTGGAAATGGGTGTGCAACAGTCCGCCGTGTCAGCAAGGGGGCAAGCCAGCGGATGGCCCGGACCGTGCTGTGCCGTGTCGAAGTGCAGGTGGCCGTGAGCAAGCTCGATGCGGCGGTCGGCTTGGCGAGCGATGTCCGGGTCGTGCGTCACCATCAGGATGGTGTGACCGGCGTTGTGCAGCTCACGGAAAATCTGGATGACGATGGTTTCGTTGGCCTCATCGAGATTTCCGGTGGGCTCGTCAGCGAGAATAATCTTCGGCTGATTGATCAGCGCGCGCGCAATCGCAACGCGCTGCTGTTCGCCTCCGGAAAGCTGCGCGGGCAGATGCGTCAGGCGGTCGCCAAGGCCCACGCGCTTCAGTGCTTCTTCGGCTTGCTTTCCGTCCGTGACGCTATGGAAATACTGTGCGAGCATCACGTTTTCAAGCGCCGTAAGATAAGGCACCAGATGAAATTGCTGGAACACAAAGCCGACTTTTTCCGCGCGGTAACGCACTATCTGGCTTTCGCTGAGTTTCGAAAGATCGACGCCGTCAACAACCACGTGGCCGGAGGTGAGCGTATCCAGCCCACCGAGAATGTTGATGAGCGTGGTTTTCCCCGAGCCGGAGGGGCCCATGAGTGCCACCCATTCACCGGTGTGCACATCGAAGCTGACGCCGCCGAGCGCGCGCAGCGTGCCGTACTGCTTGATCAAATTTTCGATGACCACTTGCTTGGCCGCAATTAGCGGCGGCGCTGGAGCGACGGAACTCACGCTTCACCCCTGAAAACCGATGCCGGACGGATGCTGGCCAGCCGCCGCAGCGGATACGCGCTCAAGATGGCCACGATCGTGGTTAGCGCCACAGCTACAGGATACACAATCAGCCGCGGCCGTGCCGCTACGCCAAAGACCGCTTTGCCCAATCCCATGGACAGAAATATCCCGGCCGCGGCGCCAATCACGCCGCCCGCAAGGCCAAGCAGCGCCGCCTCCGCGAGAAAGAGCCTCAGCACGCGGCGCATCGAGCCGCCAATGGCCTTCATCAAGCCAACGTCCATCTTCCGTTCCATGGCCACGTTGGTCATCGCCGCCATCACGCACAGCCCCGTGAGCACGAGCACGATCCCGACTGTGGCCGTTAATAACCCGCTGATCCGGTTATAGATTTTCGCCTCTCCCTCCGCGAATTGCCGCACGGGACGGATTTCCGCGTTGGGCAGTTGGGACGCGAGCTTTGACCAAAAGGCTTGAATCTCTCTCGGAGTGCCGGGATAGCTCACCTGAATCAGACTTACCCGCCCGTTCATCCGAGAGAGACGCTGTGCGGTCCCTAATTCCATGAAAATCTGATTATCTTCGGGGCCCCCTGCCGAAACGATTCCGAGCACCCCCAACTGCTCTGCCCGATTCTTGTAGAGCAACGCTACTTGGTCTCCTTTGATAACCCCCAATTGCTTGGCGATCCTTTCACCAAGAAAACATTCGGCCTTTAAATTTTCGTAATCGGAACGCTCCCAGCCAAACACCTCTGGAAACTTCGTTCCTGTGACGAGATGCAAATTCACCAGGTCTGTCCCAATGACAACTGTCTGAATCTGCTTTCCCCTTAGGTGAAGCATCTTGCTGCCTGACTTCTCGGCGCTGGCGACAAGATAAAGAAACGGCACGATGGGCGTTTCCTCGTAGGCCTGCACCCGGATCGTTTTCATAACATTCTCGTCCCACGGCAGCGTCGCAGTCGTCCCGAGCTCGGAGGCGCCATGCGGCGCAACGACAAAATTCGCGCCAAAGGATCGGAATTCGATGGTCAGACGCTGCTTGGCATCGACTTGGAGATTGAGGAGGGCGGCGGTGACGGCGGCGCCTGCGCCAAGAGCCAACAGCATGACGAAGAGCCGGCCGCGGTTTGCGCCAAGCAATCGCCGGGTGATGCGCCAGAACATCGCTCGATTGTTTGCGCGACCGTCGACCATCATTCCCCTCGCAGGATGGGGGCCGGCTCGTACCGTGAAGCACGGTGCAGCGGTAGGGCGCTGCCAAGTATCGTGACCCCGGCAGCAAGCGCGATGACCACGAAAAAGACGATGAGTGAAGGCTCGGGCGCGGCACCAAAGATTTTTTCGCCAAGAAGGCGTGCCAGAAAAATCCCGATCGCGTAACCGGCTCCTCCGCCCACGAACGCGAGCAACAGCTGTTCTGCGGCAAGCAGGAAGCCAACTGTGCCCGAGCCTGCGCCGAGTGCTTTCATCAAGCCGATTTCCGTCCGCCGCTCGATCACCGAAGCTGCCGAAGACGCTCCCACAGCCAGCGCCGCAGCGAGCAATGCCGCTCCCGTGACCAGCCATAGCAGCATTTGAACGCGCGTGAGGATCTGTCCCTCTCCTTCGGCAACGCGGCGAATCACGCGCACGTCGGTTTCCGCCAATTGCTGCTGAATTTGAAACGCAATCGAGGAAATATATGGCGTGCAAAACCAGCGGTCGTACTCGGTAGGTGTAAACGATTGGGGGTCGCGCTTGGCAAACGCATCTTCCGGCTTGGTCAGCGCGCTTACATATAGCTTGCGGTACTGTCCGGGCTTGTTGGCGAGTTGTTGCGCAACTCGGAGAGGAATAATCACGGCGTCATCCTCAGGCCCTCCGCTATCTAGAATGCCGACGGTCTTGAGGAACAGCGGTGGTGCGGAAGATCCCCGATCGATGACGAGATTGTCGCCGATGGGCAAACCCGGCAGAATGCCACCGTTCAGGCTGGTACCCTTCTTGCGGGCTAAGTTTTTGCCGACCACGCATTCCTCAGCATGGTCCTTAAACCAACGGCCTTTCAGGATATGCCACCAGGGATTCGTTTTTTCTAAACCCGTCTCGAAGGAAGCGCCGTCCTCAAGGTGGAGGGAATGATCCGCCCATGCGCCTATCAGAAGAAGATCGGGCCAAGAATTGCGATTGGGAGGCAAGGCTCGTTCATCGTCGCGGAAATGGGGTATCGCTTTCACTGATAATTCCAAGATTGGCGTAAAGCCCAGGATATTGTTGTGCCAGAAGATGGTCTTGAGCTTAGGAAGGTCGGTTTCAGGGAGATAGGCCCCTGCATTCACCGGGCGATAGTCCACGCCGGCGATTTCGAGGGGCAACGAGTCCACTTGCGGGGTAACCAGGAGATTTGCGCCAAGGCTGCGGAATTCCTTAGCAAGCCGGTCGCCCACATCCAGCGATACGCTCAGCGCCGCCGTGGCTACTCCCATGCCGAGGGCCAGCGCCGCCCCGGTAAGGAGCTTGTGGCGCGGTCGGCGTCCAAAAGAGTCGGCAACGATTCGCAAGAACATAAAATGGTTGGTCGCGCGCGTAAGGGGCACGAATTAGAGTGCCGCTATTGAGGAATCTCCTTCGCAGCTTCGGTCAACGACGAAATATCAATCACCAGGTCTCCGCCATCCAAGTGCGAGGGCACGCCGATGGGGTTGCAACCGCCCTGATCGCCAATCGACGGAATATAAATCGCCGAAGCACAATGCCGGCAAATGACGTTCTGTCCATCCTGCCGGTAGCCTTCCGCGCCACAGATGCGGCAGGCATCCAGCGCCACTCCCCATCCGTTCGGCTTCTTAATGATCATGAATCGCAGCGACTGCCCGCTCGCATTTACGGTGAAAAGATGCAGGCTTCCATCCTGAACTTCGCCGACCGGCACGCGCACGATATTCCCCGCAGCATCAACGGGTCGCGCTGCCGGCGGCGCCGAGTTTGCCCGCGCATAGATGAAATCCGCCGTCAACACCAGAATCACCGTGAGAGACGCAACTGCGGCAGCCATCATCCAACGCCGCTGCCGCCGGTTCTGCGATTCCAACAGCCGCTTTTCCGCGTCGTTCATGGTTCCCCGAGCATTCTTGTCATGCGAAGCCCCCTGCCATTCCCTCAGGATCAGCAACGTCGCCGCGCCAAAAATAAACACAAAAAAGAACAGTTCATTCCGGACAATTGGCCCCAGAATCGCCATTTCCGTCTTGCTCGAAGGCAGCCAGCGCGCTTCGCTCAGCTCGTGCAGGCCGGTAAGCGCCAGTTGAAACGCGACGAGCGTTAGAATAACGCTCGTCGCGGCAAAGAACCGGTGCAGCGGCACTCGCAAAGTACCCTTGAAGAAGAAAAGTCCCACCGCGACGGCAGCGGCGATCCCCACAATCGTTCCGATCCACGTCTCGAACCCCTCGCTTGAAAGCTCCACGGCACGCAGAATCAGCGCCAGCTCCGCCCCCTCGCGCAGGACCATCAGGAAAACGAAGAGGAAAATGCCCCACCCCGCCGCGCTCCCGGCGCGCTCGGCATAAGCCTCCACTTTTTGCTCGATCTCTTTTTTCAGGTGGCGCGCAACGCGGTTCATCCATACGATCATCGTAATGACAAACAGCGAAGCGACCAAGAGCATCAGCCCCTCGAAGCCGTCTTCGCTGATGCGCCAGCGCTCCAGGGCCACAGCCACGCCCAGGCTGAGCGCCGCAGCCGCTGCCACGCCGTACCAGGCGAAACGCGCCAAGCGCTCGCGGCCCGTGCGGGAAAGATAGACGAGGATAATGCCGACGACGAGAGAAGCTTCAACGCCTTCACGAAGTGCGATAAGAAAAGCCGAGAGCACGAAAACTCCAGTTGTTAGTAATTTGCAACTACAATTTAAGTGTACCGCACTGACAGACTTCCGTCAACCGGACCGGGTTGGTCCTATTTACTCTTCCGGGTTAGGTTATCCTGTCTGATGCTCATGCGCACCATCCTGCTAAGCACCTCCTTGCTCTTGTTGCTACTGCCTTCGGCGGGGCTTCCCGCGCCGGCCCCCTGGCCATCCCAACCACAAGTCGCAATGGTGCGCCCCGATCCCAAGCGCGCACAGAAGGCTGCCGAGCGAGGCGACAAATCTGAAGCAGCGGGACGCTTCGAGGAAGCGCTGGCGGCCTACGAAGAGGCCGCGCGTTACGCCCCTCAGGATGCCTATATCGTTGAACGGGGTATGGTGCTGCGCTCCAAGCTGGTTCGCGCACACGTCGAGGCTGCGGAACGCGATGCCTTGGCGGGCCATCTAGATCAGGCTACCGGGGAATTGGGAGCGGCACTCCAAGTCGATCCCGGAAACACGATCGTCGCGGAGCGTCTCACTCAACTCAAAACCATGGAGGATGAGCCCCACGAAAGGCCCGCGACTGCAACCTCCGGCCTTCCTCGGCTCGAACCGCAAGCCGGAAAACGCAACTTGGACCTGCGGGGCGATACGAAGAAGGTTTACGAGCAGTTGGCGAGCCTCTTTGGCATCAAAGTCACCTTTGACCCGGACATCAATGTTAGGAACGTGCGCCTGCACGTCGATAATGTGGATTTCTCTACGGGCATGGCCCTCCTTGGTACCCAATCGGGGACCTTTTGGCGCCCATTGAATGCCACTTCGCTGTTTGTCGCTCAAGACACGCCGGAGAAGCGGCGGCTGTACGCCATAGTGGCGGAGCAGACCTTTCCACTCTCGGCAGCCGTCGGCCCGGAGGATGTGACTGAGATCCTGCGCGTCCTTCGCGACATCACGGGAGCAACGCGCATCGATCTTGACACTCGCAGCCGCACCATCACCATGCGCGACACGCCAGAGCGGCTCGCCCTTGCCGCTCGACTGATCGAGCAACTCGAAAGGGCCCGCGGCGAAGTTATGCTGGAAATCGAACTCCTCGAAGTCGACCGCAACAAGGCCCGCAGTCTTGGAATTACACCTCCGGCTTCAGAGCAGCTCCTCGCGCTGAGTACCAACGACCTGAACAAGCTCAAATCATCGACCGACCTGACGAACCTGCTCACCAACATTCAACATGTCTTCGCTGGAAAAGGATTCTCCACGATCCCGGCCGTCATACCCGTGGGTGGTGGCTTGTCCACCTTTCTGCTCACCCTCCCCAGCGGCGCTGCCAATTTCTCCGATTCTCTCTCGCTGGTCGAAAGTGGGCGTCAGGTTCTGCTGCGTGCGCAAGACGGAAAGCCGGCCAGCTTTTTTGTCGGCGATCGCTTTCCGATTACCCTCTCCTTGCTCTCCGGAAGCCTGGGGACCGGAGGCGCGTTGACGGGAGTGCCCGGCTCCACAATTTTCCCGGAAACTAGTTTCTCCGTCGGGGCCAATCCGTCCGCGCTGGTTGCCAATAGCTTTACCGGCGGCACGCTCCCCGATCTAGCGGTGGTTTTCGACGATCCGAAGGCCAACACCTTTGTGATCCTGCAGAATCAAGACAATGGAAACTTCGTTCAGGTCGCTGCATCGCCGATCACATTGGGCGCCAACGAAAGTGGTCAGGTCGCTATTGGCACCGGTGTTTTCCGCAACGACAGCAAAAAGTTTTCCACCAGCCAGCCGCCCGATGTGGTTCTGGTGAATTTCACTTCGAACAATGTCTCGGTGTTGTTGGGGGGTACTGACTCCACTGGCAAAGCCAACGGAATTTTTACGGAAGCGCCGGGATCTCCTTTTGCTGTTGGGAATAATCCACGATCGCTGATCGTCGCGGACTTCAACGGTGACGGTTTTCTGGACCTCGCCGTCGCCAATCAGGGCGACAATTCCATCTCTCTTTTCCGAGGAAATGGAGACGGTACATTTACGGAGTTTCCGGGCTCGCCCTTCAAACTGGCCAATACCGCCACGATTTCGGAGACCGCTCCGGTCGCGATGGTCAGCGCGAATTTTCAGAACCGCAACAACACGATCAATGGCGGTCCTCTGGTGGACCTGGCCGTCGCAAATCAGGGCTCGAACAACGTAACCATCTTGCTGAGTTCCGTTGATCAGAATCTGAATGTCACTCTTGCCGAGGCCCCGGGTTCGCCTATCTCTACAGGAACTACGCCCGTGGCGATCGCGACGGGAGACCTGAATGCGGATGGCGTTCCGGACCTTGCTGTCCTAAACCAAGGGAACGGAACAGCTTCGGGCACAATTTCGATCTTGCTGGGAAGCAGCAATTTGGACGGCACATTCACGGAAGCTCCAGGCTCCCCGCTCCCAACCGCGACGACTCCTGCCGGAATCGTGATCGCCAATTTTGCGAACGGCGCTGTGCCGGACATTGCCGTGACCAACAAGGGCTCCAACACCCTCGCCGTTTATATCGGTCAAGGGCAAGGCACCTTTGCCTCGCGCATCGAAATCAACACTCCCGCCGGGCCCTCCGCACTGATCGCCTCGACATTGACCACCAGCGGCCTTCCCGATGTCGCTTTGGTGTCCCAGGATCCGGCCGCTACTCAAGGCGTGGTAACGGTGATTCAGGATTCCTCGAATTTTTCCAATAGCACCACCGGAGGCGCGGCACAGACGCCCTATCCAGCCTCGGAATATGTCGATCTCGGCGTGAAGATAAAGGCTACGCCAACGCTTCATCCCAATAGTGAAGTTACTTTGGCACTCGAGTTCGAAATTCGCTCGCTGGCCGGCTCCAGCGTGAACGGGATTCCGGTCCTCTCCAATCGTATGTTGACACAAACCGTTCGCGTCAGGGAGGACCAACCTACGCTGATTGGTGGTCTCGCCGATGCGGAAGAAACCCGCTCCATCACCGGCTTGCCGGGCTTCGCGGAAATTCCGGTCGCGGGATACGCGTTCGGGGGGCGGAAGAATTCCTTTCAGGATACCGAACTGCTGATCCTCGTCACGCCGCGGAAGTTGCGCCTGGCGGATCATCTTACGCGGACCATTTTCGCGGGTCGCGGCGATACCGGAGGCCGCGGAACCCCCGGTCCAGGAACTTTGCAATCACCTGTGCCGCAGCCTCAACCCTGACCCGCATGTTCACCACCAAAGCACGTATTCTCAAGGCTGCTCTCGTATACCATTGTCATCCTGAGCAAAGCGAAGGATCTCATGCGATCCGCACTTCCGCGTAGGCATGAGGTTCAAGGTTCCTTGCGTTTCGAGCTCGCCGAATGCAAGAGAATGCCAGGACTGCTAACAAATGATTTTGCGTTTGGGCGTGGAGGAGCTACGGCAGGGCTTCGAACACTACGATGGGCTGGTAAGTGCGCGGCACCACGGCTTCGGCAATGGCGATGAGTTTATCCTGCTGGCTGAATACCCGCAGCCGCGGCGGCTTCGGTTCACCGCCATCGAGCTGCGTCGTCGCGCCCGGGGGCGGCTCGACGCGCCCCGGCTGAAGCTGCGCGAGCGTAATATTGAACTTCGTGCCATGACGCACGCGCTTCTCGATCACCGGCAAAACGTTAACCCGCGGAAAATTAGGCAGCAGATTTTCGAGGGGGATCAGGCAATCCGCGAATTTCCCGGCCTGCCTCGCTTCCGCAAGTTCCTCGAGCGTGATTGCTTGCTCCAGGGAAAATTCTCCCACCGCCGTGCGCGTGATCTCCGCCAGGTGCGCGCCGCACCCGAGCTTCTGTCCCATCTCGTGCGCCAGCGAACGGATGTATGTGCCTGACGAGCACTCGATAACAAAGCGCGCGATGCTGCCTTCAATCTCTCTGAGCTTGTAGTCGTAAATCTCCACTTCGACGGGCTTCAGCTCGACGGCCTGTTTTTTGCGCGCCAGCTCGTACGCGGGGCGCCCCTTCACTTTCTTTGCCGAAAACGACGGCGGCATCTGCTCGAACCGCCCGCTGCCCTCGGCGGCAAGCTTTTCGACGGTCGCGTCATCCAGCACCGGCGCGGCGTCCGGCCCCTGCGCTTCGCCATCGGAATCGTAGGTATCCGTCGCGAAACCGAACCGGAAGCCCGCCTCATATCGCTTGCGGCGCCCGGCGTAGAACTGCACCAGCCGCGTGGCCCGGCCCAGCAGCAGCACCAGAACGCCCGTCGCCAGCGGATCAAGCGTGCCCAGATGTCCGATCTGCCGGAAGCCCGCCAAATGACGCACCGCATCGACCACGTCGTGCGAGGTTTTCCCTTTCGGCTTATGGATGACCAGCGCGCCATCGGTCAGCGCCGGCTGTGGTTGTCGTGGCATTCTCGAATTGACCAGTCGTCAGTTGTCAGTTTTCAGTCTTTGATTCTTCGGCCGCCGTTCTTACCTTTTTGTTCTTGATACTTGACAATCGCACGTGACTGAATTTCTTTCCATCGCCTTCCCGCACTCGGGCTTCAGAGCGCTGGGATCGCAACCATCACGGCTTCCCACTTTTCTGAACTAAAAACTGATTACGGAAAACTCTCACGGCGCGGGCGGATTGTCCTTCTTCATTTCCTTCAGGAGCCGCTCGATGCGCTCGACGTGCTCCTGGGAAAGATCCAGTGTGAAATGCAGTTCCGGCACGCGGCGAAGCTGCAGCCGCTCGACCAGCTCCCGCCGTATGAATCCGGAAGCATGTTCAAGCGCCTTGATCGCGTCGGATTGCTCCTTGTTCGTCCCCTTGACGCTGATGAACACCCGCGCGTGTTTCATATCGGGCTGGACACGAACTTCGCTAGCGACGACGCTTAGCTCCAGGCGCGGATCCTTCAGTTCCCCCGCCAGCATGGCGTTGATTTCGTGTGCGATCTCCTCGCCCACGCGTTCGTGGCGGTGATTGGCTGGACTCATCGGCGTCCCTAAAACACTCTCTAAACAATCTCGACCGCTTGATTGATCAAAAATGAGCCGAGGATGCGGTCCGCCTCGTCCAAAACCTTGTGCAGCACTTCCCTCAAGTGCTGCTCTTCATTAGAAATCGTGACAATCCCGACGACCGACCTTTGCCACGTGTCTTGATGCTCCAGCTCCGCCACTGCCACATTGAAATCCCGCCGCAACTTATCCTTCAGGCTGCGCAGAACCTGCCGCTTGTCCTTCAGCGATTGCGCGTCCGGGATGTGCAGCTCGAGGGTGAGCAAACCGACCGGCATGGGCGGCTCCGGGGGACAGCTTGGCGGATTATTTCTTACCGGCGGGCCCGCTGCCCTGTCCGGCGGCTTCCGCGGCGCTCATCTTGGTAACGCTGAAGCATTCCAGGAAATCGCCGACCTTAATGTCATTGAAATTGGCGACGCCCGCGCCGCATTCAAAGCCGGTGCGCACCTCGCTGGCATCATCCTTGAATCGCTTCAAGGAACTGAGCTTCGAGGTGTAAATCACCGCCCCGTCGCGCAGCACACGGACCTGCGCGTCGCGCTTCAGGATGCCATCGACTACGTAGCAGCCCGCAATCGTCCCTGCTCCTTTGACGCGGAACGTGTTGCGCACTTCCGCACGGCCCAGATACGTTTCCGTGACCACTGGTTCGAGAAGGCCTTCCATGGCCTTCTTCAGCTCGTCGGAGACTTCGTAAATGATCGTGTGCGTGCGGATGTCCACATGTTCCTGCTGCGCCAGGTCCAGCGCCTTGCGATCCGGCCGCACGCCGAACGCAATCACAATCGCGCCGGATGCGGAAGCGAGCAGCACGTCATTTTCCGTGACCGCGCCGACGCCCGAACCGATGATTTTGAGCTTTACCTGATCAGTCGAGAGTTTCGGCAGCATTTCACTGAGCACTTCCACGGAGCCCTGAACGTCCCCCTTGATCACAATTCCCAATTCCTTGACGTCGCCGGCCTTCAGCTGCTCGTGGAGCTGGTCGAGCGTAATGCGCGAGCCGCTGATGCGCGCCATCGCCGCATCGCGCTGTTTGCCCTGGCGGTACTCGACGATGTGCCGCGCTTTGGCTTCGTCGGTGACTTGGAAGAGGTCGCCCGCATCCGGTACACCCTGCAGACCCAGCACTTCGACGGGCGTCGAAGGCGGCGCGTCCTTGACGACCCGGCCGCGATCGTCAAACATCGCGCGCACTTTGCCGAAAACCGACCCGCAGATGAAGAAGTCCCCCGAGTTCAGCGTGCCATTTTGCACCAGGATGGTAGCCACTGGGCCGCGTCCCTTGTCCACGCGTGATTCCAGCACCGTGCCCGTCGCGGGCGCATCGGGATTGGCCTTGAGCTCCCGCAAATCAGCTACCAGCAAAATCGTTTCGAGCAGCTTGTCGATGCCCTTTTTCTGTTTCGCGGAAACTTCCACGAACTCCGTGTCGCCGCCCCATTCCGCAGGTATCAGACTGGCTTCCGTGAGTTGCCGCTTCACGCGCTCCAATTGTGCTTCCGGCTTGTCGATCTTGTTGATCGCCACGATGATGGGCACCTTCGCGGCTCTGGCGTGGTCGATCGCTTCTTTTGTTTGCGGCATGACCCCGTCATCGGCGGCCACGACCAGCACCACGATATCGGTAACCTTCGCGCCCCGCGCGCGCATGCGTGTAAACGCTTCGTGACCCGGGGTATCCACGAACACCACCGCGCGGTCATTGACGACCACCTTGTAAGCGCCGATGTGCTGCGTGATGCCGCCCGCTTCACCGGCGGCAACATCCGCTTCCCGAATAGCATCGAGCAAACTGGTCTTGCCATGATCGACGTGGCCCATCACCGTCACTACCGGCGGCCGCGGCTTCAAACTTTCCTTGGTCTCTTCCTTGGCAACTTCGAGCACCATCTCCTCTTCGAGAGAGACGACGCTCACCACTCCGCTGAACGATTCGGCAAGTGTCGTGGCCGTTGGCACATCCAGCGCCTGGTTGATGCTGGCGAAGACGCCGCGGTCGAGCAGGTTCTTCAAGAGATCTTTAGCGCGCACATCCAGCTTTTCTGCAAGTTCGCGAATGGTGATGCCTTCCGTAATCGTCACGTCGCGCGGCGGGCGCGGCTCCGGCGGAGCGATAACTGCCGCGGCGGCGCTGCGGCCCGCGCCCGGACGCTGCCGCGTCGGGTGCAGCTTGCGCTCACCCTCTTGCTCGCGCTTATCTGCAACGGGGCGCTGGCGCTGGGGCGGCTTGCGTGTGTAAAGTGGCTTCCCCGGCTCCGCCTTCGGCGGTAGTTTCTCCGGAAACGGTGGCAGCATTCCCGGACGTCCGGGTGCGCGTGGGCCGGGACGCGTGCCTGTCGGCATCGGCCCGCGACGCTGCTCAAAAGGCCGTGATTGCGGCCCACCCGGACCGCCGGAGCCACCGGATCGAGGCGTGAATGGTCGTCCCTGGCCGGGTTGCTGTGGACGCATCGGCTGCCCGGGACGCGGACCGCTTGCGCGTGAACCCTGCGACGTATCGGGCAAAGGCCCGCGATTGCCAGTAGGCAGCGGACCGCGATTTCCTGTGGGTAGCGGCCGAGCCGGAGCGCCGGGACGTCCAGGAGCGGCGCCGGTCGCAGAAGCTGCGGGACGCATAGCCGAAGGCTGTTTACCGGACGGTGCCACGGATCGTGTCGGTGCCGGTCGCCCCGCTGCCGGCGTTGCTGACGCTCCGGCAGGCGCAGTCGCTGCAGGTGCAGCAGGCTTCGCGGTCGGTGGCGTCACCACAGGTACAGGAGCCGGCACCTTGGGTGCCGCTGGAGCTAGGGGCCCTTCCGCCGCGATGGGCTTCGCCACCGCCGCGGTGGGAACCGTCGGTTTCACCGCGACCGGCGTCACGTTCGCTTGTGGAGGGGCCACGGCCGCAGCAGGTCTCATCCGCGCGGCTTTCGCAGCCGCGTCCTTCGCTTCTTTTTCCGCTTTGGCAGCCGCTTCCACTTGCGCTTCGGTTTCGGCGGCTCCCTGAATCTTCTTGCGCACCTTCGCAGCAACGTCTGCGGGGATCGAGCTGGAGTGCGTCTTTTTTTCCGTGACGCCGTAACCAGGCAACAGGTCAATGATGGCTTTGGCCTTAACCTCGAGTTCGCGGGCCAGCTCGTTAATTCGGACTTGATTTGCGTCGGTCATGCGCTCCGTTCTCGATTACGACTTCGCCTCTTCCGCCTGCTCCGCATCGCCTTCACTGCCGGCGGGCGTGGCCTTTGCTGCGGTCTCCGCCACGGCAGGAGTTTCTTCAACGGCATCGGCCGTTTCGGCGGTGGCAACCTCGGCTGGAGCTTCGCCTTCTTCGGCGGGGACTTCCCCGCCCGCGGCGGCTTCGCGCGTCGCGGCAGCCGCCTCGGCGCCGCCTTCGTAAAAGCGATTCACGGCCTGATAAATCTTGTCCACCATCTTTTCGCCAATGCCCGGAATTTCCATTAACTGTTCGGGTGTCATCCCGGCGAGTTTTTCCACGGAGTTGATTCCCGCCGCTTCAATCTTCTCGATGGTCTTCGCGCCTACGCCTGCCAGTGACGTCAACGGCGTCGCCGGAGCGGTCAGCGCGGTCATCTGCTCTTCGATTTCCTGGCGCTTTTCTTCCTCGCTCTTGATGTCGATGTCCCAGCCAATCAACTTGCTGGCCAGCCGGACGTTCTGCCCCTTCTTGCCGATGGCCAGCGAAAGCTGCGAATCTTCGACGATCACTTCGAGTTTCTTGTTCTCCGGATCGGTAATTTGCACGCGCGTCACTTTCGCCGGGCTCAGCGCCTTTTGTGCGAACGCCACCGTCTCTTCACTGTACGGGATGATGTCGATCTTCTCCCCGCGCAGTTCGCGGATAATCGACTGCACGCGCATGCCTTTCATGCCCACGCACGCGCCCACGGGATCCACATCTTTGTCGCGGCTCATCACCGCCACTTTCGTGCGTTCGCCGGCCTCGCGTGCCGCAAAACGAATTTGCACCGTGCCGTCATAAATTTCCGGCACTTCCATCTCGAACAAACGCTGCACCAGGCTCGCATCTGCGCGTGATACGATCACTTGCGGTCCCTTCGCTGCGCGGTCCACCATCTTGATGACCACGCGCAAGCGCTCGCCGGTGTTGTAGGTCTCCAGTTTCGATTGCTCGCGCTTCGGCAGCCGCGCTTCCGTGCGGCCCATGTCCACGATCAGGTCCGGCCCCTCGGCGCGCTTCACGATGACCGTCACCAGCTCGCCGACGCGGGTGTGATACTCGTTAAAAATTGTGTCCCGCTCGGCCTCGCGCACTTTCTGTAGAATCACCTGCTTGGCCGTCTGCGCCGCGATGCGTCCCAGCACGTCCGTCGGCTTCGCGGCCACAATCTCGGTGCCGACCTCTGCCGCCGGATTCTTTTTCTTCGCCTCCGCCAGGCTGATCTCTTTTTTCGGGTCGGTCACTTCCTCGACAACCAAATGCACCGAGTACACGTCCACCTGGCCGGTTTCCTGGTTGAACTTCGCTCGCAGGTCCTCTTCCGTCTTGTAATACTTCCGCGCCGCCACCACCATCGCGTCTTCGATCGCCGACACCACCACTTCCGGCTCGATGTGTTTCTCGCGGCTCAGCATTTCGATCTGTTGGTAGAGCAAATTCGCCATGTCTCGTTCCTAAAATTCCGTCCCTAAAACTCCACGACCAGATTCGCCTTGCGGATTGCCTCGAGCGGCACCTCGACGGTCCGCACCTCCTTGCCCTTCAGCACCATGCGGACTTTCCCGTCCGCAAATCCGGCAAGCCGCCCTTCAAAAAACTTCGCCTCGCCCACCGGCTCGCTGGTCGAAATCTTCGCCAGCCGGCCTTTGAAGCGTTCGAAATCCCCCGGCTTCTTCAGCGCCCGGTCCATCCCCGGCGAGCTAACCTCCAGAACATAACCTGGCCCGGGAATCAGATCCTCCACGTCGAGGATCACACTCAGTTGCTGGCTGACGCGCTCGCAATCGGAGTGGCTGACCTCGGGATAACGGTCATGCGCAACCTCCGTCGCCCGTATCTGCCCCGCCGCGTCACTCATCGCCGCCGTCGGCTTCGGCGTCCGATCGATGTACACGCGCAGGAACCGCTGCTTGCCGACTTTCCATTCGACATCAACGATTTCCAGGCCTTCCGAACGCGCCACCCGCTCGGCAGCGCCGCGGATTTTTTCCAAATCCACGCAGAGACTCCCCGACCATAGCCGGTCCGCAGCACACTCCAACCGGCGCCAACAAAAAAGTGGGCTTGCAGCCCACTCATCGTGCGACCCGCTTCAGAGCGAAATCAAAGTATATTCCCGCTGCACGGTAAAAGCAAGATACGGGGGAGGATAGGATACGGAGGCTACCTGACATCCGGGTTTGCGCCAGGAAGACGTCCATCCTTGGACATCACTCCCCAGACATCGCCCCCGCGTTTCGCTCCCAGAGCCAGCTGATCGAAAATACACGCAACTTATTGGACCGCGAATCGCGTCTGGGCCTTCTTTGGTGAGAAGGAAACAGCCAAACTTTTGCCATGTCCTCAGGAACCATTCACTTGGTCCAGGAAGCGGGCGGGCGCTACCTCCCCTATCGCCATGTGCTACCCTCCTCCGCCCAAATCAAGGACTTGAGCACGCCCAAGCCTTGCTGCGTGCTCACGCACAAGGACCTGAAATGAGGACTCTCGCCTATCGAATACAGCTCAAAGACGTCCGCTCCGCTGGGCAGACCATGCGAGTTCATGGGGCTACTGTCAGCGGGCCCTACCGAAGACGAAACGGCATGCTGTCTTCAACCTCGCGGATTGTGTGGTAACCGAAGATGAGCTCCTGCGCCTTCCAGCGCGATGGAAAACCTGCTGCGAACGGTCTTCAGGAGATCCTCGCCAAAATTGGGAAGCGCCGGACGTGAGAGCGGGGAAGTATCTGGTCGTCTGTTTGTCGATCGTATTCCTTTCGGCGGAGGCATACGTTATGCAGGAATCGGTTCACAATTCTGGACACTATGCGGAGGAAGGCATACTGGTTGGCGCGCTGCTGTCCGCGCTTGCTCTCCTGGCGCTGTCCTGGTCCATCAAGCTGCACCTGGTCATGAAAGCGTTAGAGAGGTACATGAGAGGACGCTCCAGAACCAGGCTCCAAATTGGGAAAATACTCCTGGCCGGGTGGGGCTAGCGCGGGCGCGAATCTAGGAGCAACATGTCAAAAGCCCTTTGTTCTTATCGAGGGCCACCCACCTTCAGGCTCGCCTTAGGCGCTAAAATGGCTTCATTCATATCACCGTTTGCTTTTTTGCAAGATTCCCGCTCGCCTTGATAACAACGCTCAAGGTCTTCAAAATAATTTTGAAGAATTCTCGCGCGATTCTTGCTCAGGCCTCCTTGGCGGGCCTCGTGCAATGCGGCCTTTGCTTTCTGCTCGGAGCTGGTGTTCGGGTGTTCACCGAACTGTTCGATGGCGTTGAATGTCTTCCAGTAAACGTTGTCTTGCCGCTCGCGCTCTCGCACCACTTGTTGGTTTAGGGTATAAACCAAGAGATAGTTGGCCCCCAATACGAACGTGAGCCCCATGATCCCAAGAACCACAATGCGCTTGTACATGGTGCGGAGCCTAATGCATCCCCAGAGTCCCCGCTAGCGGATTATTCTCTCCGGCCAGCAGCGCGCGGCAAGGCAATTGTTTCTGCCCGTGCGGAGATGCACTTAAAGAAGATGGCTGACGAGCGCCTGGAGTTATGCAATGTGAAGGGAAATAGCAATCAAAAAAATCTAAAATGGAGAGGAGAAAATCCCCACTCATGCTGCGTATGAATGGGGCACCCGAAATCGTCTTAGGATTTGTCGTCGAGGCCACCCGCCACTTGCTAGGATAACTTAAGCGGTGGGCGGCGAGGACAAGACGTTGGCTCGTGTGAATGTTAGAGCATTGGCAGATTTGGGAGGAAGAGTGAGCGCAAATCCCTTCCCGCGAGATCGCAGCCTTTCTCGAACGAAACCGAGGCAAGCGGCACCATCTGTCGAGGCCCCTTTAGCGAGTCCCTTTCTTCTCCGCTGGACCGATTCACCACCGGATGTTTCTAACGGTCGGCGGTTTCCGAGCGAAGCAGATCCACCATGATTGAAGTCGGATCCCGCACGGCATTCGTTTTTGTGAAATTGCAATTCCTCGACCAGTGGTCGCGCTTCAGCGGCGCCGACATGGTCGCCTACAACGCAGCCAAACCCGACCCGCAGACCATTTACTGATTCAAGCTGGACCGAAGGTCAATGAAGTCTGGGTCGTCGAGGATGCAGTTCCTATACCTGCCATCTGCCTGAGGGGCGCGCCCGGCGATCAGACCAGATGCCAAGCAGAAACGTTCGCAGGGTGCCCAGTGGGCGGTTTTTACACGCTGGAGTTTGGACATTTCTCTCCCGGACTCGCGACACCGGGGGGATGGGCCGCGAGGGCAGGGGAACACCTGCTCGTTTCCTGGACTTCCCACCAGTTTGCTCCGCCGGAGCCGAGTTGTAAATTGAACCTGTCCCAGTCCAAGGCGGGGTCATGAGCGAATTCACCACTTGGATGCAAAGCAATTGGTATGCGCTGGGAAATCTCTTCCTTCAATTTGGCTTCCTAGCTGCAGGTGTCCGGTTTGCGCGCGAAATCCTGAGAACCATGCGGGCGTCCCAGGAGCAGGTCGGGGCGCTGCTAAAGCTGTCGGTTACCGGGGAGCGGCACTCGTCGAGCGCCGAGCGATCGTTCGCAAATGCGAGCCCGTATTGGCTTACTCCGATGGAAATACCTCCGGTTGGCCCGCAGGAGTTCCTAGAAAGCAGTCCGAGTCGCTGGGTGGTTGCGTGTCACAGCCTGGTGGTGTGGTTGCAGACGCCGATGAGCAGCGGAAACGCTGCCCCCTGGCGCAGAGCGATCAAGTGGCTGCAGGCCCCAGCCGGAAGCTGACCTCGTGGGCCTCGCGGGCCACACTGTCTTTGACTGGCTTCGCGATGGCCTCGGTTTGAGAAACGTCAGCTATGCTCGGGATCAGCCGCGAAGCTTCGCAACCATGGTGGACGGCGCAGACGCGTTGCATCAGGCGGCGGCTTAATGCGGTGCCAGCGTCGAGGAGAAATTTTCTTGGGCGGCGTTTTCGTAAAGATGCAGGAGTTGCGCGGCCCGCTTGAGCAAATCCGCGGGCAGGTCGCCGGGTTGATAGTCCACCCATCCTGTCGTGTAGACCAGGTTCATCTTGCGGCCAGAACAGGTCATTTCGAGAGCGCCGAGCCGGTCCAAGACGGACTTGACTTCGCCCAGATTACACTCGGGCAGCACGAGCAGGAAATCGTCGCTGGCCAGGCGAGCCGCAAAATCGGAGCCACGACAAGCTTTCTTCAAACGCCGGGCAAGCTCCTTTAAGGCCTCTTCCATTGCCGATTGACCGTAGCGCTTGTTGATCTCGGCAAATTCATCCAGATGAATGGTGGCTAGGCTTAGCGCCGTATTTTGCCGCCGTGCGCGGGTAATCTCTTTCCCAAGCTGCTGCTCGATGAAGGCTCGCGTTTGCAAGCCCGTGATCGGATCGACGCCGGAGGGACCAGAAATTTGAGCGGGCTGCGCTTCCCCGCCGGCGTTCTGGCCATTCAAGCGCTTTCGCTGGCGGCGGAATGACCATTGCCGGTAGAGCATCCAGCCATTGAAAAGAAGAAGCAGGCACAGGATTCCCCAGCGGGCCTGGTCGGAGCGGATTTCGTAAAAATGCTCGCTGTGCCGAAATAAGGAGGGGAAAGAGGAAAGCACGAAGGCCAGCGCCGAAAACGTGGCCACGAAAGACGCGGAGAACCAAAGCCACCACTCACGCCGCGCGAGTTGCCGCAGGCCAGATTCCGCTTGCTGTGCGCAGAAAGTATCAGGTCCCTCAAGAGGTGAGGGAGTGGGCCTGCTGGCATGGAGACCGAGTATTGATTCCATGTTCCCTACGGGTAGACCAATACACCACCACATTAGACCTCTGCTACAAAGGAAGGCAACGCCGAAATGGTACAGGGTCGTTGGCGTCAAGAACCTGACCGGATGGTCAGCAGGGGATTCAGCTCCCACCTTATCGGGCTGCGGATGCGCATGCATAGCGCAAACGGGGGCAAACAGGTTGTTTTGAGCCCGGGCGAGCAGGACTGTCCGCTCGCGCTTTGGAGGAGGCGTAATGCCGCCCCACCCCGTCCTGGACTTCTGTTCGGGGGGTAAAAAAGCGCCCCCGAAAAAGCTTGCTAAGGCTGGAGGCGTTTTTGGCGGTGTTCGAAATCCAGCGAGGAAAACAGGTGATCGCTAGGGCTTGGCAGCAGGCGGCTGAGACGTCGCCGGTGCGGGTTTTGCTGCGGCCGGCTTCGCCGGAGTGGTTGCACCGGCCTTAACCGGGTAGGCCTGATCGTAGAGGCGGACAATGTCTTGGGTGACGTCGATCTGCGTGGAAGCGTAGAGAATCGGGGTGCCCTGCGCCGAGGAATCCAGAACGATGACATATCCGTTTTCGCGGGAGTAGCGGTCGAGCACGTCCACCATTTTGCGGCCGATGCGGTCGATGACGTCGGCCTGCGCGGCGTTCACATCTTCTTGGTATTCGGTGTTCATGCGATCGAGCCGTTGCGCCAGCCGCTGGCCCTGTTGTCTCAGGCGGGCTTCTTCTTCCTGACTCAGCTTGTTCGCGCCGGCCTGAAGACGCTGCTGCAGATCATTGATCTGCTTGTTCAGATTCTCGATCTCGTTCTGGCGAGAAGCAAACTGCGATTGCAACTCCGCGGAAGCCAGCTTGCCCTCCGCCGTGGTAACGATGGCCTGGCGAATGCTGATAACGCCGACCTTGCCTATTGCGGACGAACCGGCCGCGGCGGGTGCCTGTGCCCGGGCGGCTGCGGTGCTCAAAATACACGCGGCGGCAAGGGCAGCTGTACGAGTCAACTTATTTCGTGACCGCAGAACGGTCAACAATCTAGAATTCACTTTTTTCTCCTTGTGGTGGTCCGCCACGGAGAGACCGGGGCGAACCCGCGCCAAGTCAGCTTGGCTTAAAACTGATTCCGCTCCCAGCGGGCTTTACGAGCGTATTGCAAACCTGAAAGTATAGCCGACCGCGTTTGCATCCCGCAATCGGAAAGCTTGGATTCCCCAAACAGCTCAGAGAGTAAGACGGCTCGAGCATCGAGAGTTCTTCCGGGCTGCCGTTTATTTGGGCAGCGGGAACAAGATCACGCGGTTGTTGGCCTGATCGGCGATGACCGCCAGGTTCGTAAAGGTCTGGATGGCTGCTGCAAATTTCGATGTGCCGCCAATTCCGAGAGTTGCCTTGGTCGCGAAGGTCTGCGAGTCCACAATCGAGATCGTATTGCTCAGCGAATTCACGGTTAGGATTGTGCCGGTCTGGAAATTGTAAGCGATGGAGTTGGGATTTATGCCAACCTTAATCGATGCTGGCGTTGACGCGGTATCGGGGTTGTACACCGCGATCTGGTTGCTCTGCGTGGATACTGCGTAGAAGAGCGCCGGAGAGACCGAGGGATCGAAGACGATGCCCGTCGGCGTCGCCGTGAGAAACGAAGTCGATTGAGAGCTCGAGCGGACCGGCGTGGACAAGCCGATGTCGACGGCATCCAGAGCACCGGACGGCGAGGAGGCGCCGTTGAGTATGAGACAGGATACGACGGCGAGGCCGCGGCCGTTGGAACCGCGATCGGGGTCAATGGCAACAGCGATGGGGTTCTGGTCGACCGCCACGTTGACGGGTGCAAGGGTGCCCATGGGAGTGGCGGTCAATGGGGTGAGATCGATGGTGGAAACGGTGTTCGAACTGGTGTTGGCGATGACCGCGAGATTCGTTTCCTGATCGATGGCCACGCCGCTCGGGGCAGTGCCGACATTCACGGTGATGGCTTTTCCGGAAGCGTCCAGGACCGGAACGCCGTTCACGAGGTCAAGAACAGAGACGGAGTTTGAGCCATTGTTGGTGACCACGGCTACGCCCGAGGTTCCGGCGGCCTGCCCGTTATACGCCAGTCTGGGAAGAACGGCGACGCCAGTGGGTGTGTCGGCTGTGGCGATGGTCTTGACCGTTTGATTCAAAATGTTTGCCGGGTTCAGGCTGAAAACGGAAACCTGATTGCAGCCCGAGCCGGTGTTGGTGACCACTGCGAGATTGTTGACTTCGTCGATGGCCACGCCACCTGGTTTGGCGTCATTGCCAGAGCAGGAGGGCAGGGGAATCTCTTCAAGGACGGTGAAGTCGATTACATTTGAGGCCAAGCCCGAGCTGTTGGTGACGCTGAGCGCATAGTGGCGGGGGCCGGCGTTGAGCACGGACACGGGGATGGTTACATCGATTTCCTGGCCGTTCACAAACGTGAAATTGCCCAACACGCTCGAAGCTAAGGCAACACCGTCAAGAAGGACTTGTGAGCCGGAGTCGAAACCCGTGCCGAAAATCTTCACGCCGCTGACGGCGGCTGGCGCCGTGCCCAGCGTGATTTTCACGGCAGGACTGAGGCTTGCCGGCATTGTGACATTGGCGCTCCCAGCGTCTATCGCCGGGGTTTGCACGCGTTCGATGTGAACGGGCTTAACGCTGCCAAGTTTGAAGCCGGTAATCGTGCCGCTGCCGGAGTTTACGGTCAGAACCAGATTACTTACAGAATCCACGGCGATGGCCCCGGGGATGGACACATTTGTCGGTGATGTGGAAGTGCAATTCGCCGCGCAGACGGTGGCGAGCCCGGTTTGACCAGTGCTGACGATGGCGGGACGCTGCAAGAGGGAAGGATCGAGCAGCGAGACCTCATTGGTCCTGGGATTGAAGGAGACCGCCGTATTGGAGAACGGCTGAAACGCCACGGTCTCTGCTCCCAACTCTGGGGAACCTGTGCTGACCTGGCCGGTGGCCTTGGAGAACAGGCTCATGGAGCTGACCGACTGGCTTTGGGGATCGATAAAGTAAATCTGGCTGAAAGTGACATTGGGGTCGGCGAGAACGGCCTGCCGTGTCACGGGATTAATCGCGATACCGACGATCGAAGGCGAGGCTGTATAGGTCAGGAAGGGAGTGCCAGAGCTGGCAAGACAAGAGGCGGAGCAGGTCGTCGTGTCGTCTTTGTCGGCCTGGAAATATTGAAAGTGAGTGGCATCAAGGACAGCGCCGACGGAGAAAGAACCGTTGAAATCCGTTTTGTTGGTGGTCCCTGACGGAAGTCCGCTAATGAGCACGGTCCCGGGATTCCCGGGATTGAGATTGTGGGGCACTTTTGTCGTTATGGTGACGACATTGGAAGCGCGAGTGGCGCTGACAATATCGACCGATGCGGCACTGGGATTGGCCAGGTTCACAGCAGACAGAAGGCCCGCTCCGCCAGGAGTGACATAAGCCAGGCGTGCTCCGGGCTCAAAAGCGACCTGCGGGTTTGCGCCGGTATTCAGCGTGACGTACGCGACAGGACAATAGGGCGCTGCCCAAACGGCATTAGGGAGACACTGGACCGTTGCGTTGTGATCCAAATTGATGACCAGCCCCACGTTTGTGGAAGCAAACGCCACCACCGCGCGATGCGAAAATGGATCAATGCCCACGGAGTATGGAAACGGTTCCACGACCGCCTGGCAGGTCGGATCGGATTGAGGAATCACACAGCTCAGATCCACGGTTCCAAGCGAAGCACCTGCGGGAACAGAAAGAATGGAAAGCGACCTACTCGCGTAATTCACAACGGCGGCAACGTTAGACTGGGATGGAGTTTGAAAAATGAGTTGGTCGTCCACCGCCACGCCAGTTGCGACATTACCGCCGGAGGAGACCTGATTTGTCATCGTGGGTGTTGCGCTGGTCAGATCGATAAATTGAACGTTATTTGAACTCACGCCAGCGAGGGTCACAACCGCCAAGCCATCTGTCCGGTCTATGGCAATGCTACTCGGCGCGGAAGTCGCGCCAAAGGAAATCTGCGGGTTGGGCCCCATGTACACTTTGGAGTTTGCGCTGGGTGGGTTCATGGCAAACGGCAAAGCGGGAAATCCTGCGGTGATGTCAGTCGGTGGATTCGGATTCGAAGAATTCGATCCGCCGTAATCCGGGATCACGGCCACGTTGGTAAAGGCAGTTCCCGGCGTGGGGGAATTAAACGGTCCTGGCGATGTCGTGTACTGCACTCCGAATGAGTATAAACCGGCGGTGTGGCCGGTCCCGCTCGAAGCGGGCAAGAAGCCCGAGAGCCGTCGGGCCGTCGAAGCGGCCACGGGGTTAGGGATCAACCCTTGTCCGTTGAAACTAGTAGCCACCGTAGGAGAATCCGGGGGGCCAAAGAAACCGCCGTCGATCGTGAACGGTGCGCCACCGGTCTGGCCCAGCGCGGATTCCTGAAAGTTGCCGGGAGCGGAACCCACGATGGTGGGGCGCACCGGGACAATGTCCAGCGGGAACGGCCCGCCCACCACCGTGACGGAAGAATTGCTGCTGGTCACTTGCACGGTGTAGTGCCCGGGGGTCTTTAAATTGTCCGCGTTTAGGCGAACCCGGGCACCGATGGACGTAGAAGTCGATCCCGCGGTGAAAACCGCTTTGATCTGCGTTTGGGGATTAATGGTAGTAGCAACACCAGATGAATCCACAAGCTTAACGCCCATCTGCGAGTTGGCGTTGGTGGCGGCGAGGAAGATGTCCTGCTGGAGAGCGCCCTGGGCCGCAACCGAGGGCGAGATACCGCTGAAGGTGATATCGCCCGCTTTGACGACGGTGACGGAAGCCTGCGCGATGCGGGCGTTGTCAACGTTGGAGTAGGCAAAAACAGTAACTATACCCGCGGCATTAACGGGATTGGTGGTGGAGGCTGGCGCCGCGGCCGGTACGGCCGCGGGAGCGGTATAGATGCCGTCTGTATTGATCGATCCGCAGTCGTTGCTTGCTCCGCTGCAGGACGCGCTGCTGGTTTTGGCGGTGGTTTCGAAAGTTACGCCCCAGGTAATATCGCTGGCCTGGAAAATGACGCCATTGAAATTCTCTGCGAAAAACCGCTGGGTTGCCTGGGTGGCAACCGTAGCGGTTGCGGGGGTAATTGATATGCGCAGGCCGGAATCGAAGCTGATGCTGAATTTGCCGGTCTTTTTCTTGTCGGCGTTGGAAGTTGCGGTGATAGTGACTTTTACGTTGGGCAGCTTGCTCTGATCCGGAAAAACAGATGGCGCGGTGAACGTCACCGTGGAAGCAACCGTGGTGCTGGTATTCTGTTGGTTGGAGATTTCGCCGACAGCGCCGTTGGCGGACATGCACGTCTGGGAAGGGGAAGGCGTTGGGTTCGGTGTGGTTGTCGTCGGGTTTGGCGTGGTGGTGAAGGAGCAGTCAAACGTCGAGGACACATCGGTCGCGCCGGTGACGGTGGCCGTGATCGTCTGCGTTTGCGTCGGCACCATGACGGACGCGGTGCCGGTGACGTTAACCACCACTTGGTTGGCGGTGCTGCTGCTGCCGCACCCGCAGACCCAAAGGCCGGCGAACGCCGTCGCCAGCAGGATGTTTCTCGCACTCTTATGCCACTTCATACCCACGGTCTCCCCCACATTGCACGTGTTTCGTCTCCGCTGCGCCACTCCGAGCCCAAGTTTTTTGTAAAACTCGAAATCATTCTCACACCTAGAACGTCCGGCTGACGGTGAAGCGAAAGGTACGCTGTGGCTCAAAATAATTGAGACTCCCCGGATTCTTCAGAAGCTGCTCGATCGTCGGCCTAACCTGGAACCTCCACACGTCCGGCGGCAGCGTGGCGGGGAGGCGACCGAGCGTGCAACCCTTGTCCCCCAGAGACGGATCACAAATCTCGCTGGCCTCAATGAAATCCTGGGGCGCCAAAAGCTGGGAATGCAAACGATGGATGTTGTAGGCGTAGTAGACCCGGAAGGGCGCCTGAATGATCGGCAACTGCACCACGAATTCGATGCCCGTCGAACCGCGCAAGCGAAAATTCGTTCCTGGTGAAATGCCGAGCTGCCGAGTCAGGCCTATATCGTGCTGCACCGTTGGAAATTGAGTTGTCAGGTTGTCGAAGCCTGTCTTGTCCAGCTGCAAGGCATTCTTGCGAAGGATGCCGTTGGTGCCACCGTCAAAAAACAATCCGACTTGAAACGTGCTTCCCACGATGGGGATGAAGTACTCGACATTTCCATAGCCCTGCGTGTCGCCGCCCGGAAAAGTAATGGTATAGCCGAGCACGGGCACGCTGACGGTTCGCTGGGTCGGCCCGCCAAAGCCGTTAAGGCAGGTGTTGCAGCTGTAGGTGAACTGCTGGGTGCTCGCGACGGGAATAAAGGTGACCGGGGTAATGGAGCGGATGTCAAAACCGCGGATGTCCGACTCTCCGCCCATATAGAAACGGCTGTACGGAGGCGGTTCCCCGCCTCCGTAACCGGTGGTGAACGCCCCAGAAGCGTGGAAACCCAGAACGTTGCGGCGTTTGTTCACCGGATGGTAGTACTTCCAATCGAAGACATTGGTGATGCTCTTGACGTTGCCGCCGAGCCCTGAAAACCCGAGCGAATAGAAGTAGCTCTTTCCGCCAGTGGGATTGATCGGATTGTTGACGGTGTTATAGGTGATCGTGGGAGTGATAGTGCTCGAAACGATTCCGTTCAGCGCGCTCGGACCGGCGATGCTGCGGAACTGCACCTGGGTGAACAACAGCTTCGATGCATCGTTAAAAGCGGTAATGTTCGTGCGTGTCAGTCCATATTGCAGCCCGATTCGGGTGAATGAGAGCTTTCGGACGGGATAGCTAGCGAAGAGCGTGAACCCGGTGCTGTCCTGATTGTAGTTTTGAACGAATTCCGGGTTGATGCTGACGGCCTGGCCGGTCAGCAGCGCGGCCTGCCTGGCCTGGTCAAACTTATAACGGCTGGAGAAAATTGTGAAACCGGAAGAAATGGGCCGGTCAAAGAGATAAGGCTCGGTGAAACCGAAAAGGAAACTGCGGGAAAGATCGCCGAACTGCGCCGAAAAAGTCAGCGTTTCGCCAAGACCGAGGAAGTTGTTGGTCTGATAGGTGAGGCCTATGAAGCTGCCGGCCAGGCCGCTGACACCGCCCTGCAGACCGATCGACTGTTTGCCCTTTTCCTTCAGCTTGAGGTTTATGTCTACCGTGCCTTCTTTGTTGTTGCGCTTAATCTCCGCGGCTTTGTCTGCTTCGATCTTGTCGAAGTAGTCGAGCTGATTGAGGCGCAGGACGCTGAGCTCCCAGAGGCGTTTGTTGAAGAGCTGGCCTTCATCGATCATCAGCTCGCGGCGAATTACTTTGTCGCGGGTGGTGGTGTTCCCGCTGAAGTCGATGCGCCTGACGAAATACTGCTTCTGCTCGTCGAACTTGAGTGTCAGGTTGATGATTTTCTTTTCTTCGTCGATTTCCGTGTCCGGCTCGGGAGTGAAATCGATGAATCCGTATTCGCCGTAAATTTTGCCGTAGGTCTCCAGGGCTTTGCGGACTTTTTCGGTCGAGAAGATGTCGCCCTGTTTGAGGGGGAAGGCGCCCTTCAGAGCATCGACCTTTAGGGAGAGGGCCTTGTCTGGGTCGGCGCTAACGATCTTCAGCGTGCCCATGTGGTAGCGCTCGCCCTCTTCGATGGGGATGGTGATATTGACGGCCTTGCCGTGGCCGCGCCCGGCGACCAGGGGAACGCCAAGGCGATAACCCTCGGTGTCGATATTTTCAAGAAGGGGTTCGCCGACGGACACCTTGAAATAGCCGTTGTCGCGATAGAGGCCGCGAACGCCAACTTCCAGATCCTCGCTCAATTTTTCACGGTCGTAGGTCTTCGTGAGCACCGGGATATACCAGAAGTACAGAGGAATCGAATAAGGCCGGTCGTGGCGCATGGCGCGGATCAACTTGCGGTCGCTGAAGGCGTGGTTTCCTGTGAACTTAATTTTCCCGACCTTGACCTTCGGGCCTTCCTCGATCTTAAAAACCAGAATGACGGCGTTGCTGGAAGCGATGCGCTCGTACTGTGGGGTGACTTTCGCGAACTGGCGGCCGTGCTCGCCCAGCAATTCCTTCAGCACGACTTCGGCTTTCTTGATTTTCGTGGGATCGAACTGGCTTTCGACGCTCAGACCGACCTTGCGTTCCTTGAATCGGTCCAGAATGTCCGATTCGGAAACGGAGTGAATACCATCGTAGCGGATGCGACGGATCTGGGGGCGTTCCTTCACCTCAAAGATAATGATTTTGCCGCCGGCGCGATTGGGAGAATCTTCCACGCGGAGCTTTACGTCCTCGAAGAATTGCGTGTTCCACAGCGCCTGAAAATCGCGCCGCAGGGTCTCTTCATTGTAGACATCGCCATCGCGGCTGAAGATGCGCGCCTTCAGCGTGTCGCTACGCACGCGGCGGTTGCCGATAAATTCGATGCGATCGATGACAAACTGCTGCTGTTGCGCGGTGGCCTGCGGATCTGCTGTGGAACGGTCCTTTATAACCTCTTTGCCCGTTGGGTAATCAAAGGAAGCAGAGAAAACGTAGGAATGTGAAGATGGGGATGCCTCCGCGCGGGGATTTTCTCGCCTAGCTGCGGGTGACGCGATCGCAAAAAGAAACACAACGGCGGTTATCCGCGTCACTCGAGCCGCAAAAAACCCAAACGACGAACAAACTCTTCTTTGAGCGGCCGCTGAGGTCGTCAAGGCCGCGCCCCCAAACTCAAGTTGTTTTTCTCCCGCCGGACCCGGTGTGGGCCGGCCGTGCGTTGACCGTTTTACGGTCGCCCGTGCGTTGTGTCAGATTCGCTAGTGGACAACCGGGGTTGCCTCACCGACCGGACGGAACGACAGGCCTTCCCCGGCGACGTAAATCTGGAGAGTCGCGGGCCTTTGAATTCCGCCCTGGATCAGCGCCTCGGAGAGCGGGTCCTCTACATACTTCTGCAAAGCCCGGCGGAGCGGACGTGCCCCATAACTGCGGTCCGCACACGTTTTCTCGAGTATCCACTGTCGTGCTTCCGGCGATACTACAATCTGTACCTGCCGGTGAATCAGGGTGTCGTTCAGCTGGCCCACCAGCAAATCGATGATGCGGAGCAGATCTTCGTCGCCGAGCGGATTGAAAATAATCACTTCGTCCAGCCGGTTCAAAAACTCCGGATTGAACGCCCGCTTCACTTCGTTCATGACCATATCTTCCATGCTCTTTTGCCCGGCTTCATCGGCGCCGGACTGGAAGCCCATGGTCGTGCGCTTTTGCAAATGACGCGCGCCGAGATTGGAGGTCATGATGATGATGGTATTCCGGAAATCCACGGTATTGCCGAGCCCGTCCGTCAACTGGCCGTCTTCAAACACCTGCAACAATATATTAAACACGTCCGGATGGGCCTTCTCAATTTCATCGAGCAGGATCACCGAGTAAGGCGTCCGGCGGACGCGCTCCGTTAGTTGTCCGCCTTCTTCATAGCCCACGTACCCTGGAGGCGCGCCGATCAGCTTCGAGACGGAGTGCTTCTCCATAAACTCCGACATGTCGAAGCGAACCAGGGACTTCTCCGAACCGAACAGAAACTCCGCCAGCCGCCGGGCGACTTCCGTCTTGCCGACGCCGGTCGGCCCCAGGAAAAAGAAACAGCCCACCGGACGCAGAGGCGACTTGAGACCCGCACGGCTGCGGCGAATGGCGCGAGCCAGCGCGGTGATGGCCTTGTCCTGGCTGATAACGCGCTTGTGCAGTTCCGGCTCGATGCGCAGAAGTTTTTGCTGTTCGTCTTCCTTGATGGAAGTGACCCCGATGCCGGTCCAGCGCGAAACAACTTCCTCAATGTCTTCGCGAGTCACGATGCCCGTCGAAGCATCGTCCAACTTGAAACGTTCGCGCAGCCCGCGCAGGTTTTCCTTTTCCTTGCGTTCTTCCTCGGAATAGAAACGCGCCTTTTCGAATTCGTGATTGGCGATGGCCGTTTCCATCCGATGGGTGATGAATTTCACGCGCTTCTGTACTTCGCCGACTTCTTCGGGAACGGTGGCCTGACGCAGCTTCACGCGCGCCCCGGCTTCGTCGATCAGGTCAATGGCTTTGTCGGGGAGAAAACGATCGGGGATATAGCGGTTCGAAAGATAGACGGAGTAGCGCAGCGCTTCGTCCGTGTAGCTGACTGCGTGAAATTTCTCGTAGCGCTCGCGAACACCCTGGATCACCTGCACAGCCTGCTCTTCGTCCGGCGCGGGAACTTTCACGGACTGGAAACGCCGCTCCAGCGAGCGATCTTTCTCCACCGACTTGCGGTATTCGCCCGGTGTCGTGGCGCCAATGCACTGAATCTCTCCGCGTGAGAGCGCGGGTTTCAAAATGTTGGCGGCGTCGAGCGAGCCCTCCGCCGAACCGGCGCCCACGAGCGTGTGCAGCTCGTCGATAAACACGATGGAGTTCTGGCTCTCCATCAATTCCTTCATGATGGTCTTCAGCCGCTCTTCAAACTGGCCGCGGTACTTCGTGCCCGCCACGATCAGAGAAAGATCCAGGGAAAGGATGCGCTTGTCCGCCAGGAACGGCGGAACATCGCCATCGGAAATGCGCTGCGCCAGACCTTCAACAATGGCGGTCTTGCCCACGCCGGGCTCACCGATCAAAACCGGATTGTTCTTGGTGCGGCGGCACAGAATTTGAATGACGCGCTCGACTTCGTTTTCGCGCCCGACGAGAGGATCCAGCGAGCCTTCTGATGCCGCTTGCGTGAGGTCGCGGCTGAATTCCGCGAGCAAAGAGGTTTCCTTTGGCCGCGCCGCCGCCGTTTTTTCACCGGACGTGCGCGCCAGCTCTTCCCGCAGCGTGGAAAGGCGCAGGCCGCGCTCCATCAAAATCTCCGCGCCGAAGCACTTTTCCTCACGCAGGATGCCGAGCAGCAAATGCTCGGTGCCGACGTGCTTGTGGCCAAGGCGCTCCGCTTCTTCCGCCGCCATGTTAAGGATGCGCTTGCACTCCGCGCTGAGCGGCACTTCGACCGACGTTGAGATGCGCTCGCGGATGGTGATGCGGGCTTCGATCTCCTTGCGGATCGATTCGATCGAGCCCTGCTGGCGCAGGAAACGGTTGGCCAGGGCTTTGTCCTCACGCATCAAGCCGAGCAGCAGATGCTCGGTCTCGATGTACGGGCTGCCATACTGGCTGGCTTCGTACCTTGCGAAAAATATGACACGTCGCGCTTTCTCTGTATAACGTTCGAACACGTTAGCTCGCTTCTCCCCATGGGGTCCCGCTCGCCTTGGCCGCAGCCTCACGAGTTCGCAGAACGCCATGCTCCAGCGCCAGTATCCGGTCACACCGCGCGGCGAGCGCCAGGTTGTGCGTCGCGATTAGCGACGTCAACTTGTGCGTGCGGTGCAGCCGTTCCAGCAACTCGAACACGGCCCCAGCATTCTGCTCGTCCAGATCTCCGGTAGGTTCATCTGCCAGCAGCACTGAGGGTCCGGTGACGAGCGCCCGGGCAATCGCGACGCGCTGCTGTTCCCCTCCGGAGAGTTCCCCTGCGCGGTGATCGGCCCGGTTTTCCAAACCAACCTCCGCGAGCCACTTCCGCGCCATCCCCAGCGCGGAAGCAAAATTTTCGCCGCGCACCAGCAGCGGCATGGCCACGTTTTCTGCAGCCGTAAAATCTGGCAGCAACTGGTGGCGTTGCCACAAAAATCCGATGGCACGATTCCGAAACTCCGCCATTGCCGCGTCATTAATCGATTCAATGGCTTTCGTTGCGAAGTATACTGTACCGCTCGTTGGCGTGTCTAGCGCGGCCAGCAAATGCAACAAAGTACTCTTGCCGGCTCCCGATGGCGCAACGATCGCTACCATCTCACCCTGCCGCAAACTCAAGTTTGCATCCGCCAGAACGGAGATGCTTTTCTCGCCGCTGCCATACGTTTTCTTCAGGCCGCGCGATTCCAGAACGACGGTCGCGCTGGGCAGAGCCTGTGTCGCTACGCCGCTCGCGAATTGTGTGTGCTGGGTCATTTTGCCGCTGGCCTTTCGGCGTCATCCTGCGCCGTCGCTGCTCTTTAACTTAGATGCTTCTGGTGCAATCCCCGTGCCGCAGCAGCGGAGTGCACGATACCTGTGCCGCAATTTACCCAAAGTGTTTCCTATTTCCGCCAGTCCCTTGCCTACCGCAAAGAGGGCAATTTTGCGTCAAACTGAAACACTTATAATCTTTCTGTTTTCAACAGCTTGCCGTGGGTATTTGCTGCGGCCGCGGGTCGAGGGATGCGCCCCGGTCTCACCCACCTGCCTCTCAGCCTTGGTAGGAGCAAATCTCGCGCCAAATTGAATACAGAATATCATTTCTGCGGCGGTCCTTTCATTCCTCAGAAAATCGCTTCTAGGCGACTTGGGAAGCGGCTCCAGGACCCTCGAAGCAGTCTGATTCTGGCAGAATGAATCGACTTGGGGTCCGCTTAGGCGGTGCTCCAACATACCTCCCGTCTCGATAACATTCGCATGGTTCGCTGGCGACCCCGAAGGCCGCATGAACCTATTCATAGCGAAGGACTTCTACCGGCAGGAGCCGCACGGCAGCGCGAGCCGGCAAAATCGTTGCCGCCATCGAGATTCCCATCGCCACGATGGTAATCCACAAGCCATCGAAAATACTCGGATGAAACGGCACAAAAGGAACGGCATACACCTGCGGATCGAGAGGAATCAGGTGGTAGCTACCGGTCACGAAGGAGAACGTGTAGCCGACGAAAAGGCCGATGAGCGTGCCCATGGCTCCGATGCTGATTCCCTGCCAAAGAAAAATCGTTCGAATTTGCTCGCGGCGTGCGCCCATGGACCGCAACACGGCGATGTCGCGCGCTTTGTCGGTAACCGTCATGGAAAGAACCACCAGAATGTTGAGACCAGCGACGAAAGTAATCAGACCGATGAAGATCGCCGTCACCAGCTTTTCCAACCGCAGCGCTCGGAACAGCGCGCGATTCTCTTCCATCCACGTTGTCGTTGAAAAGCCCTGCCCGGCGGCTTGCCGGATGTGCTCCGCAATTTCCCCCGCGCGTTCCGGCTGATTCAGCCGCAACTCCAGGACGTTGACGGCGTCCCCCGCGCCGGAGAGCCCCTGCGCTGCGGCCAGCGTCATGAAACACCAATTCTCGTCGTAATCGTAAAACCCGGAATCGAAAACTCCCGCAACACGAAACCGCCTTGTCCGCGGCATCAGTCCAAAGGGCGTCAATCGTCCCTGTGGACTTGTGAGCGTCACGTAATCGCCTGGAGATATCTTCCATTCCTTCGCAAGTTGTTTGCCGATGAGCAGCGCTTCAATGCCATTCGCGTCCGGGGAAAAGTCCAACCTTCCGGCGGCGATGTGTTCGAGCGCTTGGTCGCTTTTTCGCTCCCGCTCGGGATCGATGCCTTTCGTGACCACGCCTCGCGCTTGCCCAGCGAAGGAAAGCAGCACCGTCTGATAAACCGCCGGCGTGACGGAGCGCGCCCCCGTCGTGGCGGCCAGCTTGGTGGCCATTTCTTCGTAGTTCTTGATCCCGCCGGTGCCGGGTCGCGTTAAAGAGACATGGGCGGTTACGCCGAGTAGCCGGTCTTGCAGCGTCTCGCGGAAACCGGTGTTCATGGAGAGCGCGATCACCAGCGTGGCCACGCCCGCGGCCACCCCGATCATGGAAAAGAGCGTGACCAGTCGCAGCACCGCCGGTCGGTACGGCGACCGCAGGTACCGCTCGGCCACGAACCATTCAAAACGCATGGGGGGAAGGCCGGCCGGTGCGCAGATTTCGGAGGCAAGCAGTCAGTGCGAGCCGAAGAGTCGGGAACAGAAGAAAATCCAAGATGGCATGGCCAGCGTCCGGGGGATAGTGGTCACCAATCACAGGAAGTATTTGCGTGCGTTGGCTATAGTAGGTGAAACGGCCCTGATTTTCTGGTGCGTTCTTCGCGTAAGGAATCCACCAATCAAACACATGAACGACGGTCCAAAGTGCCAACAAAGAAGTCGCAATCCACATTGAGACACGGCGCATTCGTGCAAAAGACCAGGCCATCCAGGCTAGAAGTAGACCAATAATGATGTCGGGATCGAACTGATCATTGTTCACTGGCCATGCAAATTGCCAATTCCATGGGCCTAGAGGAATCCAGCGATAAACTTCGTAGTACGCGAAGAGGGTCGTCAAGGAGACAGTCGCCCAGATGTGTGCCCGTCGCATGCCTACCAGCTTATCATTTGGAAAAGGAAGCATCCTTCCATCCTCCGGAGCACCTCTAAAAATCCAGCAGCCTTAGGCGCCGTGCGCTTCCGAAGATGATTCGCCGCCTTCCGGACGCAGCAAGGGGAAGAGAATGACGTCGCGGATCGAGGGCGAATCCGTCAGCAGCATGGTCAGGCGGTCGATGCCAATGCCCTCGCCGGCCGTCGGGGGCATGCCATGGCAGAGTGCGCGAATATAATCCGAGTCCAGCTGCTTTGGGACTTCGTCGCCGCCTTGGGCGATCTGAACAAGAAAGCGCCGTTCCTGCTCGGCGGGGTCGTTCAGCTCGGAGAAACCGTTCGCCACTTCCATTCCCGCAACGTAAATTTCGAATCGTTCCGTCAGCGATGGGTCTTCCGGCTTTTGTTTCGAAAGCGGCGAGATATCTGTCGGAAAATCGTAAAGGATAGTGGGCTGGACGAGTTTGTCTTCGGCCATGGTTTCGAATAGCAGTCCTGTCCATTCGCCATTCGTATGCGTCCCTTTGGCTGCCGCATAGGGCGCACCGGCGCCCTTGGCCCACAGGTTATAGCGCTTGGTCGCCTCCTGAGCGCCACCGGGCGCGGCTAATTGTTCAGTTGTGGGCGCCGCGCCCGCCGCCACCGCCGGCCAATATTTGACGATCGCTTCGCGCATGGAGAGCCGTTGCATCTTCGAAAGATCAAGCTCGGCCCCGCCGTACTTCACCGTAGTTGAGCCGGTAATGTTTTTGGCCAGCAGCGCGAATAGCTGCTCGTTCACATCCATCAAATCGCGATAATTGCTGTAAGCTTCGTAGAATTCCAGCATCGTGAATTCGGGATTGTGTTGCGTTGAGATTCCTTCGTTGCGAAAATTTCGGTTGATCTCGTACACACGGTCGAATCCGCCGACCGTCAACCTCTTTAGATAAAGTTCCGGCGCGATACGCAGATATAGATCAATGTCCAGCGTATTGTGATGAGTGATGAAAGGGCGGGCCGTAGCTCCTCCGGGAATCGGATGCATCATGGGAGTTTCGACTTCGACGTAACCTCGCCCGTCGAAAAAATGGCGCAGCTCCTGGATGATTCGGGCGCGGGTCATAAACACTTGACGCGACTTCTCATTGGCGATCAGGTCCAGATACCGCTGGCGATAGCGCAATTCGACGTCCGTCAAGCCGTGCCATTTTTCCGGCAGGGGCAGCAACGCTTTCGAAAGGAAGAAAATTTCCTCGACCCAAACGGACAACTCATTGGTCTTGGTTCGAAACAACCGCCCACGCACGCCAATCGAATCGCCCAGATCCAGTAGATGAAACAGCTGGAATCCTCCTTCGCCGACAACATCTTTCTTCACATAGATCTGAATGCGCTTGCCAGCTCCTTGCAGGTGCGCAAAGCCCGCTTTCCCCATCAGCCGGCAGGACACCATCCGGCCGGCGACCCGGACCTCTTTCTTAATCGCCTCTAACTCCGCGCCGGGGGTCCGACTGTACTTGTCTAGCAACGCGGCGGGTGTATCCGTCCAGCGAAATTCCCGCGGATACGGATCGTGCCCCAGCGCCTGGATCTGTTCGAGTTTCTTTTGGCGCTGTTCAAACTGGTCGCGCGGCTCGAATTGCAAAGGGAAAATCCTTTCGGCAGCGATGGAGTCCGAGTATAAGGGCGCGCGTCATCCCGGGGCAAGGAACACCTCGTGCGTCCCTCCTCCCGGAGAGCGGGTACGTGGCGCGCGGAAACCCGCTCGTCTTCGCTTTGGCCTCCACAAGAAGTCCTGACATGCCACCTTGGGGCCTGAGAATATTACGGCTTGCCGGAGAGTTTTTGCTATACTTGCAACTGACTCATCGGAGAACTCCTTGTGAATGACCCTGTCCGCCTCCGACCCCGCGGAATGTCTGTCAAAGACGATTGGCGCGCGTGGCTACCGGAAGAAAAATCACAGGTTTTCCACCGTCAGGTCCACCGCCTCGAATCCAGCTACGCCATGTTGAGCGTGTCGCTCGACGAGGCCATCGAACTGAGGCACCTAGGACACGCCGGCAAATCTCTCCAGGCAGTAGGCATAACTTCGGGCCTGTGCAAGCTGCTGACCCAGACGCTCGCTGGCTTGCTTCGTGCTTTGTCCGAACACGCCAAGCATTACGGAACCATCCCCAACGCTGCGCCTCTCAATCCGGCTAACTTTCAGGGACCAAGAGGCCAGCGATCGGCGCGCATGAGCAACCTGCTCGGCCACGTCCTGCTCTCCGAAAGGCTGCAATTCCTTCATAAAGTAGGCGCTTTGGAAGAGATGGTTGAGGATCTTGGGAAGGAATTTCGTCATTCTGCCGATGACCTGGCCGAAGGAACCTCTTTGAATCCCAAGAAAATGTGGGCTGAGGTGGACAGCGACCACTACGACCTGAACACGTGCTTGAGAGAGGCCATTGTTGTATTTAAGTCTTTCTTGATTGTCCTGCCCGAGAACCAGCTTGAGGCTTTCGAAAATACTGTTCGCCAACAATCTCGGGCCCAGGAAGGCGGGGTCCCTTCCCGCCAGCGTGCGATCCGCCATGGACGAATGCCCGCGATCGCGGGAGAATGATCAAGCCTGCTCGCCCGCAGGGACCCGAGCGATTCACCCGGGGAAGGAGCGCCCTTTTGGGCCTCCGTTTAAGACTTGCGGGGTTGTGCCAGGACAACTCAAGGGGGTATTCGGCGCATCCGAAGTGGTGGGTGCGCCGCTATTGGACCGTTGGCCCGAAACCGACCAAGCGACCCCAATGCGTCGACCCCTCGGCAGTCCACCAAACCGGTGACTGAAGCGGAGGCCATCCGTCTGGCCCAGGCCGGAGACGTTGCGGCTTTTGAATTTCTGTACCACTTGCATAGCCGCCGTGTCTACGCCTTGTGCCTGCGCATGGTGAATAACCCATCCGATGCGGAAGACCTGATGCAGGAAGCTTTCCTGCAGCTCTTCCGCAAGATTGGGACCTTTCGCGGAGAGTCGGCCTTTTCGACGTGGTTGCACCGGATGACGGTCAATGTGGTGCTGATGCGGCTGCGCAAGAAGTCGCTCCCGGTGGCCTCGCTCGAAGAAACGACGGATCCCGACGATGAAACGGGCGGCTCCAGGAAAGACATCGGCGCGCCGGATTTGCGCTTGAGCGGTGCCGTCGACCGGGTCAATCTGGAACGCTCGGTTGAGAAGTTACCTCCGGGTTACCGGACCGTGTTCGTGCTGCACGACGTCCAAGGGTACGAGCACAACGAGATCGCGGACATCATGGGATGTTCGGTGGGGAATTCGAAGTCGCAATTGCATAAAGCGCGCTCTCGGCTGCGGGACCTGCTTCAGGAGGAGGTACGCCAGCAGGCTCGGCAGGAGCGCCATGCGGCAAAGACCCAGACAGCGCACGATGATTGAGTTACAATAGGTGCAATTCAAGGGTGTGTAAGCAACTTCGCGGCGGAACGTCAGTGATTTGCGCCGAAACAATTTGAGAGAAGTCGAATGGGGCAGGCTAGGAGAGCCGGCTTCAGCGGAGTGAAGGCTCATGCAGTGTAGGGACGTGGAATTCGTTGTGGAGCAAGAAGGTCTGGTGCCGCTGCCGGAAGTGGCGCGAGCGCACCTGGCCGCTTGCAGCCATTGCCAGGATTTTATCGCCGATCTTGCGACCATTGTTTCTGTCGCGAATGAATTGCCCGCCGAAGTCGCACCACCCGCGCACGTGTGGCTTTCCCTCCAGGCTCAACTTGAACTCGAAGGAATCATCAAGACGCCAGTGCATCCTGTTCAGGGCGAGCGTTCTTCCTGGCGGCATGCCTTCAATGATCTGTTTCAAAGCCGCGCTCTGGCGACTGCAACTGTGGGCCTGCTGATCGTGGCCGCGGGAGTCCTCGAATTGCGGCAACCGCCGGATGCCCCGTTGAAAGCTCCCGGGAGTGTTGCCGGGCCGGTTTGGCAAATTCCCTTCGCCCAGACCGCCAAAGTGCTGAATGAGCAGGAAATCGATCTTAGAAACATGCAGCTTGCCAGCACTTCCGCGGTGGACACCTCTTTCCGGCAGAACCTGCAGCAAGTGGATGATTTTATTGACGACTGCGAGCGCCGTGTGAATGCTGCGCCGCAGGACGACCTGGCGCGCGAATATCTGTCCAACGCCTATCAGCAAAAAGCCGAATTACTGTCCGCGATGATGGATCGCGGAGGGAGTGTCCACTAATATGGGAACCGGAATGATGGGGTTGACGGCTCTGCGGTCACACATGCATTTGTTCGCTTTGCGGTCGGATCTGAAACGCGGCATGCTGCCGGTCCTCGGCGCCGCCGCCGCAGCTTTTCTCTGCTCGGTCCTGCCCGCCGCAGCTGCAGGCCAGCATCTTGAAAAGCATTTTGCGGTCAACACCCGCCCGGTTGTTGTGATCCATAACGTCGCCAACGGCCGCATCGAAGTAAAATCCTCCAAAAACGCCGAAGTGGACGTGGTGGCCAGCCAGACTTCCAACAAGATTGGCTTTGACATGGAGCAAGCCGGTGACCGCATCGACGTCACCGCCAATATTTTGGACGCGGCGGCACATCCCCGGGAGCTGGAGACCAGTCTGCAGCTCACTGTGCCCGAAGAAACGGAATTGCAGCTCAAGACAGAGACGGGACTTATTTACGTCGAGCAGGTCATGGGCGATATGACCCTGGAAAGCGTGGCCGGCGATGTGCACCTGAAGGAGGTATCCGGCTACATCATCGTCCGTACCACGGAAGGCTCGCTGGTCTGTACGCAGTGCGCCGGCAAGCTGGATTTCAAGTCCATCAGCGGTGGCGCCCAGGTTTTGCAGCCGGCGCTGACGAACGTCAGCCTTTTCACTACATCTGGAAATATTCTCTTTGACGGGGATTTTGTCCGCACCGGCCTCTATACCATGAAGAGCGGCAAGGGCCTCGTCGAAGTTCGCTTCTCGGGCAACGATTCCTTTGACCTCAAAGCGCAAACCGCCAAGGGCACGGTCGACAATCAAGCGGCCGCGTACCTGAAGCCCGATTCCCACGGCGTCAAACATCTGGCCACAAAGTTCACCAAAGGGCTCTTCGGCACCGTCGGACAGGGCCTCGCCAAAGTCGAACTCTCCTCCTACAGTGGTACAATTCGCATTCTGAAGCGCGACTAGTATTTCGCGCCACGTTCGCGTGACAACTATACCTACTTTGCGCGGGGCGCAACCCCGCGTACCGATTCTGTGCCTGGCCGGTTTTATGGGTTCCGGCAAAACCACCATTGGCACGCTCCTCGCTCGCCAACTCGCCTGGCGCTTTGTCGATCTCGATGAGCGCATCGAAGCTTCCGCCGGCCTCCCGATTCCCCAAATCTTCGAACGTCTCGGTGAACCCGCTTTCCGTCAGATCGAAGCCGATCAGCTCCGCGCCGCCCTCGGCCGCGCCGCGGAGCTGAAAGAAAGCACCGTTCTCGCACTTGGCGGCGGCACCTACGCGCAGCCGGGCTGCCCCGATTTTCTGCGCGCTGCCGGCGTTCCGGTTTTGTGGCTGGATTCGCCCATCGAAGTTCTGCTTGCGCGATGCATGACCATGACCGGCAGGCCGCTTTTCCGTGACGAAGTCAGCTTCCGCGCGCTCTACGCCCAGCGTCTCCCTTCCTATCACCTTGCCGATTACCGCGTGGACAGTTCCGGTGAACCAACGCAGGTTGTCGCGGAAATTCTGCGCCGCGGCATTGTTGCATCCGGTGGAAACGCCGCCCATCTGGTGGTTGAGAAACCCCTTCCCGCCAGAGAGAATGGACACGGGGGGTAGGAAGCGCCGTGAAATTCAGAACAGCATCGATCGCATTGGTTCTCGGAATCGTGGTGTGCGCCCGATTGTCTCTCGCGGCTCAGAAGAAGGCCGCGGAAACGTCCGGCCCCGTTGTCTTGGCTCAGGATAAGGGCAAGCTCACCATCAAACTCGGCGGACAGACCGTCGGTCACGAGGAATTTGAAATCGCGCCGTCTGGCGGCGGTTGGCTGGCCAAAGGCACCGCGGAAATCAAGCCGCCCGAGGGCGGCTCCAGCAAAGTTTCCGGCTCACTGACGCTGCAAGCCGATGGCGCACCCATCAGTTACGACTGGAGCGCCCAGGCGGAAAAAACCAACGGCGCGCACGTGCTCTTCGCCAACGGCGTGGCGAAAATCACCTTGGAGATGCAAGGCGCGCGTCCGTTCCAACAGGACCTCTCCTTCAATTCGCCGCTCATCGCCGTTCTGGACAACAATCTCTACCATCAGTACGCCGTCCTTGCGCGCATCTACGACTGGTCCAAGCGCGGCGTGCAAACTTTTCCGGTGATCATTCCTCAGGAATTGACGCCGGGTTCGATTACCGTGCAATCGACAGGATCCGCCGGCGCCGACGGCAAGACCTACGAAGGCCTTAAAGTCACCACTTCCGACCTCGAGATTCTTCTTTTGCTCGATGGCAATCACCGCTTGATGCGGCTGGAAGTCCCTGACGCCAAAGTGTCCGTGGTTCGCGAGTAGTTGTATCTCGAGGGAATTCTTTTCCGCGAAAAACGCGGCGTCCCGGTGATCACCGGAACGCCGCGGTTCTTTGTGCTCTGCCTTGAAAAAAACCTATCGCGCAAGCGGCCGTTGAAAAACGGGCTTGCCCTGAGCCCCGAAGGGCGCGCCCGGACGCCGCAGCGGATAGCCCTGTGGATTACCATGGGCATGCGCAAGCCCATTCGAATGGCCGATGCCGATGTGACCGTTGCCGTTGCCATTCGCCGACGCGGGCTGCGGCAGCCGCGCCGGATTACCGATAGGGCGGAGATTGATGGGCACAGCATGAACGTGGTCGCTGATGGCTTGCAGTCTCTTCAGGATGGATTGCCATTGTTCCCAATCCAATTGCCGTAGAAACGGGCGCAATCCCTGGATGAAGGGATCTTCCAGTAACGCTTCGCCGTCGGATTCCGGGATGAAGAACCGGTTCAAGCCGACATTGAGCGCCTCGGAGATCTTCTCCAGCGTGCCGAGGCTCGGCGTCATCTGACCGCTTTCGATGCGGGAGAGGTAGGAGCGCGAGACCTTCGAGCGCGACTGCAGCTGGCTCTGGGTCATGCTGCGCGATTCGCGCAGCTGGCGAATGCGCTGGCCGATGTTCTCGACCGTCTCCTGGTTGACGAACTTTTCTGTGGTAGGTTCAGCGGCCGCTTCCTCCGGAAGAGTCGGTGGAGGAATCAGGAACTCCAAGCGCGGAGGCAAGGCGCGCACACAACGGCGGCAATTCCCGGTGCGCGTCCGGTATTGAACGAGACCACACGTCTTACAGCGAATGACTTCCCGATCCATTTCTAAAGAGCTCATTACTTTTTCCAATTGTGCAGGCACCGGTACTCCTTGTTGACTGTTTTTCCGGCGTGCGGATGGGGGAGGAACGCTGGAACGTTCGCTGGGAAGGCAGTTACTGGCGCAGAGGAAGTATCTTTTGAACCGCCATTTTCTGTCAAGAGTATTCTTGAACTATTTTTATCTCCGCTATCCGCGCTTCGCCGTTCTACGCCCGGTTTTCGCCTGTCCTTTCGGGCAGTTTTGCCTCCTCGCTTCAACAACTTCCACGAACCCTGGTATAGTCTCCCGCGTCCCACCGCACCGCTTGTGGTGCGCTCGCGCCCCATCGGTTTCCACAAGCCGGGCATCTCTGACTCTTTTCCCCTGGGACAGGGGCCATTACCTTCAGCCTGCCGAAGGGGCTGGGCTCTTAATTCTGCGGCCCAGGCGACAGCTCAGACTCCTAAGCATGGCCCTGGTCCGGCGCCGCTCGTATCACCGCCAACTCCCATCCCCACACCTCCACTGCGACAGCCAACCTGGCACCCGTCTCCCTTTCAACTGTCGGCTGTTAGCTTTCGTTTTCTTTGCGCTACACTATCCGCTCCATTTTGGGAGAGCCGCATGCCGACTCGCGAGGACGCCTGGCAACTGCTGTGCGAGTACACCGCTTCGGAGAGCCTGCGTAAACATATGCTCGCGGTCGAGATGTGTGTGCGCGCTTATGCGCGCAAAGCCGGCGCCGATGAAGAAGTTTGGGGCCTCGCCGCGCTGCTGCACGATTTCGACTACGAGCGCTGGCCCAATCACGAGCACGCCGCCGATCAGGGGCATCCGTCGGAAGGCGCAAAGATTCTGCGCGAAATGGGCTACTCTGAGGAGATTGTCCGCGCGATCCTCTCGCATGCGGACTATTCGAACGTACCGCGCCAATCCGCGCTAGAGCACACGCTCTTCGCCTGCGATGAGCTCGCCGGCTTCCTGACCGCCTGCGCCTACGTGCGCCCGTCGAAAAGTATTTTGGATCTGGAAGTAGATTCGGTGAAGCGCCGTATGAAAGACAAACTCTTCGCCAAGGGCGTCTCACGCGAGGACCTGCGCAAAGGCACTGAAGAGCTTGGCGTGCCGCTGGAAGAGCACATCGCCTTCTGCATCGCAGCCTTGCGCGAACACGCCGATCGATTGGGGCTGCGCGGCTCGCTCTGAGATTTATGAGGACGGGGGTTAGGATCAGCGGTGGGAGTACAACACCAGTGCCGCGCCGAACAACATGCTGGCGATCACCAGAACGACCACTGCAGCGGTAAACCATTTGGAAAGCAGCGGCGTCCGAAAGAACGACGCCCTGGTTCCCGCGCGCTCCTCAACCGTTGTGCGGGGCGAGAGTTCCTCTCGCTGCGGCGCCGGGGGCACAACCGGCCGATCGAAGTATTCTACTTTGGCGACAAAACTGTAGCCTTTGCGCGGAATGGTATCCACGAACGCGGGCTGACCGGGTGAATCGCCGAGAACCTGCCGGAGCTTGTTCACCGTGGTGTTCACATTCGCATCGTAGTTGACGTGAGTGTCCGACGGCCAGAGCTGCATGCGCAGCTCTTCGCGGCTGACGATTTCGCCCGGCTTTCCGAGGAGCGCAAGGAGGGCCTGATAGACTTTGCTCTGCACCTTCACCCGGACCCCGTTCTTGAAAAGCTCCTCTTTTTTTAAATCGAGGTGAAACTTGCCAAAACAGACATAACGTGCGGGAGCGAATGCGGCGCTATTCGAACCTACGTGCTCTTCCGGCGAGTGCATGGGAACAGGTTGCGTGCTCATAGAAATCACCCTTGGTCACAACCATAGACCGATTCCACATTCGTTTTATGCCACTCGCGAAATGGCCCCCGACCGGGCCATCGATGCCGTCACTTGACATCCCCTTAAGGACAGTTATATCTTAAAGTGTATATACAAGTCAAGCTTTGGTTGCTGAAAATGAAAAGGAATTCCTGCCCACTGGATCTGAACGGAACCGGCTACTGCGCTTCGTTCAACTTTCGCAGGACCGCGCGCGCGGTCACGCGGCTGTACGACACGGCGCTGCAGGAGTCGGGCATTCGCTCGACGCAGTTCGCCATCTTAGTGGCTATCGCCAAAAACCAGCCGGTTTCCATCGGGACTCTCGCGGACGTGCTGGTCATCGACAGCACGACACTGACGAGGAGTTTGCGGCTTTTGCAGAAATCGGGCCTCGTCATCGTTTCGAATCGCGCCGCCATGCGGCAGCGCTTTTTGACCCTTACGACCAAAGGAGAACACGCGCTCGCGCGCAGCCTGCCCGCCTGGCGGAAGACACACCTACGATTCGTCCGGACGATTGGCCCCGAGCATTGGATCGAACTGCGAAGTGAATTGGAACGACTCGCTCATGTTGCCAGGGACCTGGAGAAGCCGGAAGATAAGACCCCGGCCCTGGCACGGATCAATTCTTAGTTTCGTCATGCGGTAAGCGCTTGCGGGAAAGATTTATTGGCAAAGACAGAACTCGGGTTCACGCGTGTCGCGCGGCGATTTCCGAGACCTTTCGAATTCCATGGGCTGGCGACGCAAAGCTGGCAGCCAGCGCCCGGGATCATCTGTGGCAAGGTGACCAGGCCAAGTTTTTTTGCAATCGGATTCTATTTCTGGCGCGATTCCCCGTGCGAATGTTTCGCGGAAGGGCCAAATCAAGTTAGAATTGAGGGGAATGCTTACGCAGCTTGAAGGTTTTGACGCTGCTGCTAGCCGCCATCCGCGCCGCAAAACTTACGGCGTGAAGGTGGGACGCGTGTGCGTGGGCGGAGGCGCGCCTATCGTCGTGCAGTCCATGACGAACACGGATACGGCCGACATCGAGACGACACTGAAGCAGACTTTGCAGCTGGCCGAGGCAGGGTCGCAGATTGTGCGTTGGACAGTGAACGTGCCGGAAGCGGCGGCAGCGGTTCCGGAGATCAAAAAACGGATGCTCGATGCGGGATGCGACGCTCCCATCATCGGCGACTTTCATTACAACGGGCACGTACTTCTGACCAAGTATCCCGAGTGCGCGAAAGCACTTGATAAATACCGTATCAATCCGGGCAACGTTGGCGCGGGGCAGCGCCGCGACGAGCAGTTCTCGACCATCTGCAAGATTGCGCGCGACAACGGCAAACCCGTTCGCATCGGAGTAAATGGCGGCTCGCTGAATCAAGAGCTGGTGATGCGCAAGATGCAGGAGAACACGGACAAGAATCTTGGCATGGAATCCGAAGAGATTATCAACGATTGCATGGTGCTCTCGGCGCTGGAGTCAACCGAACTGGCCATCGAATCCGGGCTTCGGAAGGACCAGATCATTATTTCGTGTAAGACTTCGCGGCCCCGGGACCTTATCACCGTGTACCGCGACCTTTCGGCGAAGACCGAGCAGCCGCTTCACCTGGGCCTTACCGAAGCGGGGATGGGAATGAAGGGGCAGATCTGGTCGGCGGCGTCTCTGGGCATTCTGCTGTACCAAGGCATCGGCGATACGATTCGAATCTCGCTGACGCCGCGCCCTGGTGGAGATCGCCGCGAAGAAGTTTATGCCGCGTGCGAACTGCTTCAGGCGCTCGGGCTGCGTTCTTTTGCACCCAGCGTAACCGCGTGCCCCGGCTGCGGCCGCACCACCAGCACCACGTTTCAAGAATTGGCGGAAAGCGTCCAGGATTACATCCGGGACATGATGCCTGTCTGGAAAACGCAATATGAAGGCGTCGAGGAAATGACTCTCGCGGTGATGGGCTGCATCGTCAACGGCCCGGGCGAATCGAAGGCCGCCAACATCGGCATCAGCCTTCCCGGCACGGGGGAAGCGCCGCGCTGCCCGGTCTACATCGACGGCAAAAAGGAGGTGACGCTCGAAGGCACTTATGATGAGCTTGCCGTTGCGTTTCAGGCGCTGGTGGACAACTACATCGCCAAGAAGTATCCGCGTAGGTCTGTCTCTATTTCAGCGGAAGCATAGTATTCCGGCGGCTGCGCGTTCTGCAGCCAACGCCCATGCCATCCCGTGCGCTGTTTTGAAGAAGACCCCGAGATCCTTCCGCGATCCTCGCCGGATCGCTTCAGGATGACAGCGCTTTCACTGGCGTTTGGTTGGGCGGCGGCCCATCCAGGTGCGATGACAGCCACCCTCAGCCAAAAGTATCCAGGCTAGCTGTACCGGCCGGCCAGAGTTCAGCGCCCGCGACACCGGCTAGAACTGACGTGGTCAGCATGGCGCTCAGGAACTCGCGGGGGCTAAGCTATCGGGGTCGGACTCGAGGGATGGATGCGTCGGGCGGCCCATGAAAAGTTCCTCTCAGAATCTGCTGGAGGGTAATTGGCAGAAGTGCAAAGTGCAAGGCGAAGTTTCGACCGACAAAGTTCGGCCGGTGAAGAAATAGACGTGGCACCGCGGGTGACCTTGAGGTCTGATTTCCTTCTGATGGGCTGGAGTAGAGGCCGAGGCGTGCTTTGCGGATATGCTAGAATTTTCCTGCCCTTCGAACCCCTGAATTACAGGAAATTGCTTTGAAGATCAGCCGTGAAGATGTGCTGCGCGTGGCGGAGCTGGCCTATCTGGACCTGAGCGAGCCCGAGCTGGATACATACCGCGCGCAAATTGACGAGATTTTGGAATACATCGGGAAACTGAACGAGTTGGACACGGCCAAGGTCGAGCCCATGGCGCAGGTGCTGAGCGGCGACCAAACGGCGGATGCCACACTGCGCGAGGACCTGATTGTGCCGTGTGCGGTGGCTGAGGACGTCCTGAAGCACGCCCCGGACCCCGAGCCGCCGTATTTCCGGGTGCCGAAGGTCATAGAGCGATAGGTTTGGAGCGCCAGCACGCTGCTTGCGATTTTGTTTTTGCAGATTCGAGAGGAAGCCGGCGCTCGGGATGCCCACGAACTGGACGATTGACGGAGTCAAAGAGGCGCTGGCGGCGAAGAAAATTTCGGCGCGGGAGCTGACTGCGGACTTTTACAAGCGCATCGAATCGCGGAATCGGGAGCTGAACGCTTACCTGACGCTGTCGCCGGAGCGGGCCCGGAGGCAAACAGACAGAATCGATGCGTTGGTGGCGGAAGGAAAGCCGCTGCCGCTGCTGGCGGGCGTACCCGTGGCCGTCAAGGACGTCATCAGCACCCGTGGGATAAAGACAACGTGTGGTTCGAAGATCCTAGAAAACTATGTTCCACCGTACGATGCGACCGCAGTTGAGCGGCTGGAGGCGGCTGGTGCGGTCATCCTGGGAAAGACCAACTGCGACGAATTCGCGATGGGAAGCTCGAATGAAAACTCGGCTTACGGGCCGGTGAAGAACCCTCTCGCCGAAGATCGTGTGCCGGGAGGATCGAGCGGAGGCTCGGCAGCGGTGGTGGCGGCCGGTCTGGCGGTGGCCTCACTCGGGACGGATACGGGCGGTTCCATCCGGCAGCCGGGCTCATTTTGTGGAATCCCCGCCATGATGGGGAGCTATGGTCGAGTTTCGCGGTATGGGCTGATCGCCTTTGCGTCCTCACTGGACCGAATCGGTCCATTCGCGAGCAATGTGAGAGACGTGGCGGCAATCCTGCGAGTCATCGCCGGGCGCGACCCGCACGATTCGACTTCGACGACCGTGCCGGTACCCGATTACCGGGCGGAACTTGGGAAGGCAGTGAAGGGGCTGCGGCTGGGAATTCCCAAGGAGTATTTCGCCGAAGGCATGGATGCGGGAGTGCGGAAGAAAATCGAAGCCGGTATGGAGGTTTTTGAAAAACTGGGGTGTCAACTGGTTGACATTCGCATGCCACATACAGACTACGCGATCGCGGCCTATTACATCATCGCGACGGCGGAAGCGAGTTCCAACCTGGCACGGTACGACGGCGTGCGGTATGGATTGCGCGTGGATGATGAGTCCCTGCTTGCTATGTATCGTAGGACGCGGGGTGCGGGATTTGGCGCGGAGGTAAAGCGCCGCATCGTGCTCGGCACCTATGTACTTTCAGCGGGTTATTACGACGCCTACTATTTGAAGGGGCAGAAGGTTCGTTCCCTCATTGCCCAGGATTTCCGCGATGCGTTTAAAAAAGTAGATGCGATCCTGACGCCGACTTCTCCGGTTCCTCCTTTCAAATTGGGCGAGCGCACGGACGATCCGCTCCAAATGTATCTTGCTGATATATATACAGTTACAGGATCGTTGGCGGGAGTCCCGGGGATCTCCGTTCCTTGCGGCAAGATCGACGAAAAGCTGCCAGTAGGTATGCAAATTCTTGCGGGGGCTTTCCTAGAGGCGCGCGTCCTCGCGCTGGCCCATGCTTTCGAGCAGGCCGGAGGAGCCGCGGTGTGAACCCTTTCCGCGTGGACGGATGGCGCACGAGCCAGATTCTCAAGGATGGTCGGCATCCCTGCGTACCAATGGAAAACCAAGCCTGCGGACGGGCGGTGGTCAGCTGGCGAACTGATCGGCCACCTGAGCGCGATCGAGAAGGCCATCCTCAGCGACAAGCTCCTGCGAAAACCGCCAAAATCGGTGCCGTTTTTCAAACGGTTTCATGTTCCGATGATGCTCGTCGAACGACGCTTCATCCGGCGCAAGGCGCCGGTCCCAGTCGAACCCCAGATGATCTGCGAAAAGGAAGAGATGCTGGCGGAATTGCGCGGAGTGCGTGACCGTACGCTGGCATTTATCGAAGCGATGAGGAGCCGGGACCTCAGTAAATGGAGCATGCCGCATCCGTTTCTCGGGACCTTAAATGCGTATGAGTGGCTTCAATTTATCGCCTCGCATGAAATACGGCACACGAAACAGATGCGAGAGATTGCCGTAACCCTACCGAAAACCGTAATAAGTTTGGATTAGTAGAACATTTTTACCACTGTCTGGGCTTTGCTTTCCCTTCGTACCACGCCCCCGCACAGCGAAAAAGTGTGGGAAAAGGCCTGTTTCGCCAGGCTTTAGAGAGAAAGTACTAGACGTATGGTTTTTCCCTGGCAGAACGGAACGACTATTGCTCTGGAATTAGTGCAGCGCATACGATGTCTACAGCATCAAAGGAAACGTAGAGGGAACTCAGGGCGGAGCAGAGGAGCTGGGCCATGGTTACCGTGAAGTCGAGCCAAAAAATCTTCACCGATTCGGAAGTCGCCAACTTGACAGGTATTTGCGTCGAGCATGTGCACAACTTTGCCAAGAGCCGCCATTTGGGCTTCATCGCGCGGGCGGCGGAGGCGGCTGGCATCAGTGCCGATCAATGGCTGTTCACCCTTTCGGATCTGATGGTTCTGGTGACCCTGTTTCCGAAATGCACGCACTAAGGTCTTAGACGCAAACTGACTTTTCATGGCTCCCTGGCCTGGCCGGGGAGCCATTTTTGTTTCGGGGGCATCCAAGGCGTCCAAACGGCAGGTTGCAGGTCCCGAGGGCGCGGGATTATGCTCGCAGGAGGGGGCAAACCGGGCAGGTGTGCATGCATCCGACACCACAGGAAACCTCGATGGGATCACCCAGAGTATTCGCGCTAGTCACTTGCGCTATCCTGGCAAGTTGGGCCGGCACATTCGCTTGCTCCCCGTCGGCGGGCGGTATTCCATGCAAACAGGGGCAGCCAGTCGAAGAGCGGCATGCCGGCAGCACCGACCGACAGGCAGGAGTGCCTGCTTTGCCGCGAGGCAAGAAGCTGGTCTTGAAGGACGGAAGCTTTCAGATGGTTCGGGACTATCAGCGGAACGGAGAGCGGGTTCGCTACATGAGCGCGGAGCGAGGCGATTGGGAGGAGATTCCCTCGGCGATGGTGGATTGGGATGCGACGGCAAAGGCGGCGGCAGTGGAAAAAAGCGAGGAGGATGCGCTCGCCAAAAAGATCCACGCGCTGGAGCAAGCCCAGCAAATTGAGACGGTTATGGACGTAGACGCGAGCCTGCAGGTGTCACCCGGTGTCTTCCTGCCGCCCGGAGAGGGAATGTTTCTGATCGATGGCAAATCCGTGAAGCCTCTGGAACAGGTGGGCTCCGAGATCAAGACAGACAAGAAGCAGTATCTGAAGCGGGTGCTTTCGCCCATTCCCATCGTCCCCAGCAAGCAAAACGTGCAAATTCCCGGAACCAGGGCAATTATCCGGGCAACGAATGGACAAACAGAGTTTTATTTGCGCGAAGCGCCGCCGGATCCGGACCGCACAACGCCCATCGCGAAAAGCAGCCGGCCGGGTGAATCCGGGCCGGAAGTGGAGCTCGTGCGGGCGACGGTGAAGGGCAACAAGCGGCAGTTGGAGTCGATCAAGAGTCTTTTCGGAGAACAGGTGGAGGAAAAGCGCAACACCATCTCGATCCAACGATGGGAAATTGCGCCTACCGTCTTTCGCTTTACATTAAGCGCGCCCCTGCCACCCGGCGAATACGCGCTGGCGGAGATACTGCCGGGTGGAATGAACCTCTTCGTGTGGGATTTTGGCGTGGACCCGGCAACGGGAGCGAAGCCGACAACACCGCAAAAGAAGAAAAACTAATTGCCAAATCGGGGATCGCACGGGACGATCAGGGACCAGCAAATCCTGCTGCTTCCGAGGGCGCCGCGAGAAGCCGAGAAAGAATCACTAGGCGCGGCGCGTTTCCGCCGGAGCGTCTGAAAGAACATTCCTCAGCAGAGCGAGCACGTCAGAGATGCGGAAAGGTTTTTGGAGACAGAAGGGCTCGCGGCTCGCAGGTTCCTGAGTCATTTCAACCAAATCGCCGGTCATGTAGATAAGTGCAGGCCTTTGGGCCCCCGCGGCCTCGAGGATCTTGCTTGCAGCGTCCCGGCCATCCACCACGAAACCGCCGGAGGAAAGATGCAGATCGCAGAGAAACACGTCGTAACTGAAGCGCCCGAGATGAGCGAGGGCCTCGTCGGTGGTCGCGGCACAATCCACGCGCAAACCCCGGGCAGAAAGGCCTTCCTGAAGAAGCATCCGGAGACTCTCTTCATCGTCGAGAACGAGTACCGCGCGGCCCGCGAGAAGGTCGGTCTCCGGCCGAACCGCCTCCGGAGAGGTAACCCTGGCTTCGAAAGGTGCGGGAAGTGTGCCGGGATCTTGGTCGGTCGCGGCGGGGAGATAGATGGTGAAGGCCGAGCCGCCGGCGGGAAGTGTTTCGGCTTCGATATTTCCGCCGTGCTCGCGAATGATGGACATGCAAATGCTGAGCCCCAGGCCGGTGCCGCCGCCGGGACGCTTGGTGGTGTAAAAGGGATCGAAGATGCGCGGAAGCGCTTCCGGACGGATGCCCACGCCGTCATCCTGAACGGTGATCGTAACTTGGTTACCGATGCGGCCGACACGAATCTGGATTCGGCCGGTGTCGCGGACTTCGCGGATGGCCTGCTCGGCGTTGGTAACTAGGTTGAGGAAGACCTGAATGAGCTGGTTGGCGTCCCCGATGACGTCGGGAAGGTTGGCCGGCGGATGAAAATCCACTTCGATATTGTTGCGGCGTAAAGAATGCTCTTGCAACTGCAGCGTGCGATCGAGAAGGTTGTTGAGGTCCAGGGTCCTTTTCTGGGGCGAAGCGGGACGTGAGAATTCGAGAAGATTCTGAACGATGCGCGCGGCGCGGCGGGCTTGCCGGTGCGTCAGTTCCAGTTGGCGCTTGGTGGAATCATCGGCTCCTTGGCGCTCCCGGAGAAGCTCGGTAACGCCGAGGATGGCAGTAAGGGGATTATTCAGCTCATGGGCGACGCCGGCAAGCATCTGCCCCATGGCAGCAAGTTTCTCGGCCTGGATGAGTTGTTCCTCGAGACGCTTGAGATCGGTAACGTCGCGGCCGGAGAGAACCACGCCCTCGATATTGCCCTTTTCATCGGATAAAGGACTGAAATTGAAACGAATCCGGCGCCATTCACCCAGCTTGTGGCGCACGCGAATTTCCAAAGAGGCGAAGGTCTGCTTGCCGGCGATGACCTCCTTGTACAACGACAGGAGATCGGGCAAGTCCTCCGGATGGGCGCGGCCGCCAAATTCCATGTGCTGCGCGTCTTCGACGTCGTAGCCGAGCACCTCTCTGCAACGGGGACTGATAAAGGTGTAATGGGCCGCGGTATCGAGCACCAGGATGAGATCGGGGAAGCTGTCGACAAGGCGGCGGGCAAATTCCTGCTGCTGATGGAGGCGGCGCTCCATCTCGCGGCGCTCGGTGATGTCCATGAGCGCACCCTGATAGCGCACCACGCGTCCGGCATCGTCGCGAACGGCAGCAGCTGTGTTCAGGCACACAATGGAAGTACCGTCCTTGCAAATCAGGGTGATCTCCCGGCCCTGGATCATGGGCTGACGCTCGACCTCGGCTTGGACGATATTTCGTTCTGAACGGTCCACGAAGATTTCGGCAACCCGTCTCTTCTGCAATTCTTCCTTGGAATCGTAACCCAGCATGCGCACCAGCGCAGGATTGACGTCTACAATGGTTCCGTCCGGCGTGGTGATGTAGATGCCTTCCTGGAGCGATTCGAAGAGTTCCGTAAAGCGAGCTTCGTTCTTGCGGAGTGCGGTGACGTCGCGCCCCAGAACGGTAATGCCGTGGATTTCGCCGTCACGCATCATGGCATGCGCGACACAATCGAAGTAAAACAGCGTCCCTTGTCCCTTCAGTCGCACCTGAACGACACCGGACCATTGGCGGCGTTCCACGAACCGGGGCATCGCGCGCCGCAAAAGTTCGGATCCCTCTCCGCTGCCCTCCTGCAAGAAATCAGTGATGGGCTTGCCGATAATTTGCTGGAAAGGCGTGCCGACGAGATCGGAAAAACTGCGGTTAACGGCGCGAATCTGGCCCTCGAGCGTAAGGGCGAGCAGAACATCGTCGAAAGAGTCGATCAGGTCACGATAGCCCTGCTGAGACCGGGAGATGATCTCGAATAGTTGTCCGAGCTGTTTTTCGCTGGGAGGGGCCTCATCGCGCTGCTCCAGGCCGCGCATCAGGCCACGCATTTCCGAGAGCTCCTGGGTCTTCTTCCAGGTGTATACGCCGAAGAGAATGATGAGCAAGACAAGAAAGACCGGCAATCTCTCGAAGCCGTGCGCCAGAGAGCGGACGGAGTCCCAAGACGTCCAGGCATAAGCCAGCGCCAAGAGAAACAGAACACCACGAGTGAGCCACCAGAGCTCGCTCTGCCGCTTTTCGAATTTCTCGAAGCGGGAGGAGATGACGGAACGCGTGTTGGCGCCTGGCGAAGAGTCTGCAGTGGGGCGAAGGGCGCTTTGGTTTTCGTCGAGCATAATAGTAGCCGGGACCCCATAAAATCAGGGATCATCCGCCACGAGAGATATCCCCCTTATTGTAGGAACTCCGACCGGATTTCAGCAATCAAAGCGGATGCGGGAAGTTCCTGAAGGACAACTAGACGGGTTGAGTCGAAACAAGAACGGCGTCCCGGGATTTCCCGGGACGCCTTTTGATTCGGTTCTTGGCCGAGCTCCAGAACCGGCCAAAAAAGCAGGTTTAGCTCTCCGTAGCAGCGTCTGCTTCCGTGTCCTTCTGAAGAAAGTCGAGCGCGGCCGCTTCTTCAGCGGTGAGCTCGGCGGCTTCCGGAATCTCCTCCATGGGAGCGGGAGCGGGCATTTCCGTCAGCAACTGAATGCTGCGGTAGTGCTCGAGCCCCGTGCCGGCGGGGATGAGGCGGCCCATAATGACGTTTTCCTTGAGGCCGCGGAGATAGTCCACCTTGCCGGCGACGGCCGCTTCCGTGAGGACGCGGGTGGTCTCCTGGAAGCTGGCGGCAGAGATGAACGAATCGGTCGAGAGCGACGCCTTGGTGATACCGAGAAGGAGCGGGCGGCCCGTTGCGGGACGGCCGCCAGCGGCGATGACGCGATCGTTCTCCTCGCGGAAGCGGAACTTGTCCACCTGCTCCTCGAGGAGGAAGGTGGTGTCGCCCACGTCCTCGACCTTGACCCAACGCATCATCTGGCGCGAGATCGTCTCGATGTGCTTGTCGTTGATGTTGACGCCCTGGAGGCGGTAAACCTCCTGAATGGCATTAACCAGGTACGATTGCGTGAACTTTTCGCCAAGGACGGCGAGCAAGTCGTGCAGGTTGAGCGGGCCATCGATGAGGGCTTCGCCGGCCTTGACGTGGTCGCCTTCCTGAACGTTGATGTGCACGCCGCGGGGGATGGAGTATTCCTTGGTAGTCTTGCCATCCTCGCTTTCGACGTAGACTTTGCGCATCCCTTTGGCGATATCGCCGTAGCGTACGCTGCCGTCGATTTCGCTGATGACGGCAGGATCCTTGGGCTTGCGCGTCTCGAAGAGCTCGACAACGCGCGGGAGACCGCCGGTAATGTCCTTGGTCTTGGTGGTTTCCCGCGGGATCTTCGCAAGCACGTCGCCGGCCTGCACCTCATCGCCATCCTTGACCATCAAGTGAGCGCGAGAAGGCATGAGGTACTTCTTGCGGACCTTGCCGGAAGAATCGCGAACAAGAATCGCGGGCTGGTGCTTCTCATCGCCTGGAGGCAAAGTGACGACGTCCTGCGAGAGACCGGTCACTTCGTCCACCTGTTCTTCGATCGTCAGGCCGGGGCGCAGGTCGTCGAACTTCACGGAGCCGGCGGTTTCGGTGAGGATCGAGAAGGTGAACGGATCCCATTCCGCGAGAATCTGCCCGTGGGTGACGTGTTCACCGTCCTGAACGCGGAGGCGCGCGCCGTAAACGACGTGATAGCGCTCCTTCTCGCGGTTCTTTTCATCGACGATGGCGATCAGTCCGGCGCGGTTCATGGCGATGGAGGTGCCGCCACGGCCTTCGACGAACTTCATGTCCACAAACTTGACGACGCCGTTGTTACGCGCTTCGAGCGTGGAGCGTTCCGAGACGCGGGTGGCGGTTCCGCCGATGTGGAAGGTGCGCATGGTCAGCTGAGTGCCGGGTTCGCCGATGGACTGCGCGGCGATGACGCCCACGGCTTCGCCAAGCTCAACCATGCGGCCGGTAGCGAGGTTGCGCCCGTAGCATAGCGCGCAAACGCCGCGGCGGGATTCGCAAGTGAGCACGGAGCGGATGCGCACGCGCTCGATACCAGCGCCCTGCACCTGGTTGGCGAGCTCTTCGGTGATTTCCTGGCTGACGTCGACGATGATTGTGCCCTCGAAGTCCTTGATCTTGTCGAGAGAAACGCGGCCCACGATGCGGTCGCGGAGCGGCTCGACTTCGACGCCGGCTTCGACGATGGGTTCAACAAAAATTCCGTCCGAGGTGCCGCAATCACGTTCGTTGATGATCACGTCCTGTGCGACGTCGACGAGGCGGCGGGTGAGGTAGCCGGAATCGGCGGTCTTTAGCGCCGTGTCGGCCAAGCCCTTGCGCGCGCCGTGCGTCGAGATGAAGTACTGCAAGACGGTAAGGCCTTCGCGGAAGTTGGAAGTGATGGGCGTTTCGATGACTTCGCCGGAAGGCTTGGCCATCAAACCGCGCATGCCGGAAAGCTGGCGGATCTGCTGTTTCGAGCCGCGGGCGCCGGAGTCCGCCATGACGTAAACGGGGTTAATGCTGCCCTCTTTGTCCTGATTTTCGAGGGCCTTGAACATTTCGTCGGCCACGCGCTCGGTGATGTCGCCCCAGATGGCAATGACCTTGTTGTAGCGCTCGCCGTTGGTGATGGCGCCGTCGAGGTATTGCTGCTGCACCTTGACGACTTCTTTTTCGGCGTTTTCCACGAGCTTGTACTTGTCGCTCGGAATGAGCATGTCGTCAATGCCGATCGAAATGCCGGACTTGGTGGCATAGGTGAACCCCAACTCCTTCAAGTGATCGAGCAGCACTACGGTGTCCTCGAGACCGAAGCGCAAGTAAGCGTAATAGACCAGCTGCTGGACCCCCTTTTTCTTGAGAAGGCCGTTCACATACGGGAATTTCTCCGGCAAATGCGAATTGAAAATGACGCGTCCAACGGTGGTCTGAATGAACTGGCGCTCCATCTTCACGGGCACGGTATGCGGCACGTCCTGGTTGTCGTATGCCGTGGTGAGGTCGATGACTTCACCGCTGTAGCGCAGACGAATAGGCGTGAGCAGCTCGACTTCGCCGGCTTCCAGCGCGAGGACGACTTCATCGGTAGCGCCGAAAACCCGGCCCTCACCCTTGGCTCCGGGCTTGTTCTTGGTCAGATAGTAGATGCCGAGGACCATGTCCTGCGACGGCACGGCCAGCGGCAGGCCGTGAGCAGGCGACAGGATATTGCGCGAGCTGAGCATGAGCACGGACGCTTCGACCTGAGATTCGGGAGAAAGCGGGATGTGTACGGCCATCTGGTCGCCGTCGAAGTCCGCGTTGAACGCGGTGCAGACGAGCGGGTGGATGCGGATAGCCTTGCCTTCGACGAGGACCGGCTCAAACGCCTGAATGCCGAGACGGTGAAGCGTCGGAGCGCGGTTGAGCATCACGGGATGTTCGCGAATGACGTCTTCCAGGATGTCCCAGACCACGGCTTCCTGCTGCTCAACCATTTCCTTGGCTTGCTTGATGGTGGTGCAATGGCCCTGGGCTTCAAGCTTGTGATAGATGAACGGCTTGAAGAGTTCTAGCGCCATCTTCTTGGGCAGACCACACTGGTGGAGCTTCAATTCCGGGCCGACGACGATGACGGAGCGGCCGGAGTAGTCCACGCGCTTGCCAAGGAGGTTCTGGCGGAAACGCCCTTGCTTGCCCTTGAGCGTGTCGCTGAGGGACTTGAGCGGCCGGTTGTTGGTTCCCCGCAGAACGCGGCCACGGCGGCCGTTGTCGAACAGCGCGTCAACGGCTTCCTGAAGCATGCGCTTTTCGTTGCGAACGATGACGTCTGGCGCGCGCAGCTCCATGAGTTTCTTCAACCGATTGTTGCGGTTGATGACGCGGCGATAGAGGTCGTTCAAGTCGGAAGTGGCGAAACGGCCGCCGTCCAGAGGGACCAGCGGGCGCAACTCCGGGGGAAGAACCGGAATCACGTCGAGAATCATCCACTCCGGCTTGTTGCCGCTCTTGCGGAACGCTTCGAGCACTTTGAGGCGCTTGGCGAACTTGATTCGCTTCTGGAGCGACGGATCGGCTTTCATCTTTTCGCGCAGCTCTTCGGACAGCTTGTCCACTTCGACGCGGCGGAGAAGCTCCTTGATGGCTTCCGCGCCCATCTTGGCGGTGAACTGGCCGGGGTATTCCTTCTGCAGCTCGCGATATTTGTCTTCGAGCAGGACTTCGCGCTCGCGGAGAATGGCGACCTCGCCGGGATCCACAACAACGAAAGCCTCGAAATAAAGAATGCGTTCGAGATCGCGCATGGAAATGTCCAGCAAGTAGCCGATGCGGCTCGGCAGGCCCTTGAAGAACCACACATGCGAGCAGGGCGAAGCCAGCTCGATGTGGCCGAGGCGCTCCCGGCGGACCTTGCTCAGGGTGACTTCGACGCCGCACTTATCGCAGATAACGCCGCGGTGCTTCATCCGCTTGTACTTGCCGCACAGGCATTCCCAGTCGGTCACGGGGCCAAAAATCTTGGCGCAGAAAAGGCCGTCCCGCTCGGGTTTGAACGTGCGGTAGTTGATGGTTTCCGGTTTGGTGACTTCACCGTGAGACCAGGAGCGAATTTTTTCCGGACTCGCCAGGCTGATGCGGATGGAATCGAAATCGGCGATCAAACTGGCGCGATCATAAGGGCTGCTGCGATACAAGGTTGTTTCCTCCCTCCCCAGCTTTCGCCGGGGCCGCGTCCTCGGTCAGCATCTTCTGCGACGCTGACCGGGACGGCTTCAGAACCCAACTAGGAAAACTACAAACTCTCGACGACCGCTCCCGTAGGTCAGGCATTCTTGCCTGTCTCGGCAGTGGACAGACTAGAGAAAGTCTGTCCAGCTAATCCGCAGCTTTGTCCGTCGGCGGCTTTTGCCGCTTCATCAACTCTACGTCCAGGCAGAGCGACTGCAACTCGCGGACCAGGACGTTGAACGATTCGGGTACGCCAGGCTCGATGCCCGGTTCACCCTTGACGATGGCCTCGTAAATCTTCGCGCGGCCATAGACATCGTCCGATTTCGCGGTAAGCAGCTCTTGCAGGATGTGCGCTGCGCCATAAGCTTCGAGCGCCCAGACTTCCATTTCGCCGAAGCGCTGGCCGCCGAACTGCGCCTTGCCGCCGAGCGGCTGCTGGGTGATGAGCGAGTACGGGCCGATGGAGCGCGCGTGAATCTTGTCGTCGACGAGATGGGAAAGCTTGAGCATGTAGATGTAGCCGACGGTGACCGGCTGGTCGAACTGGTCGCCGCTCATGCCGTCGAAGAGGTTGATCTTGCCAGCGTGCGGCAGACCCGCGACTTCGAGCAAGTGGCGGATTTCCGGTTCGCGCGCGCCGTCGAAAACCGGCGTGGCGAAGGGAATGCCTTCGCGGAAGCCTTCGGCATACTCGAGCAAGTCATCGTCACTGAGCTTGGCGAGAGTCTTCCACACCGCGGTGTCCGTAAACACTTCCCGGAACCAGCGGCGCAGCGCCTCGGCTTTCACTTCCTTGCTGAGCAGGCGCTTCAGGCTGTTGCCGAGCTCCTTGGCGGCCCAACCAAGGTGCGTCTCGAGAATCTGGCCGACGTTCATACGCGAAGGAACGCCGAGCGGATTGAGAACGATCTCGACCGGAGTGCCGTCCGGCATGTACGGCATGTCTTCCTGCGGCACGATGCGCGCGATGACGCCCTTGTTGCCGTGGCGGCCGGCCATCTTATCGCCGATGGAGAGCTTGCGCTTCATGGCGATGTAGGCCTTGACCAGCTTGATGACCCCCGGAGGCAGCTCATCGCCCTTCTTGAGCTTGTCCTTGCGCTCCTCAGTGATCTTGCGGAGCACATCGATCTGCCGCGAGGTCATTTCCTCGACTTCTTCGATCTTCTCGATGAGCAGAGGGTCCTTTTCGTTGAGCTTCAGGCGCTTGAGGTTGCGCGTGGAGATCTTTTCGATGATTTCGCGCGTGAGCTCGACGCCCTTGGTCAACAAGCGCTTGTTGGTCTTCTCGTCGTGCAGGTCGGCTTGGAGAACCTTGCCGCCGAGAAGATCCGAGAGGCGCTTGAGGCGCTCGTCCGTGAGGATTCGGATTTCGTCGGCGAGGTTCTTCTCCAGCTTGAAGACCTGCGTGGCTTCGATGGCCTTGTGGCGCTCGTCCTTTTCTCCGCCCTTGCGGGTGAAGATCTTGACGTCCACGATGGTGCCCTCGATGCCCGGCGGGCAATAGAGAGAAGCGTCGCGAACATCGCCGGCCTTTTCGCCGAAGATGGCGCGAAGCAGCTTTTCTTCCGGTGTGAGGGTGGTTTCGCCCTTGGGCGTGACCTTGCCAACAAGAATGTCACCCGGCTTCACGACCGCGCCGATGCGGATGACGCCGCTTTCGTCGAGGTTGCGGAGGAAGGACTCGCTGATGTTGGGAATATCGCGAGTGACTTCCTCGGGGCCGAGCTTGGTGTCGCGCGCTTCGATCTCGTACTCCTCGATGTGGATCGAGGTGTAGTAGTCGTCCTTGACCAGCTTTTCGCTGACCAGGATGGCGTCCTCAAAGTTGTAGCCGCGCCAGGGCACGAAGGCCACGAGAACGTTGCGGCCGAGAGCGAGTTCACCGCGCTCCGTACAGGGGCCGTCGGCAAGAACCTGTCCTTTCTTCACGCGGTCACCCACGCGAACTAGGGGCTTCTGGCTGATGCACGTGTTCTGGTTCGAACGCTTGAATTTGATGAGTTGATAGATGTCCGCGCCCACCTCACGGCTGAGAACGCCGGAGTGATCGGATTCGACACGCACGATAATGCGCTCGGAGTCGACTTGATCGACGATGCCTTCGCGTTTGCAGAGCACCACCGCGCCAGAATCGCGCGCGGTGACTCGTTCCATGCCGGTGCCCACGAGCGGCGCTTCGCCTTTGATGAGCGGCACGGCCTGGCGCTGCATGTTGGAACCCATGAGCGCGCGGTTGGCGTCGTCGTTCTCTAGGAACGGAATCAAGCTGGCAGCCACGGAAACGAGCTGCTTGGGCGAAACGTCGACGTAGTCGACTTCATCGCGGCTCTTGAGAACGAAGTTTCCGGCCTGCCGGCAGTTGACCAGTTCGGTGGTGATCTTCAAACGGTCATCGAGCGAAACGTTGGCCTGCGCGACCACGTACTTGTCTTCTTCCCAAGCGGAGAGATAGAAACAGTACGGTTCGTAAACGACCTTGCGGCGCTTGAGCTCTTCGTTGAGCTCCTCGACTTTGTCCTTCTCGACGATTTCACCGGCCTTAAACTCGCTGTCACCGGCATTGACGATCTGAACGTAGTCGATGATGCGGCCGCCCTTGACCTTACGATAGGGCGATTCGATGAAGCCGTAGTCGTTGATGCGGGCGAAGCAACTCAGCGAGCTGATCAGGCCGATGTTCGGGCCTTCTGGCGTTTCAATCGGACAGATACGGCCGTAGTGCGTCGGGTGCACGTCGCGCACTTCGAATCCCGCGCGCTCGCGCGAGAGACCGCCCGGCCCAAGAGCCGAGAGACGCCGCTTGTGGGTGATTTCGCTGAGCGGGTTGGTCTGGTCCATGAACTGGCTGAGCTGCGACGAGCCGAAGAACTCACGGATCGCGGCCATGACCGGCTTGGCATTGACCAGGTCGTGCGGCATGGCCGTCGACATTTCCTGGTACACGCTCATCTTTTCCTTGATGGCGCGCTCCATGCGGACCAAGCCGATGCGGAACTGGTTTTCGAGCAGTTCGCCAACCGCGCGAACGCGGCGGTTGCCGAGATGATCGATGTCATCCACCACGCCGATGTTCTTGCGCAGCTTGAAGAGATACTTGATCGCCGAAACGAAGTCCGGCGCATCCAGCGTGCGGTTATCCAGTGGCGTGTCCAAGCCCATCTTGATGTTGAACTTCAAGCGGCCAACGCGGCTGAAATCGTACTTGCGCGGGTCAAAGAACATGCCGCGGAAAAGGTTCGTGGCCGTTTCCAGCGTCGGTGGATCGCCGGGGCGCAGCTTGCGGTAGATTTCGATGAGCGCCTCCTTCGAGGAGCGAATCGAGTCCTTGTCCAGCGTGCGCGAGAGTACCAAGCCGATGTCGTCGCGCTCCGGGAAGAAGACGTCCACTTCGGTGATACCGCCTTCGGCAAACGCCTGCCAAAGATCGGCGGTCAGCGGCTTGTTGGCTTCGAGCAGGACTTCGCCGGTCTGGCGATTGACGACGTCGGCTACGCTGTAAGCCCCCTCGAGGTCGGCCAGCGCGGCACGAACCTGGGAAATCTTCGCCTTGATTAGTTCCTTGAAGAGATTTTCGGTGATGCGCTTGTGCGCGCCGACAATCACTTCATCCGATTTCGGGTTGCGGATTTCGTGGGCGAGCTTGCGATCCACGATCCCGGGCGAAACATTCCAGTAGAGGTCCTTGTCGCGCAGCGAGATGCGCTCGACCTGATAGAACGTGCGCAGAATGTCTTCGTTGGACTTCATGCCCAGCGCGCGCAGAAAGATCGAGCCCAGGAACTTGCGCTTGCGGTCGATTCGAACGTAGAGAATGTTTTTCGTGTCGTATTCGAATTCTACCCACGACCCGCGGTACGGAATGATTTTCCCAAGAAAGTAGGTGCGGTTGTTGGCGCTCTCGAAGAAAACGCCCGGCGAGCGGTGCAACTGGGAAACGATGACGCGCTCGGTGCCGTTGATGATGAACGTGCCGTTCTCGGTCATCAGGGGGATGTCGCCGTAGAAAACTTCCTGCTCCTTGATGTCGCGGATGGTCTTCGCGCCGCTATCGGGATCTTTGTCGTAAATAGTCAGACGGATGGTGACCTTTAGCGGGGCGGAATACGTCATGCCGCGCTCCTGACACTCGTTCACGTCGTATTTCAGTTGCATGGCCACCGGGTCGCCGCACTTGTTGCAGAAGGTCGGGGTATTCTTGTTGAACGTGCCGCACTTGTGGCAGATCACGTCGCCGGTCTGATACGGGTTGGTGACCACGGACGCGCCGCAATTGCGGCACGTCGCGCGGAGGTGGTGCAGGCCCTTCAGATTACCGCACTTGCACTCCCAATTTCCGATCGAGTAATCCACGAATTCCAGCTGCGACATCTCGCGGAAGTCTCTGATCGGAAACACGGATGTAAACACCGACTGAAGCCCGCCGTCATCGCGCTCACTCGGCAGAAGGTCCATCTGCAGAAAGCGCTGATACGACTTCATCTGGACTTCAATCAGGTTGGGAATCTGGATCGAACCCTGGATTTTCGCGAAATCCAAACGCTGACGTTCCCGGACGTGCTGATTGCTATTCGACATGCGTGATCTACCTCATCCCTTTTGGGCAAAAAACGGAGAAACGGAGAAAGAACACATCCCCTTGATGCGAACCGATCTGCCCGGGATCGATGCGCACACGGATCGAGGAGGCCCGAAAAGGGCCCGTGATTTTGTAACCAGTACCGGCTTCGACTTGCGTACGAGAATTCCTTTGACGCGGTCCGCCCGCTTCCTTGCGCCGCGCCGCCGCCCGAAAAACCACACTGCAACACGATTCGGTTTGCCTCCGGCCAGGCCGAGGCCAGCAAACTACTTGATCTCGACCTTGGCGCCGGCCTCTTCGAACTTCTTCTTGATGGAAGCGGCTTCGTCCTTGTTGACGCCTTCCTTGACAGTCTTCGGAGCGCCATCCACCAGGTCCTTGGCTTCTTTGAGGCCCAGGCTGGTGACTTCGCGGACCGCTTTAATGACGTTGATCTTGTTGCCCCCAACGTCCGTGAGCACGACGGAGAATTCGGTCTTTTCTTCCGCCGGTGCCGCGCCGCCTGCTGCCGCCCCGCCGCCCGCCGCCACAACCGTGGCCGCAGCCGCAGAGACGCCGAAGGTTTCTTCCATCTTCTTCACGAGGTCGGACGCCTCCAGCAGCGTCAGCCCCTTGATTTCTTCCAGGATCGTATCGACTTTCGACATGACTCTTTCTTCTCCTCTCAATTCTAGAAATTGAACTTACTGGGCCGCTTCGGGAACCGGTTCAGCACCCGGTGCTCGACCGGCCCCGCCGGACCCAAACTTGTTGGCCTTGATGGCTTCGCTGACGGCGACCGCAACGTTACGCGGCAATGCGCTCAGGGCCATGGCGATGCGCTGCGCCGGAGCGTTCAGCAGGAACATGATCTTGCTGATCAACTCTTCCTTGGACGGGAGAAGCGCAAGCTGCTGAATCTCCGCGATGGAAATGACCCGGCCTTCGACCACTCCGGACTTGAACTGAAACGCCGGGACGTCTTTGGCAACCTTGGTGAGCGCCTTCGCCAGCGCCACCGGATCGGCGGCAGTGTAGGCGATCGAATTCGTTCCGCTCAGTTTCTTGAGCAGGTTCTCGGCGGGGGTACCCGCGCCGGCACGCTCCGCGAGCGTGTTCTTCACAACCTTGTACTTACCGCCCGCGGCCTGCACGGCGCGGCGGAGCTTGGTGTCGTCTTCAACCGTGATGCCCTGAAAGGTCGAGAGAATGACCGTCGATACTTTCGCAAGCTCGGTCTTCAGCTTGTCCAGGTCCTGCTGTTTTTCGTTGCGATTCTTCATAATTTCGCTCCGGTGGCTTGGTCCGCTCTATTACGCGGCGGCGGCCATCGCTTCCACTTCGGCCAAGTCGATCGTAATGCCCGGACCCATGGTCGAAGTCATGGTGATTTTCTTGACGTACTTGCCTTTGGCTGCGGCGGGCTTGGCTTTCACCACTGCTTCGATTACGGCGTGCGCGTTTTCCGCGAGCTTCGCGCCGTCAAACTGAATTTTGCCGATCGGGCAGTGCACGATCCCGGCCTTGTCGACTCGGAATTCCACTTTACCGGCTTTCACTTCCTTGATCGCCTTGGCGACCTCGAAGGTGACCGTGCCGGTTTTCGGGTTGGGCATCAGACCGCGCGGGCCGAGCACTTTACCCAGCTTTCCGGCGGAGCGCATCATGTCCGGCGTCGCGATCACAGCGTCATAATCCGTCCAGCCTTCCATGATTTTCTGCACGATTTCGTCGCCGCCGACGAAGTCCGCCCCGGCTTCTTGCGCTTCGCGAACTTTCTCACCGCCGGCAATCACCAGCACGCGAACGGTCTTGCCGAGTCCGTTGGGCAATCCCACGGTGCCGCGCACGACCTGGTCGGAATGCTTGGGGTCAACGCCCAAATTGATCGCCAGCTCGACGGTTTCGTTGAATTTCGTGTGATGCACTTTCTTTAATAGCTCTGCCGCTTCGCCGAGCTTATACGGGCGCACTTCTATCAACTTGCGCGCCTTCTCCACGTTCTTCCCTGCCTTCTTTGCCATTGCTGCTACCCCTTTACCCCGAACCCGCGAAGCGGGTGAGCGGGGCGATCCCGTAGCGCCCGAACTTCTAGGCTTCCACGACTTCCAGGCCCATATTGCGCGCCGTACCCATGACCGTGCGCACCGCAGACTCGAGATTCGTGGTGTTGAGATCGACAAGCTTGATCTTTGCAATTTCCTCGACTTGCTTTTTCGTAACCTTCCCGACTTTGTTGCGGTTCGGCTCAGCAGATCCCTTCGCGATGTTGGCCGCACGTTTGAGCAGAACCGAAGCCGGCGGGGTCTTCAGGATGAAGGTGAAGGTGCGGTCCGTGTAGACCGTCACGAGCACCGGGAAAATCATCCCGTCCGGCTCCTTGGCCGTCTTGGCGTTGAACTGCTTGCAGAAATCCATGATATTTAAGCCGTGGGGGCCGAGCGCAGTGCCGACCGGCGGCGCCGGAGTCGCTTTGCCCGCGGGCAACTGCAGCTTGATGGTTGTTTGAATCTTCTTTGCCATGTTCCGGCCTCAAATCCTTTTCTCGGAATCTGTGGGGGCGGCCTTTTCTGAGGCCGTCCGCTCAACGAACTTATCTATCCCAGCTTCTCCACGCTTGCGAAATCCAGCTCCACCGGCGTGGAGCGGCCAAAAATCGTTACGGAGACTTTCAGGCGGCTGTGGTCGTTGTCGATCTCTTCAACGCTCCCATTGAAATTCGCAAACGGCCCGTCCACGATGCGCACCTGCTCGTTGCGCTCGAAAACCACCTTCGGCTTGGGGCGGTCCTGCGGCGTGTGCACGCGATTGATGATGCCGTCGACTTCCGCCTCACTCAGCGGCGACGGCGACGTCGCCGAGCCCACAAAGCCGGTGACGCGCGGCGTGGAGCGCACGGTGTGCCAGGTGTTTTCGTCAAGGTCCATTTCCACCAGAACGTACCCGGGATAGGACATGCGCGACGAAACCACCTTCTTGCCGCCGCGCACTTCGACGACTTCCTCCGTGGGGATCAGCACGCGGCCGATCTTGTCCTGCAGGCTGAACGCAGCCACACGGCTCTCCAGGCTTTCTTTGACTTTTTTCTCAAAGCCCGAATAGGTATGGATGATGTACCACTGCATGCCCATCGAGTTCCGATCCCCTCTAGCCGCCAAACTTTTTAAAAACGTACGCCACGCCCATCTGCACCAGTTTGTCCACCACCGCGAGAAATGCCCCAAAAAACGCCACCGTAGCGATAACCACCCAGGTGGTGGCGACCACGTCTTCGCGGCTCGGCCAGGTGACCTGCTTCATCTCCACGCGCACGTCGTGCAGGAATTCGCGCGTGCTTGCGATCGTGCCGCTGACCTTTTCGCCGACGCCGGCCGCTGCTCCGGTGATGGCGTTGCCTTGCGATTCTTCGTTCTTCACTTTGACCGCCTGCATGGTCATGAATCCTCGTTCCTTCACAAAGGACAGATAAAATGTCTGTCCCACCCAACTCTGGCAGGGGAGGAGGGATTCGAACCCCCATACCCGGTTTTGGAGACCGGAGTCCTAACCGTTGGACGACTCCCCTAAATTCAAATCCGGCCTATCCCTCGCCCCCGAAAAAAACTTACTTCACTTCCAAAAAACTTACTTCACTTCCTTGTGTGCCGTTTGCCTGCGACACGTGTTGCAGAACTTCTTCGTTTCCAACCGCTCGGTATGCTTCTTCTTGTTTTTTGTCGTTGTGTAGTTGCGGTTCTTGCAATCACCGCACTGCAACGTAATGATCTCGCGCATCGCTCAAAATCCTCTCGCGCTCTCCGCGCTATTCGATGATTTCCGTGACCGCCCCGGCGCCAACGGTATGGCCGCCTTCGCGAATCGCGAACCGCAAGCCCTTCTCGAGCGCTACCGGGGTGATCAAAGCCACTTCGCAGCTCACGTTATCTCCCGGCATCACCATCTCCACGCCGGCCGGCAACTTCACGTCTCCGGTTACGTCCGTGGTGCGGAAATAAAACTGTGGCCGGTAGCCGGTGAAGAACGGGGTGTGGCGCCCGCCTTCTTCCTTCGTCAACACGTACGCTTCCGCCTTGAACTTCGTGTGCGGGGTGA